>Ga0157370_10003302_pt1 | contig 19014 bp, 15 predicted proteins | sample C35metaG_FD_113463 | JGI IMG/M metagenome (GOLD analysis project Ga0157370, IMG submission 113463) | Corn rhizosphere microbial communities from Kellogg Biological Station, Michigan, USA - C3-5 metaG | ecosystem: Host-associated > Plants > Roots > Rhizosphere > Soil | place: USA: Michigan...
GTGTGCTTTCTGAGTCTGAGTTAAAACATGTACTTTCTTGGATACCAATATCAGGATTTTCGAAACACCATAAAAGTATATTAATGCTTGCACTCTGGACAGGGGCTCGTACAGGAGAAATTTGTTCTGCTGAATGGATAGATATTAATTTTGAAAAAGCAACTTGGCATTTAAAAGGAACTAAAAATGGTACTGAACGTTTTGTTCAATTATCTAGGCAATGTATGGAGTATTTAAAAGAGCTTCCGAGTTCAAATAATAAATATTTATTTCCCTCAATGCGAACTGGTAAATCAATAGCGCAGAAAACAATAACAGAAGTTAAGTGGGTGTTGAAAGATGAAAATAGAGCAAAAAATTATAAACTCCAACCTTGTCAACTATGGCCAAAAGATATGGAAGATTGGAACCCTCATGATTTGAGACGAACCTTGAGAACAAATTTATCAAGGTTAGGCTGCCCAACAGATATTGCAGAAGCCGTGCTTGGCCATTCGAAAAAAGGAATTGAAGGGACCTATAATTTGTATACTTATGAAAAAGAATGTGCAATTTGGTTACAGAAGTGGGCTGATTATTTAGATATTTTAAAATAACAAAAGTTGAAAATTAATTTTAAATAATTTTATTTTAAATCTATTTAAATAATTAAAAAGTAAAAGACCAATTTTTCTTTTATAACCTTATATGCTGACGTTGTGAAGATAGTAGATGGTTCTTAATGATTTTTTATAATAAAATTATTTTGTTTAGTAAAACTTTAAAATAGTGAATTTAAGCAAGGGATTTTAAAGTACTATTTGAGTTTTAGCTTAATTTTAAATAGAGCGGAAATTATTTTTAAACTTTAAATTATTTTTGAAAAAATATATTATATTACAACACCTATGCCTTAATTTTAACTAGTAATGACCGAGAAAAAATCAATTTTTGCAAATTATAAAAGTATTGTTGAAGATTATATAAAGTCTTTGTATCGGAACGATCATGTATTTTCAAACGTAGTGAATGATAAGTTGAATCCTAATTATCAGTATCTAAAAGAATTTTTTAAATTGATTGATGTGCAACCAGACCTAGAAAAACATTATAGTATTGCTAAAGCGATGCTTTCTGCACGTGAGGGTAAAGTTATACATTTAGATTATCCTCATTTTAAAAATGTGGCGCATTATGTCTTAGATTTTATACCAGAGTATTGGAAGCACTTTCGGTTGGTCTTAAAAATTTATGCCCATCAGGAATTAATCGGTGAAATTTTAAAAGATAAAAAAATTCAAATAAAACTTGAGAAAAAAAAGTCACTTATTGAGAATCCAAGTCATTTGCATAATACCTATATTGAGTTTTTATGCCCAGAATTTAATGGACGCTTGATTAGTTGGGGGCAAGGTTTACTAGATAGTGATCAAATAGAATCTATACAAGCTAGTTACCCAATCAACATCTTCAAGAACTTACTCAAAGAGAATCCAGAGCTACCTTTGAATCCCACTAATCATGAACAGTATTTAGAACTTATACGCCGTTATTTTTTATTTAGTGTTAAAGTTGATGAAGATATACCATCTCATGTACTAAATACAATTTTTGATTTTATTCATAATGTGGTTGGTGATAATCACTCTCATAGTCTTTTTAACTACTATGGGGAATTTCGAACAGATATTTTGTTCAAAAATTATCTGAATGCTATTGTAGATATCTTTGATTTAGAGTTTTTAATTGATGATATGGGGTTTGGCGATAATGTATGTTCTATAACTTTAAAGAATAATACAAAACATTCAGAAGATGATTTGGAGCTTGTTACTTTGAATATGGAAAAATATTTTTTATTGAGAGAAGCAATCAAGTGGTGTGAGAAAAAAACGAGAGTTGTGTGGAATGTTTTTTTTGTAGAAGTTACTTCGCGTTAAATATATTGCTTTCAGTAACAATATAAAATTTAATTGGATGAACTAGATATAACTTTACTAGAAACGGCTTATTTATATGATAAAATATATTGCTCACGCTATAGTTGATTTAGATTAGTTATTCTTTTTAAATTTATATAATGATCAAAACTAAATATACGATATAAATGATATGCAAATTTCTCAGGTTGGCTTAACTGAAGCCCTCGATTTATTTTATAAAAAAGATGTTTGGATTGATTTAGAAATAGATCCACAATCAGAAAAATTAATATTAGGTGGTTTAGTTGTCGCAGATATTGGTCATCAAACTTTTTATGCTCTTAATTTTTCAAGAAATGATCTTAAAATTATCATACAAATTTTAGGTCAAGCTAAACATGTGTGTGGACATAATATTTTAGCTTTCGATCTTCTATGGTTAAAACAACATACTCCTTATCATCTTTCAATTGATGATATTTGCCAATCTAAAGCTTTAGATACTTTACTGTTGACCAATTTAATTTTTCCACATCAACCCAGCCATTCTTTATTAAAACTTTATAAAGTTAAAAGTACGATAAACGATCCTATTTATGATTGCATAGAAAGCTACCATTACTATCAGAGAGTTTGCAAAACATATCAAGAAGGTATACATCCACAATTAGTTGAATGGATTGAAAAAAAACTTCCTTTTTCTAATATCCTCCCTAAGTCTTATGTAAATCAGAAGGCTTTGGATTATAGTGCATTGATTCCTCAAGGACAGAATGAAAAATTTATTAATTGGATGAATGCATTGCCTAATCAATCTCTGGATAATTTAGGTGCAATTGTGTTTGCTCATTGGCTATTGCATTTAGAACAGCCCACTTGCCGACGTCCAACCTGGTTACAAGATATCTCTGATTTTGGAGAAAAATTTACTCAGGCTGAAAAAGTATTTTGGAATAACCAACAATTTACAGAGATTGATTTTGATCAAGAGAGTAAAGATTTTTTTGGATTTGAACTCAGAGAAGGGCAAAAGAAAATTGTCCATCAATTGGCTCAAGCTCGTAGCATTCCTATGGGCTTATTACCAACTGGCGGTGGTAAAAGCTTAACATTTCAACTCCCTGCATTAATCCTAAGTAAGTATCGTCGTGAACTTACTGTAATTATTTCTCCATTAAAGGCTCTTATGGAGGACCAAGTAATAGGATTAAGTCATACTGGTCACTGGGGAAACCGTGCTGCATGTTTAATTTCGGGACAAACGGAAGAAGAACAAGCAAAAATTTTGGAAGGAGTTTGGTCTGGCACAATTGATTTACTTTACATCAGTCCAGAACGCTTACGGACACATACCATACAAACATTACTATCTAGAAGACGTCCAGCTTTATGGGTCGTTGATGAAGCACATACTATTGTTCAATGGGGTAATGACTTTAGGCCAGATTTTTTACGTATTGGTAGGCTAATTGCACAGTGTTATCGCGATGAAAACGCGACAGCGCCACAATTTATGTTAGTTACTGCTACAGCAGCACAACGTGTGATTGACGAAATTGATAAAGAAATTGTTCAACCTCTCCATGATTTGATTGGTTTACCTCTTGAAACCGTAATGGTAGAAAAAACACAAAAAGTATGGCGTGATAATATTCAAGCTGAATTTATTCAAATTGAGCGGTCCCAAAGACTTCCCGAAATTCGTAAGGTACTTGCACAAATATTCTCTGACAGAAATTCACTTGAGCAACCAACTTTAGAAACACTTACAGATGATCATCCTGTTGTTCTTATTTATGTGCGTAGTAGAAGTAAAACTGAAGAGTTTGCACAAGAGTTACGTAAACAGGGTTTTATTGCCCAAGCTTACCATGCAGGTATGTCTTCTAATGATAAGCAAAGGATTTTAGAACAATTCAAAATGCATCAACTGGATGTGGTTATTTGTACCAATGCATTTGGCATGGGGATTGATCGAGCCAATATTCATACGGTCATTCATTACTCACCACCCCCTAATTTAGAATCATATTTGCAAGAAATTGGCCGTGCCGCACGTAAATTAGGTGAGAAAGGGCGCGCAATTTTGTACTGGAGCCAAACTGATCTAGATCAATTGGTACAGCAGAATATTGATAGTCAAATTGGCGGTCATAAAGTATTATTAGAATGCTGGCAACAAGTGATTGCTAATGTGCTTAAACGTGAAAAAGCTTCAGATAGATGGTTCACTGCACAAGAATTACAAACATTTTTATCATTTGAAGGCGAAGAGCTGGTCACCCAGATTCGTGTCATCCTATTAGCATTAGAAAAATATAACCTATTAGTTGAAAAGGAACATTTACCAGCCCTCCTTAGTTTGAAATTGAAAGATGCTCCACCATCTACTGAAGGTCAAGCAGCAGAGCTATATAGACGCCTGTTACCTTTAATCCAACAAAATGATAGTCAACTTTATTTACCCGAAATCTCTGTAGCGCTTGGGCTTAACGTTAAAAGCCTGCTTCGGGGTATTCGACAATTGGTAAAACTTGATTGTGCACGTTGGGCATGTGAAGTACGTATTCGACTTTCAAAACGACATGCTCTTTTACAACGTCAATTGAAGCATAAACGTGATGCTTTGGTTACATTAGAAGATTGTTGGAGTATGTATGAGCCAGAAGAAGTCGAACGTATTGATTTGAGAGCTTTAGACCAATGGTTTGTTCAACATAACAAACAGATAAAATCACGCGAAATTTTTTATATCTTTAAAAATTTTAAAATTTTAAAAATTAAAGAGAATAAATATAGCTTAAGAGTGTCGCCTATTAATTTAGAAATGAGTCATTGGCGGGATTGGATACAAGCAGCCAAAAAGCAAATGGATGAACTTGCTGAAAGTCTTGATCTAGTATTTAAATATACTGAAGATACCGCGAGTCAAACAAATCCAGTCACACAGTTGCTAAAAATAGAAGTATTAGTTGATAAAGAGGGAATTTGCCCAGAACAGTTTTTACAGAACTTAGAATATATGCAGTCTTTCGGGTGGCTCAATGTAAGTCGCTTAGATGATGAAGCGCAAAAAATATTCTTTATTGATCGACCAGTTGGTGAGCATGCACGTAAGCGCTTTCATTCATCTAAAGATGCTTATCAATACTTAGAGAAACATTATCAAGATCGTAATCGTCGCCTACATATCTTAAATCATTGGTTAAGCTGTGATTTGGAAGTAAAAAAACATTTAGTTGAAGATTATTTTAACTTGGATATTGAAGATGTATGTGAAAAATATCTTTCTGATCCAGATCTTTCAAAACAAGCACATTTAGAGAATTACGAACAAAAGATTTTCCCTAAATTTTTAAGTCCTATGCAAAGAGAAATTATTTCAGATGACCAACGGAGAGCAATGTTAATAATTGCAGGACCGGGATCTGGTAAAACTACGATTATTGTGCATCGGGTAGCCAATTTGATCATGTGTTGTAATATTTCTGCGGAAAAGATTCTGATCTTGGCTTATAACCGTCAAGCTGTATTTGAAGTAAGGCAGCGTTTGATTAAGCTGATTGGATATGAATATGCTGCTCAGGTAAATATCTTTACTTTCCATGGCTTAGCTCGTCATTTAACTAATATTAGTGAAAATCAAGCTCCTCCTCATAGAGATAATAATTATAAATATCAATGGCTCTTAGAACAGGCTGTTGAGTATTTGCAAGATAATCCTCAATTTTTTCAATATATTTTAGTGGATGAATTTCAAGATATTGATGACGTTCAATACAGTATCATTTCGCATCTAGCAGGGCTAAAAGTAGAAAGCGATGACGAGGAAGAAAATGATATTTTCCAACGTGGTTACTTGGTTGCTGTAGGGGATGATGATCAAAATCTATATGGGTTTAGAGGAGCTAATATTCAATATATCCGAAACTTCCAGAAAGACTTTCAAATAGCAGAAGAAGATATATTTTATTTAATTGATAACTTTCGGAGTCCTAAAGATATTGTACAACTAGCCAATACTTATATTCAAAATATGCTGCCAGCCCACGAGCGCTTAAAAACAAACGAATATGCAATTCGTTCCGTTACTAAAGAGGGGCGTCAAGAAAGTGGTAATTTACAGCTAGTCTTATCTAATCAATCTATGAATCTGGATGCTATAAAATGGATGATAAAAGACATCCAAGATAAACAAGCTTCTTCAAAATGTGATTGGTCAAATTTTGCGATTCTCGCTCGAGAATGGAGTGAATTATTTTTAATACAACATTGCCTTATTGAAGCCAAATTAAACTTCCACTTACTCAATCAGCAAAATGATTTGGATTTTAATGAGAGTTTATTAATTAAGAAATTTATTCAGGATTTACAGCGTCGTCCTGCTCTCGATATTATTGAAGGTAATCCGAAAAATTTTGCAGTCAAATGGGTCGAAAACCAAGGTTTTTCCCAAAAGGACTTTAGTTTTAAGCGTCTTATACAGCGTTTATCTGTTGATGAAAAAGACTTAACTTGTCAGCAAATTTTAGATTTGCTACTGATTAGGCCTGACTCAGGTATGAAAAATTTAATTATTTTGTCAACATATCACTCATCAAAAGGCTGTGAATATGACCATGTTTACATTCTTGATCAGAAGCGTCAATTTAAGAAAATAGATGATACAAGTAGTGTCCGAGCAATGTACGTTGCACTCACTCGAGCCAAAAAAAGTCTTGCGTTGATACAGTCACAAGAGGCAGCAATGAGTGCAAATAATATGTTAACAAATTATTTACAACGGCATTCTCCTACGATTAATCCTCCAGCTGTACCGTTGGTTAATGAGATTACCTATTATGAGCAACTTGGTTTGGCAGATATTTATTTGTCCTATCCAGAAATTATTACAGAGAAGGGCCGGAACAATATCCAAAAATTGGCTTATGATAATGATTTTAGTATTAACCAAGAATTCTCTGTTGAAGTAAAACGATATAATCAAAAGGAAAGTATTTTCTTAAAAAGTAAAAAATATGGTCTGATTGGAAAACTGTCTAGCAATTGCATTAGCAGACTAAAAAAGCGAAATCTAAGTAGTATGAAATTAGAATGTGTCAGCTTTTGTATAATAGAATATTATCAAGCTGATCGTTCTTTCTATGAAAAGGCTGGTTACTTTGGTTTAGAAAATAATCACCATGTTGTGATTCCTTTTTTTAAAATCACACAGCAATTATGTTAATAAAGTGGATAGCTAGAGGGTTGTAAAGTGATGCTATGTGCCACTTTGGAAATTATATTTCACTAAATTATTTATAGATAATAAATATAAATGAGTTGAGGGCATGAATGAAAGGTAAGGCATGCCTCTTGTGACTTATTCTGAATTGGAAAGATGTGGCTAATTTATAGGAAAGATTCTTATTTGAGAAAAACGCTATAGTAAAATATAAAAATCTCTTAGTTAAGATTAAGAGATTTTATTATAATAGTGGCTTTGAAAAAGCATGCTAAATTTTTAATGATTTAATACTCTCACCTTGCTGAGTATAGGATTTTTGATGGATATTGATAAGAAAATAGAGATATTGGAAACTTGTTTTTTATTTTATTTGCATCGCATGGGGAAGAGTAGTGATCACAAGAAAAAAGCAATAGTAGCTACAACTGAGAAAATTATTTTAAGTTTATTAGAGATTGAAAAAATAAGCCTGAGACACCAATATGGCTTAGAGTTGTCGCGAGAAAAATTGGATGAAGTTTCGGCATGTTTAGATAATTTAAGATCGTTACAAACTCTAAATAAAAATAGATATTACTATCCTATCAAGAGTAATCCTACTTCTGAGGTCATTCTAAACGAAGTTGAGTTTTCTGCTAGAAACTCTTTACAGCATCCCCTCAGATCATATTCATTGGTGTTGAATATTATTGCCAAGCAACACAATGTGAATAGTATTCCTTCACTGGGATTTTTGAATTCTGTATTTAGAAACGAAGCACATCCTTTAGATACGGATAATAGAACCTTTTTGCCATTATTTAAGGAACAGTTAGATAAATACTTTCATCTAGACAAATCTTTGAAAGCTGTATATGTGGATTTAAGCTATAACTTTAATGGTGTTTCCAAAGATATTATCAAAAAACACTTTAGTTTCTTTTTACAATTACTTCAAGAACAGAACCAATATAGAGGTTATTTTCATAAACTCGATTATAGTGTCACGGACGGCTTTTCGATCTTTTTCATTGGGCTTTTTGAAAATTTAAAAAGTGTACCTGTTAACCACTATTACTTGCATATCAAACAGACATGGGAAAGGGCTTTTGAAAAGTTAAAAGCTTCATCTAACGAATTGGCTTGCCCTCCAAATTTAATAGCTGAAACTAAATTTAGAAATGTAATCGTTGATCGTTATATATTTGCAAACAACATAGCGATAGTTGGTAAAGAGGGGGTTAGTTATCAAAAATTTATTGAAGGACCTCTAGCCTATATCGCTTTAATTGATGAGTTTTTGCCGATATTTTTAAATGGTGAACAATTACAGGGTGATCTAGGTATAACAGCATATCCTTCAGTCCATAATTTTCAATCGGTATCTGTTCCTAAAAAAACAAGAAAGCACAAGCAAAAAATAATTTACGATATAGAAAATGATAGCCTTTTTAAAAAATATTTTTCAGACATTAGACTATTAAAGCCACTTGAGAAAGATATTAAAGATATATGTTTTTGTTACGAGTATATTGTCAATTTTTTAGACCATGAAGAAAAAGACATATGGGAAAAATTATTACAAATCGAAGTAATTACCTTATTAGCTCAACATTGGAAGCAACCTGCTACGGAAATCATTGATGGGAAGATCATTCATCATGATCTAGCCAAGTTGCTACTCAGTGTAATTGGAAATAACTCAAGTTTATTTAGAGCTAATGTAATTAAAAAAAATAATTTACAGGGAGTTCGTTCTTGTATCTTTCTGAATGCATTCGAACACGTTGACAATAAAAAATTATCCAATACATCAATTGTAAACCAGCAAGTATGGTTTTATCAGGATTTAATAAGTGAAATTAGGAATTATCTAAATTTACCGATTCAAAAGTTTTTACCCTTATTCGAGTTACATACAAATATAAAAGGTATCTGTCCAGAGAGAGAAGAACTGGTAGTTGAAACACAGTCACAGGCAACCAAAGAGCAAACAGTGCAGGAATGGCTCAGTATTCAAGAGCGTTCAAGAAGACAATCTTTTCGGAAGTTGGAAGAGTATTGTCATGCAATGTTAAAAAATGGACAAATACATAAGCTAATTCGTATTCAATTAGGTTCTGAGTCGACTCAAGATGCATCAATACTGCCATTAATTGATAAGCTTATTAGACAGTCAATGGACCCTATGCAAAGGAAATTTTGTGGTATACGGGGTTACTTAGGTGGTTGGGAGTTTGATTTTAAAAACCATAACTACTATTTTGAATTAAATTTATTCATAGATTCCCACTATATTGAGCAGAATTTACAACCATTGATAGAATTTCTATGTGAACAAATCAATGAGAAAAATAAAAAAAATAATGGGTCTACTTCTATCTTGTTAAGCAATTCTCATCTGTCTGAAATTAACTTACATGATCAATCAAACACTATTGCTCATATTCTTGGAGAGTTTATATCGCACAAAACTTCTCCAAAAAAATTAAACCTAAGTAAATATTTAAGGAATTGGTGTTTTTATTTGGTCCATCGTGATCTTTACTGCTTAACCTATTTTCTTCCCATGTCTCAAAAATCTATAAGAGGGAAAATGAGCTATAAATTGAGAAAATCCTCTAACACAAACAGTTAGTCTCTATAGGTATTAAAAATATGTATAGATAGTTTTAATTGTACTTCTAGCACAATTTAACGTTGGGCTAACTTTGATTCAATCCACTCATTAATTTCAAAGGCGGACCAGCCAACACGGTTTGTGGTTAGGCGAACCTGTTTAGGGAAAGTAGGGTCATAGTATTCTGATTTAGGGTCTAACAAGTTGTAGATCGTAGCACGGCTTAGACCGGTAAATTCTATCACTTGTTTAATGTTGATGATTTTGTTCATCACGAAAGTTGTTTGAGTTAAAAACGCATTCATGGTTTATTCCTTTTAAGAAATGCGTGCGTTTGTGCACATACCATGGGCAACCCAATAAAAAATAAATGCTTGTGATCTGGAAACAAGGCAGATGCTTGCTGCCATATTTCCAATAGTTGTGTGCGTAACTTTAGCTACCCCAACTTTTAAGATCTTTTCGGTAAAAGGAGTAGCCTTTTATCCAAGATGTTTGGCTATACGGGTAGTTCAACCTGCATGCCTTAGTGGGTTATTTATATTATTCCTACTACTATCTACGATTATTTATCTACTTTCTGTATATATCAGATATCAACTCATAGTAATGCTATTACCTTACTTACACATGACTTATGTCTATATAGGGCAATGACTACTCTGGTAGTGATAAGACTACCAGAGAGTAGGTGTACAAGAGATAGTTAGGTTATAGAGAACGGTGTGTAGTGACTCAGTACAATTAAAAAATATACATGACGACATAGCTATGATGTTTAACTCATAGGACTAACACATGCAAACTGAAGCACAAACACTACTAAAAATTGAGGAACTCCTGATTAAAGTTGGGGAGTTATCTCAAGATCAATGGCGTCATCCTGCCAGACTTAAACTCATTGTTCGAGAGTGCTGTCAACTAATTCAGGGCTTTAAAAAGATATATGACTCTGAGTTGCATTACGCTCCCTTTATTAATCTCTTTAAACTCAATGTAGTCGACCCTGTTGATGCCTTGTGCCGATTCAAAGGTTATTCACTAGCAGATATTGAACACTGTGATGAGTGGTTTAGAGTTATGGTAGGTATCTACAATTCTTATCAATCGATGATCAAAGGTGAACGATATGATTTTACCCGGCAGGAAAAGCGCAATGCTTGTAGTCTTGGGAAATATGTAAAGAGCCTGATAGAGCACTATAGCCGTCTAAACTTTGTACGGGTGGATTTGAAGTACTGTAAGAACTCTCCCAAAGAAATTATGATTGATGATGTTTATGGGCATGTAGCAATACTATGTAACCGACTTTCCAATGCAGATGGGTGCTTTAAATATTTGCAAGGCCATGCCTGGGCGATAGAACAGGGAGAGCAGGAAGGCGGTTATCATATTCACTTACTTCTCATCTATGATTATTCGGAGCGTGATAATGATCGGCATCTAGGGAAGCTTGTTGGTGAAGAGTGGGTGAAGATTACAGAAGGATGCGGGACCTATTTCAATATCAATGATTCAGACGTCCGTGACGGTTATATCGCAAAGGGGATAGATGGTTTGGGGCTAGTCAGCCGAGATGATCCTCAAAAAGTGAAGAATGCCATCAATGCTGTTCTATATCTCACCCGACCAAGCAAGTTTCAGCAACGGCTACGAGTTAAGGTATCGAGAGCAGCACATAGCTTTGACAAGGGCGATTATGAACGTAGTTTTCGTCGTCAGTTAAACCCTCACGTTGAATTTAATCTGTATGACTACGAATGGCTCGGTTGCTAGGGCTTATTGTAGATAATGTTTATGGACGAGATCACTTTTTAATATGAGTGATTTCGTTTTTACCCTGCAATAATTTTTTATCGGCTTGGACTTCTTATGCGATTAAGCACAATCAAATAGGAAGAAGACGATGATTAATTTTACCCCAACCTACCTAGAACATGATGTCGCTGCGCGTTTTGAGCGAGATATTAACCAAATGTATTTACGCGTTCGGTTTAAACATGGTGGTGATTACGATCACAAATACTGGTTTGAACGATTTTTAGAGTATTACAATCTTTGGAACTTCTTATGTATTACCAATGAGTTGCAATCGGGGATCTGGATTGAGTCATTTAGACAATGCTTTTATGCCAGTAAACATGAGTTGATGCGACCAGGTGCTCCACCAGTACATTTACCGGAGTATACAGAGCAATTACTCGAACTGATTCTTGCCAAGCTGGTCAAGATATTTAGTGTTCCAGCATTCTTGGAAGAATTGAAAGCCAGAGAAGAAAAGCACGGTAAACTTGTTGAGCAATACAGCAATGCTTATGATGAAGCAACTAAGCATTACTTGAATCCCGATAAGATCAATCTGTACCTAGGTTATCTACCAGATTATGCAAATTATGTGTCGATTCTAGATATGGCGAAGCATATCAAGTCCTTTGAGAAATTTCTGAACCAGTTTAGATATTTTCCAGTGGACTATTTATTTCAATATCAACGGGTCGTTCGTCTACCTGAAAAAAATGAATATGGGTTACTACTTTCATTGACTTTGAACGCAAATATTTATCAGGATAGAGCACCGATTGTTATGATGCTAATACAGCTTTGGCATTTTGCGACTGAAAGTATGGGAATGGGTATTGATCTAGATATAGAGGTGACAGCACAAACTCATCCTGTTGGATTCATGTTTGGTGAGTTTGATGATAAGAGTGACCTTGATTTATTGCTACGACAGGATTTAACAAGTACAGCCGAGACTTCAACGAATGTTCGGGTCTGGCCTATCGCTTTTAAGCCCTTTATTGGTAGAGTGCCTCGTAGACGAGGTTAATACGCTTGGAAAAGAATAGGGTTGTTAATCAGCCCTCACCATTTCTCTTTGAAGGAAATATTCTTTGATCCCCATTTCTAAGTTATTTAGCTGATGTGTAAGTTATTAATGGAATTGGGCTGCTTGATGAAACAGTAGTTGATGTCTTGCATTCAATTTCAGAATAGTTAAGGATAAGTAGTGTTTGAAATTATAAGGTCTATTTTTACATTCTTCTTTTCTAGAAGAGGGCTAGAGACATTTTGGATACCATGCATCTATTGGACTTTTCCTATTATTTTAATGATTACGTTCAGTCGTTTTGAAAATGCAGATAATATTACACGGCGTATAGCTAATGCTAAGTTAGTTGAAGTAGAAGGTTCTTTAGTTGAACATGATAGTTCCAAGTATGGTGGTGGAGGACTTTATATCTATGGTAAGACAGTTTCTCTGATCCATAATGGAACTTCGGTACAACTGAAAGTGGTTTCTGCTCCATCAAGCCTTTATGAGTTCTCTAATAAACACAATAAAGAGATAATTATTCTGTTTGGAAGGGTTCTCGACCAGTCTTTATATCCGACTAAAATGACGAATTTAAATCATGAAGAGTATATAGCTTTATCCTCAAAAGAATTCAATGATAAGTTTATCCAATTGCAAGAGGAGGTTCCTAAAAAAGCAAAGCTATGGGGGGGCTTATCCATTCTTTGGTTGATTCTAGTCTTAATTTGTATGTTTATTAAAAAACAAATGAAGAGTGAAAAGTGATGTAAAATTATTATTGCTGCTTATTCGTATTCTACTCAAAAATTGCATATATCGAGATATGATACGAATAGCCTTTAAAATGCTAAATCTATGTGACTCTTTTAAAGACATTGCTTAATAAGTGAGATAGCCTAGGCCATAGAGTAAAGCCCCTAGTCGAGCTTTACTCAGTGAATCTTTTATTGACTTAAAATATATAAAATTTGCTCTTTAGTTAATCTATTAGATTTACCTAATTCATTCCATTTCTGAATCATGTTCCGGTACGTTTGAACCTTTGGTATATGTGAGTCAAGTACTCCGGCTTCAATAGTTGAAACAAAAAGATTCATTTTTCTAAGGGTATCGACAAAGCCCATAAGTTCTGGTTCATTATTGCCATCAAAACCTGGAAAACTTACATCTTGAATGGTAATACCTGATTTATCGCTTAAAGCATTGTAACTATCTTTTAGTGCTTCATAAACTTAAAGAATATTGAGTACTAATTCAGCATCTTCATCTGGAAGGTTTTCGTAAAGTGAATTAAAACTTTGTTGGTAGAAAAATTTATGTCCTTCCCTTAATTTTTCTGCTAGAAGCAGATAATGGTCTTCATTTTTAAGGATACCCAAAATTTCATACTGGTTAGATAAAAATAAATGTTCTTTGTCTGTTAGATCAAGTTTCATTTTTTGCTCTTTTGAGGTATTGAAAATAAATAGATTGTTTTTTTTAACTATTTCAAGAGCTGAAAAATATTATTTTTAGATTAGGAAAGAGATTTGTTGAGACTCTATTGAAAAGCCTTAGGCCTCATTAGGGGGGGCTAAGGCTCAGATCACAATAGAGCGGGCTGATGCACTCTCGATATGCAATTAAAAGAAAGCTTTAAGGCTATCTTTTAATTTGAATAATTAAAGCTCATCAATATTAAAGTTAGAAGCAGTAGCACATACTTTAAACTTTTGAAGGTAAGTTGCAACATTTGAACCTTTTTCAAAAATTAGTCTGCTGTATTCACTGACTTGAATATGATCGTAATTTTGACTTGAGATCTCGGTGTTTTCTCTCAAACTGCTATAGTGAATATGATCTCGGCCAATATATAATGCACTTACAAACTGTTGCTGGATATCAGTGGGATATCGGCTAAGAAAATACTTTACATCATTGATAGAGTTAATGGGCGTTGAAAGATAGTCAGCAATTGCTGTAGATAATGTTGTCATGGAGAAACTCTTAACTATTATAAGAAATTCATTTATAACATAAATTAATATATTGTAAATTTATTGATTAGTAATATGATTTCTGCTTATCCGCTATTATTAAATTTATCATTAATTCAATATTTTTAACTGAACAGATCAAATTCAGAGCTTACCTAATAAAAATAAAAAAAGATTCTTATTACATTGTCTAAGTAATCATATGAAAATTAATAACTATTTTGCTATACCAAATCTCTAGAATATTGACACCTTAAATATTGCGCATTATCCTTTGCCTGCTGGCCACATTGCCAGTATGGTTTTGACAGACCATTGTGTAAGACCGCATCAGATTATTCCTTCTGAGGAGTAATTTTATGTGTACCTCTCGTTCCCTCCCGTTGCGGTAGGACGGGAGAGGGACACCTATGGTGTGCTGGAGTCTTACCCAGTCTGTCAACCCTTTCTCGTTCTGCCACCATAATTCTACATTAATGCTTTGGCAGAACTCCCAATATAAAGGAGTTGGCTATGCATATTCTTTTTATACACCCCGATTAGTTTTTAATCGAGTTCGATGAACTTCTGGTTTCTCAAACTTTAGTTTTTTTCGTCTAAAAATTTAACTTTAAAGAATGTCATGTGAGCTACACCGTGGCAGGTTTTTGTATTGCCTAAAAAAGCCTAACCTCCATGACCATGTCACTGGATATAACGATGAAAAATAAAATTTTGATGGGTGTGGTAGGTGTCAGTTTTCTGATCATGAATGGCTGTTCTTCCGATTTCGAAAAGGGTGTCAAACATGGCTGTTACAACATGGGTGGAAGTCGCAGCTACTGTTCATGTGTATATGACAAGGTCGAAGAACACTATGGACGTAAAGTCATGAGGCAAGTCGAACGTATGAGCCATCTTCCTGCCGATCTGGACCGTGTGATGTATCAGTCTGGTGAGCAATGCGTGGACAAGTTTTAACACCAGATATTTAAAGTCTTAAGCAAATCATTGAAGCACTCATTTCCTGTTGCCTGTGGGCAACGGGAAGGGGTTATGCAACTCAATTTAGGAGTTTTGATCATGAAACATCCATTTTTTACCTTCTATTTCACGATTGTCATTGGTTACTGGCTGTATTGCATTTGGGAATATCCGGGGCATTACTCCGGTGCTTATTTGCTGGGTCGTGCTCTGGTTTGGCCGGTTATCTTTATACGTTGGTTCTTTTAGGGGGGCTTATGGTGATGAGCATATCGGATCGAATCCAGCAGAGTCAGTGGGTGCCGTTATTGCGAGGTAGTGACAACATTTATTTTGCGCCAGTCATTCCCAATAAAAAGCTACAAGGTGCTATGAGCTACCTTCCTCATGGTGTAAACCCCAATGAAGTCTTGATACTGATTGATGACACTGTGTTTGGTAGTGCTAAGGCCGGAATGTGTTTAACTGCAAAGGGACTCTTTTATAAAGCCAGTTTTGAAGATGAGCAGGCTTATCTGTTTGAACATATCCAGCAGGTAGAAGCTGATATTGGAATACTCTCCAATTCTATTTTGATCAATGGTCATGATGAACTGAACTTTAGTCAACTCGATAAAGGTGCAATTCGTGCTTTGGCGGCATTCCTAAAAGAATGTTGTCAAGGACTACACGGTAGACAAGGCAATGGACAGGCGAGTACCAAGATTGATACTGAGATGCAGATTATGATTGATCTGTTTGCCTACTTCATTACCTTTAGTGCAGGGCAATGGAATAGCCGATCGAAAGAAGCGGTATCCGATCATTTCACTAAATTGAATGATAAGGCCGTGCATCAGTATGTCGAGAAACTACTCAAGGAGCAAATGCACTTCGACTATGAAGACTTGTTGCATCGTCTGGCAGATGTGAAAGATAAACTTGACTATAACTTCCGTAGAGAAATGATTGAACAACTGGTCTATGCCATGGCACTCGGTCAGGTTAAGCAGAATCAAGCTGATCTGTTCATGACTCATTTGTGCCGTGTATCCAACGTCTCTAGGGCTGTCTTTCCAGACCTCGTCAAAATTGTTTATCAATGTATGGCAGGGGAAATGAACCAGAAAAAAGTTTCTGATCTGACTGAAGAGCAATTACAGGCCTGCAAGCTTCTTGAGATTCAGCCGGAAGCATTGAGCGAACAAACCCTTCAAGTTGCCTACCGAGAAAAGATGGCAGATTTTCACCCCGATAAATACCAGAGCTTACCCGCGTCAGTACAACAGCTTATCGAGCAACAGGCCCAGCAACTCAATCAGGCTAGAGCTGTATTAAAAGCTTATTTGGGAGTGTAGCTGATGAAGATTAATATCAAACGGCTCAAACGGCGCTGGAAATGGTATGCCGCCTATATCGTGATTTTTATTCTGTCTTTTGCTTTGTTCTATGCATACGACCATGCTCAGGATCAATCAACAGAACAGATGTTGGAAGACATTAAAAGCCATTCAGTCACTGCTGAGGATAGCGCCGTAACTAGTATTCACGGTGAACAGGAAATCCCTGCTTTTAATCAAGCTGACCTTAATCAGGAAAACCATAAATAAAAAATATTCAAATACACATTACCCCTGTGAAGAAGGTACTGATCTTAACGGGAATCTCCCGATCAGCCTTGCCAATCACGTGAATAAATTCAGAGTATGTACCATGATGAAAAAACAATTACTTTGCTGCTGTATTGCCAGTGTTTTATTTCTAGGTGGCTGTTCAAAAAAAGAAGAACCGCAAACAATGCAGGATGAGTATAGTGATGTCTCCGGTTCAGTTGAGACTGAAACCGAAACTGGAGTCCTGTCACCTGTGATTATGTCTAAAACTGCTGTTCAACCTTTACCTTTGATTGATGGTGATATTCTTGGAAACTTCCCGGATGATGATTACCGATATGCGAGTCCGGTTAGATTCCCACTCAATCTGGTTGAGAGACGGGATGATCAGGATGCTCATTCATTTGATCAAATCGCTGCGATATTAAAACAGAACCTGAAATTACGTGACGATCAGATTTTAGTGATGGGACGTGAAAGCGGACCGATGGAAGAAATGGATCAGGCGCTGTTTGATTTAACCAATGATCAGCTCTACCAGTTTGCCAATAATCTGGCAATTAACTATGTCCGCATGTTAAAAACACAGATCATTAAACCAAAAGGTGAGTTTGAAACTACGGAACAATACCAGTTGCGCGTAGAGCAGACGAAAACAGAATTAGAAGCTTATCAGGTTGATTATGATGTCAACCTGTTGCAGAACGCATTAAATAAAGCCATGCGTCGGCTTTATATCAAACAGGGATTTGCAAACCCTGATTATCAGTATGATGCTGATAAAGGGATTCTGACTTTAAAACTTGAAGAGAGTGCATCTTCTCGAAGATTGGAAACTTTACTCACTCTCCCTATGGCAGCAGCAGATGCACAGGAGTTGGTAAAAGGTTCGGGTTGGGCGCGAGCTTATATCATGGACTTTAAACAAAACCACTTAAAAGTGTCAGGGGTATTGTTCTTTAAGTTTCATTCCCAGATTACCCAACAGCAACGGGTAGGTGGTGAATCTCTTATCTATACCCAAGTGTATAAGCCACTTAAGCTTGAACAAAAATCAATTGATACATGGCTAGAGCCAAATGTCGATTTTGCAACGCTACCGTTTAAGGATGTCTTGAACTCACCAGCGAACCAGTTTGAATTTGGTTTAAAGCATTATCTTTCAGCAGAGACTCATACCAAACAGTGGGAAGCAAAACGTCAACAGGCTGAATAACTATTTCACTTGATTTAAAACTTACCCATAAGCAGAGGACTTGCCGATCAGGCAGGTCCTTTTTTTATGCCTTTTATTTAAGGAAGAAGACCATGCACCAGTGTCCTTACTGTCATTCATTACACATCACATTATTGCGCCAGACTGAGCCAAATTCGGGTGTATTTGGAAAGCTTTCATCATTCTCACCGATTTCTCTGGCAGCCGCCTGTATGCAGTTATCAAAGCGAAGTCCAGTCCATCCTTTGGTGGGTGGCTTTGTAGGGTTGGTTATTGGAGGCATGTTTCTGCTCTACGTGCAGCATCAAGACAATATGGTGACCTTGTATTACCAGTGTGAGCAATGTCTGGAACATTTTGAAATCCAGCAATCAGGCTTTGCTTAATTCTCATCGTTTATAACATTCAAATTATTTAAATTACTTAAAGGAAAACAATCATGGCACATCAAATAGAAACAATGGCTTTTGTTGGTCAAACCCCTTGGCATGGTCTGGGTAATCAGCTTCTTCAGAATCAGCCGATAGAAGTCTGGGCACAGCAGGCAGGTATGGACTGGCGAATAGAATCATCTAATGTCAGTTATATGGCCAAGAATGAACGGGGACAAAATATTTTGATGCCTTATGAAGAGCAGCGAGTGCTTTATCGTTCAGATACGCATGCACCATTATCGGTGGTAAGTCAGCGTTACCAAGAAGTACAACCAATGGAGATATTAA
>Ga0157370_10003304_pt1 | contig 19007 bp, 19 predicted proteins | sample C35metaG_FD_113463 | JGI IMG/M metagenome (GOLD analysis project Ga0157370, IMG submission 113463) | Corn rhizosphere microbial communities from Kellogg Biological Station, Michigan, USA - C3-5 metaG | ecosystem: Host-associated > Plants > Roots > Rhizosphere > Soil | place: USA: Michigan...
CCCGATACGCCGATCTCGGAGAGGGCCTCGCGCACCTCGTCCAGCTTGAACGGCTTCACGATCGCTTCGATCTTCTTCATGTCGTCGAACGGGCCCGGTTCCTGCGGGGAATCGCGATGGTAACACTTCCGCAGCGCCGGGCGTTTTGCGAAAATCCGTGGGCCGCGGCAAGGGAGACGAGCCGCGGCGCATCCAAAACCGACACAACAAGGAAACCATGAACAAACGCATCCCGCTCGTCGCAGCGGCGCTCATCTCGGTCGCCGCGATTCCCGCGCACGCCTTCTGCGTGTACAACAAGATCGACCAGGACTTCTACGTCCAGATCCGCAACGGCGCCTCCATCGTCAACCCGAAGGTCTTCAAGGGCTTCGCGAAGACGGTGAAGCCGGGCAAGTCCGAGTGCTGCAACTACAAGAACAAGGAGTGCAACCACTCGGGCAAGCGCGACGCCACGCTCACCCTCTCGAGCTACTACACGAAGTACCACGGCAAGGACATGAGCTGCCGCACGTACTCGAGCCTGGGCGCGGCGTTGAAGCACCTGAGCACCGAGAACCTGGTGGAGCCCACCATCCAGGGCGGCGGCTACCTCACGCTCGACCGCAACGCGAGCTTCAACGCGTCCAGGCCGCCCTCCACGGACAACGCGCCGTACGTGCTCAACTCGTGGTCGTACGACGACCGGCACCTCGGGTCGACGCCGTGCTCGCCGTGACCGCGGCCGGCTGACGCCCTGCGCCGCCCCTACGGCTTCGCGCCGTCGGGGCGGAACCCGCTGGTGATGGGATAGCGCCAGTCCTTGCCGAACGCGCGCGGGGTGATGCGGATGCCCGGCGGCGCCTGCCGGCGCTTGTATTCGTTCCTCTGGATCAAGCGCACCACCTGGCGCACGGCCTGCATGTCGTAGCCCATGCCGGCGATCTGTTCGGGCGACATGTCGCGCTCCATGTAGCGCTCCACCACGGCGTCGAGCACCTCGTAGGGCGGCAGGCTGTCCTGGTCGGTCTGGCCGGGGCGCAGCTCCGCGCTCGGCGGCCGGTCGATCACGCGCTGCGGGATCACGCGGCCCTTGGAGTTGCGCCAGTTGGCGAGGCGGTAGACGAGCGTCTTCACGATGTCCTTGATCACCGCGAAGCCGCCCGCCATGTCGCCGTAGAGCGTGGCATAGCCGGTCGCCATCTCGCTCTTGTTGCCGGTGGTGACGACGATGGAGCCGAGCTTGTTGGAGAACGCCATGAGGAGCATGCCGCGGATCCTCGCCTGCAGGTTCTCCTCGGTAGTGTCTTCGGGAAGTCCGGTGAAAGCGGGCGCCAGCGCCGCGCGGAACGCGTCGAACATCGGCTTGATCGCGATCTCGCGGTAGTCGACGCCCTGGATGCGGGCCATCTCGCGCGCGTCCTCGATGCTGATCGACGCCGTGTAGTCGGAGGGCATCATCACCGCGCGCACGTGCTCCGCACCGAGCGCGTCCACGCAGATCGCGAGCACCAGCGCCGAGTCGATGCCGCCGGAAAGCCCGAGCAGCACGCCGGGGAAGCGGTTCTTCTGCACATAGTCGCGCACGCCCGTCATCAGCGCGCGGTAAATCGTCTCCTCCTCGGTGAGGGGCGGGGCGATCGGGCCGCGCACGGCGTTGCCCTCGAACTGCACGATGTCGACCGCCTCGCGGAAGGTCTCGGCCTGGTAGGTGAGCATCCCTTCGTCGTCGAGCGCGAAGGACGCGCCGTCGAACACCAGCTCGTCCTGCCCGCCGGTCCAGTGCACGTAGAGCACCGGGAGCCTGGTCTCCTTCACCCGTGCGCCCATGATCTGGTAGCGCTCGGCGAGCTTCGCGCGGTGGAACGGGGAAGCGTTGATGCTCACGAGAAGCTCCGCCCCGGCGGCCTTCGCCTGCGCGGCCGGCTCCGGGAACCACAGGTCCTCGCAGATCGTGATGCCGATCCTGCGCCCCTGCACCTCGATCACGCAGGGCCGGTTGCCGGTCTCGAAGTAGCGCTTCTCGTCGAACACGTTGTAGTTCGGCAGCCGCTGCTTGAAGTACACCTTCTCCACGCGCCCGCCGCGCAGCACCGCCGCGGCGTTGTAGCGCGTGCGCCCCTCGCGATGCGGGTAGCCCACGACGACCGCGATGTCCAGGCAGTAGGGCGCGAGCTTCATGAGCTCGGCCTGGCACTGGTCGCAGAAATCGTCGCGCAGCAGCAGGTCCTCGGGCGGATAGCCGGAGAGTGCCAGTTCGGGCGTCACGACGAGGGCGGCCCCGGCGGAGCGGGCGGCCTCGATCGCGCGGCGGATGCGGTCCGCGTTGCCGGCGAAATCGCCCACGGTCGTGTTGATCTGGGCGACGGCAATCTTCATCGGGGCGCGGGGGATGCCGCTGCGCGGCTAGAATCGCGGAAGGCCCCAATTATAGCGACGTGCAATCCCTCCGCATCCTCGACGCGCTCGACGCCATCGATCCGGCTCGCTGGGATGCGCTCGCCGGCGGCAATCCCACGCTCTCGTTCGCGTTCCTCGACAGCCTCCACCGGACCGGCTGCGCCTCGGCCGCGAGCGGCTGGTCGCCGTGCTATCCCACGCTGTGGGAGGGCGACCGCCTGATGGGCGCGGCGCCGCTGTATGCGAAATCCCATTCGTTCGGCGAATACGTGTTCGACTGGGCCTGGGCCGACGCCTACGAGCGGCATGGCCTCGCGTACTACCCGAAGCTCGTCTGCGCCGTGCCGTTCACGCCGTCCACGGGCGCGCGGCTCCTCGCCGAGGACGACGACTCGCGCGAGAAGCTCGCGCGCGCGATGCTCGCGATGGCGAAGGACGCGCGGCTATCCTCGCTGCACGTGCTCTTCCCCGCCGAACGCGACGCGCGAACCCTGCGAGGGATGGGCCTGCTCGAACGCCGCGGCGTGCAGTTCCATTGGAGCAACCCGGGCTACCCTTCGTTCGACGCGTTCCTCGCCGAGCTCTCCCACGACAAGCGCAAGAAGATCCGCCAGGAGCGGCGCAGGGTGGCCGAGGCCGGCGTCACGCTGCGCAGGCTCACCGGACGCGAGGCGAGCGCGGCCGACTGGGACTTCTTCACCGCTTGCTACCGGCGCACGTATCGCGCGCACCGCTCGACGCCCTACCTCGATCGCCGCTTCTTCGGGCTCCTCGCCGAGCGCATGCCCGATTCGGTGCTGCTGGTCCTTGCCGAGCGCGATGGCAAGCCCGTGGCCGCGGCGCTCGATCTCTTCGGCGCCGAGGCGCTCTATGGCCGCTATTGGGGGAGCGTCGAGTACGTGCCCGGCCTGCACTTCGAGGCGTGCTATTACCAGGGCATGGAGTTCTGCATCGAGCGCGGGATCGCCCTCTTCGAGGGCGGCGCGCAGGGCGAGCACAAGCACGCGCGCGGCTTCGTGCCGGAGGCGACGCGCTCGTTCCACTGGCTCGCGCATCCGGCGTTCGAGCGCGCGATCGACGAGTTCCTCGCGCGCGAGGGCGCGGGGATCGAGGCCTACGTCGACGAGCTCAACGAGCGCACGCCTTTCAAGCGTTGATGGAAGATCTTCGCCCGCGTCACTTCCAGGCGCTCGCGAACTGCTTCCAGTGCGGCGCGTCCTGCGCCGCGAGGAAATCGCGCAGCACCTGCATCTCGCGCGCGTAAGCCTCGGCAACGAGCGCGCCGCGGATCAGCTGGAAGCGCTGGTAGAGCGCGTACGTGTTCGCGACGTCGGTCTCGCAGTAGTTGCGGATCGCCTCGATCTCGCCGTTCTTCCACGCGCCATACACCTTCGAGCCGTCCATGCCGAGCTTGCCCGGGAGCCCGCACAGCACCGCGATCTCGTCCAACGGCGCCCAGGCGCGGTTCACGTAGCCCGCGAGCACGTCCATGAGATCGGTGTGCCGGGCGTGGAAGCGGCTCAGGTAGTTGTTGAACTTGAAGTCGCGGTTGGAATCGCCCACGTCCCAGTAGCAGCAGCCCGGGATGCCGTGGATCAGCGCACGGTAGTGGAGCACCGGCAGGTCGAAGGAGCTTCCATTCCACGACACGAGCTGCGGCGTGTACTTCTCGATGCCCTCGAAGAAGCGCTGCACGATCTCGCGCTCGCCTTCCTGGGCGCTTCCCAGCGACCAGATGCGCAGGCCCTCGTCGCTCCTCAACGCGCAGGAGATGGCCACCACGCGCTGCAGGTGAGTCGGCAGGAAGTCGCTGCCCGTCGCCTGCCGGCGGCGCTGCGTCGCGAGCTCGACCACCGCGTCGTCGCTCACGTCGGCCGCGAGACCCCAGACCTTCCTCAGCCCTTCGGCGTCGGGAACGGTCTCGATGTCGAAGACGAGGATCGGCGTCACGGCGCCTTCAGGCGGGGAAGACGCCGGTCGACAGATAGCGATCGCCGCGGTCGGGGACGATGTGCACGATCACCGCGTCCTCGAGCTCGGCCGAGAGCTTCATCGCCGCGGCCGCTCCTCCGCCGGCGGAGATGCCGGCGAAGATGCCTTCCTCCCGCGCCAGGCGCCGCGACATCTCCTCGCTCTCCTGCTGCGTCACCTCGACGATGCGGTCGACGCGCGCGGCGTCGTAGATCTTCGGCAGGTACGCCTCGGGCCACTTGCGGATGCCGGGCACGGTCTGGCCGGGCGCCGGCTGCACGCCGACGATCTGCACCTTCGGGTTCTTCTCCTTGAGGAAACGCGAGCAGCCCATCAGCGTTCCGGTGGTGCCCATGGTCGCGATGAAGTGCGTGACCTTCCCGCCCGTGTCGCGCCAGATCTCGGGACCCGTGCCGGTGTAGTGCGCGAGCGGATTGTCGGGGTTGGCGAACTGGTCGAGGATGATGCCTTCGCCCGCCTCGCGCATGCGCTGCGCGGTATCGCGCGCGAGCTCCATGCCCCCCTTCTGCGGCGTGAGGACGAACTGCGCGCCATAGGCGGCCATCGATTGCCGGCGCTCGACGGAGAGGTGCTCGGGCATCACGAGGATCATGCGGTAGCCGCGGATCGCCGCCACCATCGCCAGCGCGATGCCGGTGTTGCCGCTGGTCGCCTCGATGAGCGTGTCGCCCGGCTTGATCTCCCCGCGCCGCTCCGCCCCCAGCACCATCGAGAGCGCGGGACGATCCTTCACCGAGCCTGCGGGATTGTTGCCCTCGAGCTTCGCGAGCACGACGTTGGACGTGCGGCCGGGAATGCGCTGCAGCCGCACGAGGGGCGTGTTGCCGACGAAATGCTCGAGGGTGTGCGCGCCTTCCTTCATTGCGCCTCCCGAAGCCGCTCGGCCACGTACCGTGCGACGCCCCGGTCCACCGTGAGGAACGGTGCGTCGTAGCCCGCCTTCCTCAGCGCGCCGACGTCCGCCTGGGTGTAGCTCTGGTACTTGCCCACGAGCTGGGCCGGGAACGCGACGTACTCGATCACGCCCTGCCCGCGCAGCTGGTCGAGCGTGAGCGGGCGTTCGCCCGCGGCTTCGCGCACCGCGTTCACCGTCGCGCGCGCTACCTCGTTGAACGTCTCGCCGCGCCCGGTGCCGGCGTTGAAGATCCCCGAGAGCCCGCGATCGAGGAAATGCAGGTTCACCTTCACCACGTCCTCCACGGACACGAAATCGCGCACCTGCTCGCCGGGACCGTATCCGGCGCTCCCCTCGAAGAGGCGCACCCGGCCCTCGGCGCGGTACTGGTTGAAGAAATGGAACGCCACCGAAGCCATGCGCCCCTTGTGGGCCTCGCGCGGCCCGTACACGTTGAAGTAGCGGAACCCGGCGATGGGCGAGATCGCGCCCGCGCCCAGGCGCCGGCGCACCACCTGGTCGAACAGGAACTTCGAGTAGCCGTAGACGTTGAGCGGCCGCTCGTGCTCGCGCGATTCGCGGAACACGCTGCCCGCGCCGTACACCGAGGCCGAGGAGGCGTAGAGGAACGGAACGCGGTGCGCCTGGCACCAATCCAGGAGCACGCGCGAGTAGCGGTAGTTGTTGTCCATCATGTAGCGGCCGTCGGTCTGCATCGTGTCGGAGCACGCGCCCTGGTGGAGGACTGCGTCGACCTTCGCATCGTAGCGGCCGGAGGCGACGAGCTCGAGGAAGTCGCGCTTGTCGATGTAGTCGGCGATCTCGCAGTCGGCGAGGTTCGCGAACTTGTCCGCGCGCTCGAGGTTGTCCACCACGACGACGTCGGTCTCGCCCCGTGCGTTGAGGGCCTTCACCAGGTTCGCTCCGATGAAACCGGCGCCGCCCGTCACGATCATGGCCATGTGCGCTTCCTCGTCAAGGATGGTCGGCGAGGCTCGCGAGGAGCTCGTCGCGATGGACCACCGCCGTTCCGAGCTTCCCGACCACGATGCCCGCCGCATGGTTCGCCACGCGCATGGCGCCCGCGAGGTCGGAGCCCGCGGCCACCATCAGCGCGAGCACGCCGATCACGGTGTCGCCCGCGCCGCTCACGTCGTAGACCTCGCGCGCCTGCGTGGGCTCGTGGCGGCTCTCGTGGGCGGTGAAGAGCGACATGCCCTCCTCGCTTCGCGTGACGATGAGCGCCTCGAGGTCGAGCTCGGCGCGCAGCTTCTGCGCGCGGCGTGCGAGGTCCGCCTCGTCGCTCCAGCGCCCGGCCACCTCGCGGAATTCGGCGCGGTTGGGCGTGAGGAGTGTCGCACCGCGGTAGCGCGAGTAATCCCAGCCCTTGGGATCGACGAGGACCGGCTTCTTGCGGCGCCGCGCGGCCGCGATCATTTCCCGCACGCGCTCGAGGCCGCCCTTGCCGTAGTCGGAGAGCACGACCACGTCCACGCCGTCGACCAGCCGCTCGTAGTCGTCGAGCTTCGCCGCCAGCGCCCGCTCGCTCGGCGGCCGCTCGAAGTCGATGCGCAGGAGCTGCTGCTGGTGGCCGATCACGCGCAGCTTCACGGTGGTCGAGAGCTCGGGGTCGCGGTGGAGCGAGCTCTTCACGCGCTCGGCGGCGAGCAGCATCTCGAGCGCCGATGCGGCCTCGTCGGCGCCGGTCACGGCGAGCAGAGTGCAAGCCGCGCCGAGCGAGGTGACGTTGCGCGCGACGTTGGCCGCACCCCCCGGGCGCTCCTCGGTGCGCTTCACGTGCACCACCGGAACCGGCGCTTCGGGCGAGATGCGGTTCACGTCGCCGAACCAGTAGCGGTCCAGCATCACGTCGCCGGCGACGAGGATCTTCGCGCCGGAGAAATCCGGAAGCGCCGCGGCGCTCATCGCGTGAGGCGCCCGATCGCGTGGTACTCGAAGCCATGCGCTTGCAGCACCGCGGGCTCGTAGAGGTTGCGCCCGTCGAACACCACCGGGTGCTTGAGCGCGCGCTTGAGCTCGTCGAAGTCGGGGCTGCGGAACGCCTTCCACTCGGTGACGATGACCAGCGCATCCGCGCCTTGCGCCGCCTCCATGGCGGACGCGGCGAACGTCACCGAATGCACGCCGCCATAGATCTTGCGCGCCTCGTCCATCGCCACCGGGTCGTAGGCGCATACCGTGCCGCCCCGGCGGATGAGCGCGTCGACGATGACGCGGCTGGGCGCCTCGCGCATGTCGTCGGTGTTCGGCTTGAACGCGAGGCCCCACATCGCGAAGCGCCGGCCGGCGAGCCCGTCGCCGAAGCGGTGCACGATCTTCTCGGCGAGCACGCCCTTCTGGCGCTCGTTCGCCTCCCGCACCGCGCGCACCACCTTCAAGTCCACGCCGCACTCCTCGCCGGTGCGAAGCAGCGCGCTCACGTCCTTCGGAAAGCACGAGCCGCCATAGCCCGCGCCCGGATAGAGGAAGTGGTAACCGATGCGCGGGTCCGAGCCGATGCCGATGCGCACGTGCTCGATGTCCGCGCCCAGCCTCTCGGCGAGGAGCGCCAGCTCGTTCATGAACGAGATGCGCGTGGCGAGCATCGCGTTCGCAGCGTACTTGGTGAGCTCGGCGGAACGGATGTCCATCACCTGCAGCCGCTCGTGGTTGCGCTGGAACGGGCCGTAGAGCTCGCGCATCGCGGCGATCGCTTCCGGGTCCTGCGCGCCGATCACGATGCGGTCGGGCCGCATGAAGTCCTCGACCGCGGCGCCCTCCTTCAGGAACTCCGGATTCGAGACCATCGAGAACGCATGCTTCGCGCCGCGCCCGGCGAGCGTGCGCGCGACTTCCGCGTGCACCCGGTCCGCGGTGCCCACGGGAACCGTGGACTTGTCGACGATCACGCGCGGCCCGTCCATGTGGGTCGCGATGTTGCGGGCGGCGGCGAGCACGTATTGCAGGTCCGCGGAGCCGTCCTCGCCGGGCGGCGTGCCCACCGCGATCATCTGCACGCGGGCGTAGAGCGCCGCCTCGCGCGCGTCGGTGGTGAAGGAAAGCCGGCCGCTCGCCGCGTTGGCGCGCACGATCTCCTTGAGCCCCGGCTCGAAGATCGGGATCTCGCCCGCCTTGAGCATGGCGATCTTGCGCTCGTCGACATCCAGGCACAGGACGTGGTTGCCGACTTCGGCCAGGCACGCGCCGGTCACGAGCCCGACGTAGCCGGTGCCGATGATGCTCACTTTCATGCGCGGATGCTTTCGAGGGAATTGCGGATGGACTCGAGGGCCGCGGCGGGATCCGCGGATTGCGTGATGGGACGGCCCACGACGAGGTAGTTGGCGCCGAGGTTCACCGCCTCGACGGGAGCCACGGTGCGCGACTGGTCGTCGGCGCCGGCGCCGGGGAGCCGGATGCCCGGCGTGACCAGCGTGAAGTCCGCGCCGGTCGCCTTCCTCAGCGCGGGCGCCTCGCGCGCGGAGCACACGACGCCGTCGAGCCCGCTCGCGCGCGCGAGGCGCGCGAGCCGGATCACGTTCTCCTCGGCGCTGCCCTGGAAGCCGACCTTCGCGAGGTCGGCGTCGGCGAGGCTGGTGAGGATCGTCACGCCGATGAGAAGCGGCGGGCGTTGCACGCCGGCCACCGCCTCGCGTGCGGCGCGCATCATCGCCTCGCCGCCGCTCGCGTGGATGTTGAGCATCCAGACGCCCAGGCGCGCCGCCGAGCGGCACGCGCCCGCGACGGTATTGGGGATGTCGTGGAACTTGAGGTCGAGGAATACCTCGAAGCCGCGCTCGTGCAATCCGAGGACCACCGAGGGTCCGGCCGCGACGAAGAGCTCCTTGCCCACCTTCACGCGGCAGAGCTTGGGATCGAGGCGCGCGGCCAACGCGAGCGCGCTCGCCGCGTCGGGGACGTCCAGCGCGACGATGACGGGCTTATTGTCCAATCTGCATCCTCGCGAGGTGGCGCCCGGGACTCTCGAGCTCGGCGGTGCGCCGCGGCGGGAACGTCTCCCATCCCCCGCACGCGGGGCATTGCCAGAAGAACTGGCGCGCCTTGAAGCCGCAGTTGGCGCACAGGTAGACGGCGAGCGCCTGCGCATGCGAGTGCACGAGGCTCTTCATGAGCTGCAGGTCCTGGCGGCGCTCGGCGGGCGCGCGCACGAGCGCGGCGTCGATGAGGCGATCGAGGCCCACGAGCGTCGGGTTGCGCCGCACCTCTTCGCGTACCAGGCGCCAGGCCGCTTCGTCGCCCTCCTGCTCGGCGGTGGCCTGGTACACCACGTGCAGCAGGTCGAGCCCCGGATAGCGGTGCTGCAGTCCGCGCAGGAGACTCAGGCCCTCGCCCAGCTTGCCGAGCGCGCGGTAGCTCTCGACCATCCCATCGGCGGCGAGGCCGAAATAGGCGGGGTCCTGCTGCTCGATCGCCTTCCACGCGGCGACCGCTTCCTCGTGCCGGCCCTCGCGCGCGAGCCACTCGCCGCGCAGCAGGTTCGCGCGCACGCACTTTCGGTTCGCCTCGAGCGCGTTGCGCAGGTGCCCCTCGGCCTCCGCGGCGTGCCCGTGCACGTGCGCGGTGATCGCGAGCTCGCAATAGTAGTTGGCGATCTCGCGCTGGTAGTTGCGCTTGGCGCTCGCCTCGAGGTTCTTCGCGGTGTCGATCGCCTTCTGCCAGTCCTTCTCCTGGATGTAGATGTCGAGCAGGTTGCGGTGCACCTCGGGCGAGGGATCGACCTCGGCCATGCGCGCGAGCACCTGTTCGGCATGCTCGAGCAGGCCCGCCTTGAAGTAGTCGCGCGAAAGCTCGAGGGAAGCCTCGCGGCGCTGCTCCTGCGGCAGGTCCTCGCGGTTCACGAGGTCCTGGTGCATGCGGATCGCGCGATCGACCTCGCCGCGCCGGCGGAAGAGGCTGCCCAGCGCGAACTGCAGCTCGACCGTCTGCGGGTTCTCCTTGGCCACCTGCAGGAAAGATTCGATCGCCTTGTCGGGCTGCTCGTTGAGCAGGAAGTTGAGGCCCCGGAAATAGGACGAGGGCAGCGCCCTCGACTCGGAGAGCAGGGATTTCAGATCCACGCGCGCCGCGATCCAGCCCATGCCGAAGAACACCGGCAGGGCGAGGAGCCACCAGAACTCAAACTCCATGGGCCTCGCCCCGCGCGTTCCTGTCGGGGGCGCCGCCGGGCGGCGGCTGCGTGCCCGGCCCGGCCGGCACCGGCGGCAAGCCCGCCAGCTGCGCGGCGGTCTTCTTGAGGCGCGCGATCTCGCGCCGCTGTCGCACGACGGTCGGCACCCAGGCGAGGAGCCCGATCACGATGCCCGCGACGAAGGCAACGAGAAGGACGAAGACGAGCGGTGCCTGCCACGCCTGGTCGAGCACGCCGTTGATCGTCACCAGGTGCGCGTTCTTGGTCGCGAACCAGACGATCAGCAGCAGGACGACGAAGCGGACGATCCAGACGAGTGCTTGCATGGGCGGGCGGCCGGAAACTGCGCCCGTTATTGTAACTTGGGCGCTGGGTCTCCCGGCCTCAGGTCGAACACGGCGACGCGCTCGTCCTTCTCCATCGGCGGGCCGTACAGCTCCTCGAGCCTGGCGAAGCAACGGCGCGCCTCGGGGAACGGCCTCCCATGCGGCATGGCGAGGTGCAGGACGAGGTAGCGTGCGCCGGTCGCGCGAACCTCTGCGGGATGGTCGAGAAAGACGAAGAGGTGAAAGCGGAACCGCGCATCGTGCGCAACCTCGCCGACGCGAGGACGATCCTGCAGGCAAAGGTCGTGCAGCATTCCGAAGAGTTCCTTCTGCCGGTGGAAGGTGGCGTAGTAAGCGAGTTGCTCGAGGGGCGCCTCCCACTCGAACGGCGCCTCGATGATCGTCGCCGTGCCGGGCGCGAGCCGTGCGAGCTTGCGGTAGAACCGGGGTGGATCGTAGCTGTGGTCCGGGTGCAGGTACTCGATCCATCGGTATCGATAGTCCCAGTGGTAGTCGATATGCGCGTACCACGGCCCCAGCCGCGCGACTTGCGCGATGGCCGGCGTCGCGGCGAGATAGGCGCACGACAACGCGATCGAGCCGGTCCATGCCGCGACCTGGCGATGCTCGTGCCCGATCGCGCGAATCAACGCCGTCGCGCCCACACTGCCGAAGAAGAGGAGCAGCGGCAGGAGCGGGAGCTGGTAGCGCAGGAAATTCTGGCCGGCGTAGATGTAGCTCGCGCCGATGATTGCGAGAATGGTCCCGGGAAGCGTCCCGAGCGCGACCAGGTACGCGGCGAGCGGGCGATCGCGACGCCAGAGCGCCACGACGCCAGCGGCGGCGCACACGCAGGCCACCGCCATGACGAAGCCCGGAACACCGCCCCACACGATGGCGATCAACCGATCGAGCGTGCCCCATCGCGGATGGTCGATGCCCGACTTGCCGAAGAGCGATTGCCGGTCGTTGATCCACGGAGCTGCAAGGAGCAGCGCCATCGCGGCCGCCATGGCGGCGCCCAGCGCGAGCGATCGGCGCCAGCGACGCGCCATGCCGTTGCGCGGCGCGGCAAGGACGTCCTCGCCGAAGACGAAGAGGCACGGGATCGCGCCGTACAGGCCGGCGATGGGATGCAACCACGCCGCAAGCGCGCCCGAGGCAACGGCGATCCAGGCCAGCCGGCGCGAGCGCTGCGTTCGCCACGCCCAGACGCAGGCGACGCAGACCACGCTGAGCAGCAGCGTGATCGCGTACGGCCGGGCGAAGCGCGACCACAGGACCAGGAACGGCGCCCCTGCCACGAGGAACGCGAAGAGTGATGCGGCGGGCGCGTCGCGCGTGACTCGCCATGCGAGCCATCCGCACAACGGCACGAGCGTGATGCCGCAGGCGGACTGCAATGCGCGCAGGCGACCTTCCGTGAGTCCCACGGTATCGGCCATCGCCTTGTAGAACAGCGTGAGCGGTATCGAGTGATCCGCCAGGCCGAAAGTACGGAAGATGTCGCGATACGAAGAGGACATCAGCTCGTGGATCGCATGCCACTCGTCGTCGAGCACGACCTGGTCCGCGAGGCCGTGCGTGCGAAGCCAGGCCGCGAGCGCGGTCGCGAGGACGACAAGAACCAGGAGGGAACGCGGGAAACCGCGCTGGCGCGGCGCATCGGCCATGCGACATTCTAGCCAACGCATGCCGCGTTCCGTGACCACCGCCTTGCGGGACGGTAAGATCCGCGGATGCAGGATCATGAAGCCGAGGCCGCGGCGCGACGAGCGCAACCGGTGCGCCATCGCCGCAGCCTGCCGTTATACGTGGGCTCCGGCGGCATCGCAACGGCGGGCCATTACGCCGTGACGATCGCCGCCGTGCAGCTTCTTTCGGTGCCGCCGATCCCGGCCTCCGCGATCGGCTTCATGACCGGCTCGGCGATCAAGTACTGGCTCAACTATTCCGTGGCGTTCCGCAGCCGGGCGCGGCACCGCCACGCGGTGCTCCGGTACGCGGTCGCGCTCGGGGCCATGCTCGCGCTCAACACGCTCGTCTTCGGCCTGCTCGAGGCGAAGCTCGGCGTGCAGTACATCCTCGCGCAGGCGATCACGACCATCCTGCTCATCCCGCCCGGCTACGTGCTGTTTCGCGAGTGGGTGTTCCGCTGATGCTGCGCGGCAAGCGGATCATCGTGGTGATGCCGGCGTACCGCGCGGAGCGCACGCTGCGCCGCACTTACGAAGCGATCCCCCACGAGATCGTCGACGACGTGATCGTCACCGACGACGCCTCGACCGACCGCACGGCGGAAGTCGCGCGCGAGCTGGGAATCCGCACGCTGGTGCACGCGACCAACCGCGGCTACGGCGCGAACCAGAAGACCTGCTACGCGGAGGCGCTCAAGCGCGGCGCGGACGTGGTGGTGATGCTGCACCCGGACTACCAGTACGATCCGCGGCTCGTGACGCCGATGGCCGGCATGATCGCTTCGGACCTCTACGACGTGGTGCTCGGCTCGCGCATCCTCGGCGGACGCGCGATGGCGAGCGGCATGCCGGCGTGGAAATACGTCGCCAACCGCGCGCTCACCTTCGGCCAGAACCTCGCGCTCGGCTCGAAGCTCTCGGAATTCCACACCGGCTTCCGCGCGTACTCGCGCGCCGCGCTCGCACGCATCCCGCTGCTCGCCAACTCGGACGACTTCGTGTTCGACAACCAGCTCCTCGCGCAGGCGGTGGCAATCGGGCTTCGCATCGGCGAGATCTCCTGCCCCACGTCGTACCACCAGGAGGCGAGCTCGATCAATTTCGCGCGCTCGGTGAAGTACGGGCTCGGCGTCGTCGGCACCTCCGCGGCATTCCTCGCCTGGCGCTTGAGGCTCGCCCGGCCGCGCATCTTCGCCGACCTGCCCGAAGACCGCCTCGCCCCGGCCTGAAAAGGAAACGGGGCGCTCGCGCGCCCCGTCCCGGTTCACTGCGCCACGGGGGATCAACCCTCGTGGTAATCGACCCGCTCGCGCAATTCCTTGCCCGCCTTGAAGTGCGGCACGTACTTGCGCGGCACCTGCACCCGCTCGCCGGTCTTCGGATTGCGGCCGGTCCTGGGCGGGCGATAGTTCAGCCCGAAGCTGCCGAAGCCGCGGATCTCGATGCGGTTGCCCGATGCGAGGGTGTGCGCCATCGCATCGAGCATGGTCTTCACCGCGAGCTCCGCGTCCTTCGGGGCGAGCTGGCTATGGCGCGCGCTCAGCAGCTCGATGAGCTGTGATTTCGTCATGGCGCGAATCTCCCCCTTCGCGTTGATCGCCCTACTCCTTGTCCTTGCCGCCCAGCTTGGCCTTGAGGAGCGCGCCCAGGTTCGTCGTCCCGGCGCTCGCGCTCGATTCGGCGGCGTGCTTCTGCAGGGCCGCGGCCTCCTCCGCCGCGTCCTTCTGCTTGATGGACAGCTGGATCGAGCGGCTCTTGCGGTCGATGTTGATGATGACCGCCTCGATCGCATCGCCCTCCTTCAGGTGCGCGCGGACGTCTTCCACGCGGTCGCGCGCGATCTCCGAGGCGCGGAGGTAACCCTCCACATCCTTCTCGAGCTCGATCACCGCGCCCTTGGGCTCGATCGACTTCACGATGGCCTTCACGACGTTGCCCTTGTCGTGGGTCGCCACGTAGTTGCCGAACGGGTCGCCCTCGAGCTGCTTGATGCCGAGCGAGATGCGCTCGCGCTCCACGTCGATGGAGAGCACCACGGTCTCGACCTCGTCGCCCTTCTTGAGGTTCTTCACCGCCTCCTCGCCCGGCTGCTGCCAGGAGAGGTCGGAGAGGTGCACCAGCCCGTCGATGTTGCCGGGAAGGCCGATGAACACGCCGAAGTCGGTGATCGACTTGATCACGCCCCGCACCTTGTCGCCTTTCTTGTGGTTCATCGCGAACTCTTCCCACGGGTTCGGCATGCACTGCTTCATGCCGAGCGAGATGCGGCGGCGGTCCTCGTCGATCTCGAGGATCATCACCTCGACCTCGTCGCCGAGCGACACCACCTTCGCGGGATGCACGTTCTTGTTGGTCCAGTCCATCTCGGAGACGTGCACCAGGCCCTCGATGCCGCTCTCGATCTCGACGAACGCGCCGTAGTCGGTGATGTTGGTCACCTTGCCGAAGAGGCGCGTGCCCTGCGGGTAGCGGCGCGAGATGCCGATCCACGGGTCCTCCCCCAGCTGCTTCAGTCCCAGCGACACGCGGTTCTTCTCGGCGTCGAACTTGAGGATCTTGGCGGTGACCTCGTCGCCCACGCTGAGCACCTCGGTGGGATGCTTCACGCGGCGCCAGGCGAGGTCGGTGATGTGCAGCAGACCATCGATGCCGCCCAGGTCCACGAACGCGCCGTAGTCGGTGATGTTCTTCACCACGCCCTTCACGACCGCGCCTTCCTTGAGCGTCTCGAGCAGCTGCTGGCGCTCGACACCCGCGGTCTCCTCCATCACGGCGCGGCGCGACACCACGACGTTGTTCCTCTTGCGGTCGAGCTTGATCACCTTGAACTCGAGCTCCTTGCCCTCGAGGTGCGAGGTGTCCTTCACCGGGCGCAGGTCGACGAGCGAGCCGGGCAGGAAGGCGCGGATGCCGTTCACCATCACGGTGAGGCCGCCCTTCACCTTGCCGGACACGACGCCCTTGATGATCTTGGCGTTGGCGAGCGCGTCGTCGAGCTCGGACCAGGCGGCGAGCTTCTTCGCCTTCTCGCGCGAGAGCTTGGTCGCGCCGAAGCCGTCCTCGAGGGCCTCGATCGCGACCGACACGAATTCGCCGGGCTTCACTTCGACTTCGCCGCGGTCGTTCTTGAATTCTTCCGTGGAGATGGTGCTTTCGGACTTCAGTCCCGCGTTCACGATCACCACGTTCGGGTCGACGGAGACGACCTCGGCCGTGATCACCTCGCCGACGCGCATTTCCTGGCGCGACAGGCTCTCCTCGAAGAGCGCGGCGAAGTTCTCGGTTGCGGGGGTTGGGGTTGCGGTTTGAGGCTGCATGAAAACTGGCTTTCGGATGGACGGCCTCGCGGCCGTTGTTGATCAACGCCAGAAGCCGGCCGCCACGCCAAGCCCCTGACACCCAAGGGGATTTACCGCCCCAATGCGGTATCCCGGCCGGGCCGGGACGGCCTTTCGCGCCACCAGGCGAGCACCCGGTCGACTGCCGCTTCGACGCTGAGCCCGCTGGTATCGAGAAAAAGCGCGTCGGGATAATGCCTTAGCGGCGCCACGGGGCGCGATCGATCGCGCTCGTCGCGGCGCCCGAGCTCCTCCACGACGTCCGACATTTTCGCATACATTCCCTTTTCCATCAACTGCTTATATCTTCGCTCGGCGCGCATCGCCACGCTCGCGGTGAGGAATACCTTGAGGGCCGCATCGGGGAACACGATCGAGCCCATGTCGCGGCCCTCGGCGACCAGGCCCGGCGCCCTGCGAAACGCCCTCTGGCGGTCGAGGAGAGCGGTGCGCACGCCGGGGCGCGCGGCGACGCGCGAGGTGGCCGCGCTCACCTCCTCGGTGCGCAGCGCCTCGGTGACGTCGCGCTCGCCCAGGAGCGTCGCGCCGTCCGTGAAGCGCACGTCCATCGCCCGCGCGATGCGGGCGAGGCCGGCCTCGTCGTCGAGGTCCGCGCCGCCCTGGATCGCGGCGAGCGTGGCCAGACGGTAGAGCGCGCCGCTGTCGAGGTAGTGGAAGCCGAGCGCCTGCGCGACCCGTGCGGCGACCGTTCCCTTGCCGCTCGCGGAAGGGCCGTCGATGGCGATCACCGGCGCGTCGATGGGTGCGTCGGCCATGGGTCAGGAAACGATCGAGCCGTAGGCGTCGAAATACGTGGGAAAGGTCTTGGCGACGCACCCGGGGTCGAGGATGCGCACCGGCCGCGGGCCGAAGGCCGCGAGGGAGAAGCACATCGCCATGCGATGGTCGTCGTAGGTCGCGACGGCGACGCGCTCGCCGCGTTCGCCCGGCTCGAGGAATCCCGGCGCGGGATCGATCGCGATGAAGTCCGCGCCCGCCTCGACCCGCGCGCCGAACTTGGCGAGCTCCGCGGCCATCGCCGCGATGCGGTCCGTTTCCTTCACGCGCCAGCTCGCGATGTTGCGGATGCGCGAGCGGCCATCCGCGAAGAGCGCGAGAACCGCCGCCGTCATCGCCGCGTCCGGAATCAGGTTCATGTCGAGGTCGAATGCGGCGAGCGGCGCCATCGCGCCGGAGGGCGCGCGAGCGCTGCGGCGCGCCTCGATCCAGTCGTCGCCCATCGTGATCGCGACGCCCATCGCCTCGAGCACGCGCGCGAACCCGACGTCGCCCTGCAGGCTCGTGCGACCTACGCCGCGTACGCGCACCGGACCTGCGCCGAGGGCCGCGGCGGCGAGGAAATACGAGGCCGAGGACGCGTCTCCCTCCACGTCGACCACTCCCGGCGACCGGTAGCGGCTGCCCGCCTCGATCTCGAACGCGCTCCAGCCCTCGCGCACGACCTCCACGCCGAAGCGCTTCATGAGCCCGAGCGTGAGCTCGACGTAGGGCTTGGAGACGAGCTCGCCCTCCACCTCGATGCGCGCCCCCTCGCCGGTCCAGGCGAGCGCGATGAGCAGCGCCGAGACAAACTGGCTCGAGACGTCCCCGCGAACGCGCACCTTCGCGGCGCCGTGCGCCGCACGCGGCGCGATGGCGAGCGGCGGGAAGCCCGGCTTGCCGCGCCATTCGATGCGCGCGCCGGCCTCGCGCAGCGCGGAAACGAGATCGCCGATCGGCCGCTCATGCATGCGCGCGACACCGCGGAGCGCGTAGTCGCCGTCGGCGAGCGCGAGCACGGCGGTGAGCGGCCGGAAGGCGGTGCCGGCGTTGCCGAGGAAAAGATCGGCGCGCTTCACCGGGAAGCCGCGCGCGCCGCCCAGTCCATGGACGCGAACATGCTCGACATCGCCCAGCGTCTCCACGCGCACGCCGAGCGTGCCGAGCGCCTCGCGCATCACGCGGGTGTCGTCGGAATCGAGCAGCGCCCGCAGCTCCGTCGTGCCCTCGGCGAGGGCCGCCAGCAGCAGCGTGCGATTGGAGATGCTCTTCGAGCCCGGCAACCGCAGCTCGCCCGCGGCGCGCGTTGCGTGCGCGAGATCCAGGGATTCCACGGCCTACTCGCTCGAGGCGCTGCGGCGGTGTCCGGCGCCCCAGGCGTGGCGCGCGCTGCGCGCCTCGGTCATGAGCCGCTCGAGCCCGGGGCCGTCGCCGCGGTCGACGAGCTCGCGGAACACGGCGAGGCGCGCGGCGTAGCGGTCGAGCTCCTCGAGGAGCGCGGCGCGGTTCTGCAGCGCGATGTCGCGCCACATCTCGGGCGAGCTCGCCGCGATGCGCGTGAAATCGCGGAAGCCGCCGGCGGCGAAGCCGAGAAGCTCGGCGGCATCGTCGCGCGCGGCGATCTCGGAGACGAGCGCGAAGGAGAGCAGGTGCGGCAGGTGGCTCACGGCGGCGAAGATGCGGTCGTGGCGCTCCGCGTCCATGGTGGCCACGCGTGCACCGGCGGCTTCCCATGCGGCCTTCACGACCTCGATCGCGTCGGCGTCGGTGGTCGGGGTCGGCGTGAGCACCACGCGCGCGGAACGGAAGAGGTCGGCCACGGCGGCCTCGACGCCGCTCGCTTCGCGCCCGGCGATGGGATGGCCGGGAACGAAGCGCGACGCACGCTCGCGCAGCTCCTGCGAGGCGATGCGCACGACCTCGCCTTTCGTGCTCCCCACGTCGGTTACCACGGCATCGGGCTCGAGGGCGAGCGAGACGTCGTGCAACACGCGGCCGATCGCGCGCACGGGAACCGCCACCACGACCAGGTCCGCTCCCTTGACCGCTTCGCAGACCGAATCGGCCGCGCGATCGATCACGCCGAGCGCCGCGGCGCGCTCGAGCGCCTGCGGATCGCGGTCGCAGCCCACGATGGAGCCGGCCGCCGCCGCGCGCCGCAGCGCCATCGCGAGCGAGCCGCCCACGAGCCCGACGCCAATCACCGCGAGCGTCCGGAGCTTGCGCATGCGGCTATTTCCCCGCGAGCGCGCGCTCGAGGGCCGCGAGGAAGCGCGCATTCTGCCCGGGAAGTCCCACCGTCACGCGCAGGTGCTCCGGCATCCCGTAGCCCGCGACGGGCCGCACGATCACGCCCTCGCGCAGGAGGGACTGGAAGACGCGCGCCGCGTCGCCCACGCGCACGGTGATGAAGTTTCCGTGCGGCGGGATGTATTCCAACCCCAGTCGGTC
>Ga0157370_10003305_pt1 | contig 19005 bp, 15 predicted proteins | sample C35metaG_FD_113463 | JGI IMG/M metagenome (GOLD analysis project Ga0157370, IMG submission 113463) | Corn rhizosphere microbial communities from Kellogg Biological Station, Michigan, USA - C3-5 metaG | ecosystem: Host-associated > Plants > Roots > Rhizosphere > Soil | place: USA: Michigan...
GACGAGGCCGAGCACGAGCGGCGTTCCGGATGCATTCGCGAAGCTCTGATCGAGTGATGCCGATCCGGAGCTCGCGTTGATGTCCGAGTGCTCGAGGCTGGCGCCACTCGAGAGCACGCCAACGCCCTTGAATCGCAGATCGAATGCGGCATGCGGGGGCGGGGGCGGGGGCGTCTTGCCGGTATCGGGGGGCGGCGGCGGCGCGACCACGTTCGTGACCGTGGCGCCGCCGCAGGCGGTCGCGCCTAACGCGGCAGCGAGGAGCATCGCGGGCGCCCAACGGACCACATGGGTGGTCCGACGATTGGGGCGGGGGGATGACGGCGCGGGCTTCATGGCTTCTCTCTCGGTAGAGTCCGAGCCATGAAGCCCCCGGTACAGGTCGTGGTTTCCGGCGGCGGGGACCACCCTCCCGTTAGTCCGTTCGTCACGCGCCGAGCGTGCCAAGGCGTCAGAAATGCGTCATGATACGGTCAGCGACGCGCTGGAAGCGGTTCGCGACCACGGTCAGCCCTCGATCGTGTAGATCTCTCGCTTCCCGTGATCGACGAGATCGTGGTACCCCTTCATCACGTCTTCGAATTTCTTTCGATCGTCCGCCGGCATCTTCTGCGGCGACATCATCTCCTCCAACGACTTGAGATCCGGCACCTCCATCTCCGCGACGACCGTCCAGTACCGCTCGGCGCACATGTCGGTCATGATCTTCATGCGCGGGCCGCCGAGGTTTTCGCCGAGCTTCGACATCGCGATGAATTTCTCGACCATCGGGCGCACTTTGCCCGGCTTGCAGTACATGATGTCTCTGATGAGATACATGGCTCCCTCCCCCACAAAAAACGTTGAACGAGTCGGACCTCCTGCAATCCTATTTACACTAACCGGGAGGTTCGTCAACGATGCGCAGCGCGTCGATTGCGACGGAGCGCCGGAGGGCAGAGCGATGCGCGCCGGCTCGCGGCGCGCATGCCCTGGACAACAATGTGGGAGTACGCTGACGCGGCCGGAGCAGGCGCCGGCTGGTACCGTTAGGCGTTCAGCATCCGCCGGTGTTTGCCGTCCACGTACCGGCGTCGCCGTCGCCGATGTTGGGCGCATCGTACGTCCCGTTGCCGGCGCCCGAGGTCGGATCGAGCGTGCCTGTCGCCGTTCCACCGGTGTACGTGACCGACAACGACGTGCCCGACAAGGTACCCTGGAGTTGACCGGCTACCGAGGCGACACCCGTCAAGTTGTTGTTCGAATCGAGCACCAAATTCCACGTGCCGCCACCATTTCCCTGCGAGCTCGCGTACGTGCCGCAGAACACCTTCACAGCCGTGGCGTTCGCGGAGACCGTCCAGAGTCCGGTCTTGCCGTTGGGAAACGTGGTCGTGCCGGAAATCACGCCGTTCTTCGCCGAGTAGTCTCCGGCGAGTCCATAGCCGCCACCGGCGAGAACGAGCTGAGGCTCAGCGTCCGGATTGTAGGTACCGGTGAGCGGCACCGAGCTACCCCCAGTGAGCGCAAGCGTCCCCGTGACCTGAATGGTCGTGCCGGCCTCGGCAACGCGTACCAATGCGAATCGCGACGCTGCCGGGAGAGCAGAAACCGACGATGGAAAGGTGAGTGTGAGCACGCCGCTCGCGCCGTCTCCGACAAGCGTGCCTTTGAACGTTCCGGTTGGTCCGTTGGGCTTGGGCGACGTCGAATTCGACGAGCTGCACGCGACCGACGCAAGAATCGCGGTTGTGGCCAGCGACAGACGGAACGCGGCTGGCCGCCGCGCACGCGTGTGAACCCGGGTTGTCTGCATTGGGAAACGCTCCGTGTTGGGAAAGATCCGCGCGGGGGTGTCAGCGAATACAATCCAAGGCCGTGACGGAAGCGTCACCTGAGCCATCACTTGGGCCGTGACGGCGGCCGCGCCCACAGACCGTGGACCTGAGGCGTCAGCGTGTCACGTCAGGATACGCGCCTGCCCTTGCACTTCTACAAGAAGCATCGCATACTCCCTGCGTCCTGTAGAAGTACAAGGGGTAGACCCATGTTGACCGACATCTGGTCCGACCTGCGGTACCGCGCCCGCGCCCTGCTGCGCCGCCGCTCGCTCGAGCGGGAGCTCGACGCCGAGCTCCGGTTCCACGTCGAGCGACAAGCGGACGCCTTCGTCCAGGCTGGACTTCCCCGCGACGAAGCGATGCGCCGCGCCCAGCTCGCTTTCGGCGGCATCGAGCGCGCGAAGGAAGCCACTCGCGATGCCCGCGGCACGCGATTTCTCGAAACGCTGTCGCAGGACGCTCGATACGCGGTGCGTTCCCTCCGCAAGCACGCGACGTTCACGATCACGGTCGTCGTCACGCTCGCGATCGGCATTGGCGCCAACGCGGCGATGTTCGCGCTCGTCGACGCGTTGCTGTTGCGCCCGCTCCCCGTTGGGCATCCGGAGCAGTTGGTCACCATTGGAGATCCAGCCGAGGTGTCGTCGGCGTGGCACGGGTCGCCGATGACTGCGTACGTCTCCTACCCCGTGTATGCCGACATCCGCGACCACGCTCGCTCGCTCGCGGGCCTCTATGCGACCGGCCAAGCCGGAACACTCGAGGTCACGACGCGGGGCGGCGGCATCGAGCGACCCGAAGGCCGCTTCGTCACGGGCAACTTCTTCTCGGTGCTCGAGGTCCCGGCGTTTCGAGGCCGTACGTTCACCGGTGCGGAGGACCGCGTTCCGTTAGGCGACCCCGTGGTCGTCATCAGCTACGACTACTGGCGCCGCCGCTTCGGCGCGGAGCGCTCGGCGGTCGGCAGCACGGTCGTCGTGAACGGCGTGCCGCTCACCATCATCGGTGTCACGCCGCACGGATTCACCGGCGACATCGTTGGTCAGCCGACCGACATTTGGATCCCGATGATGATGCGTCAGGCCCTGCAGCCGAGTGCCACGGCGCTCGACGACCGGTCGTTTTCGTGGCTCTCCATGATGGGCCGGCTCGCCCCGGGCGCGACGCTCGCCCAAGCCCGCGCCGAGGTGCCGGTGATCGGGACGCAGTCCATTCGCGCGCACATCACGGGCGAGCCACTCTCCGAATTGGACTCGGACTTGCGCGCGCATCCGATCGAGGTGCACTCGGGTGCGCGCGGATTCTCCGAGTATCGTCCGCTCTACGGACCCGCCCTCGTGGTGCTCATGGCCGCGGTCGCGCTCATCGCGCTCGTGGTGTGCGCGAACGTCGCCAACCTGATGCTCGCGCGCGCCGGCGCACGAGCGCGCGAGATGACCGTGCGCATGACGCTCGGCGCAGGCCGTCGTCGGTTGGTGCAACAGCTCCTGACGGAGAGCGTGCTCTTGGCCGCCGCCGCCGGCGCACTTGGGCTGATCGTGGCGGTCTGGGGCAGCCGCCTGCTGGTGTCCATCGCCGGAGTGGGAGATCGGCCGATCGCACTCGACGTCGCTCCTGACCTCCGCCTGCTCGCGTTCACGTCGGCGGTGACGCTCCTCTGTGTGGTGTTGTTTGGGCTCGCGCCTGCGCTCCGCGCCACGCGACTCGACCTCGGTACGGCGCTGCGCGCGCAGGGACGCAATCTCTCCGGGGTGCGGGTTCGGTTAGGCCGGCTCGCGCTCGGACCGGCGCTCGTCGTCGGGCAAGTGGCGTTGTCCACGCTGCTGCTGATCGGCGCCGGCCTGCTGCTGCATAGCGTGCAGCGCATGCTCACCGTGGACCTCGGTTTCGATCGCGACCACATCGTCATTGCACAGGTGCCGATGAACCAGCACAGCCTGAGCGGTGTGGGAGAGGTCGCCGCCGTACGCGGCATGGTGGGTGACATCCAGCGCGTACCCGGTGTGCGCGCGGTGACGTATTCCGAGGAAGGGTTGTTCAGCGGCGGCGAATCGACCGGACACGTGAACGTGCCGGGGTTCACCGCAACGGCCGATTCGCAGCGCGGCATCAACTACGACGCGGTGGGTCCGAACTTTGTGCGCGTGATCGGCGCGAGCCTCGTTCGCGGCCGCGACCTCGACGAGCGGGATGCGGCGGCCGCCGGACACGCGGCAGTCGTCAATGAGACGATGGCGCGCTACTATTTCGGTGCATCGGATCCAGTCGGGCGATCGTTCACGATCGACTCCGCGACCTACACGATCGTCGGCGTCGTGCACGATGTACAGGAGCAGGACGTGCGGGCTCGCCCGGTTAGGCGCGCATACCTCCCAGTCGCACGGATGGCCGTGCCACCGAAGACGCTCGTCTTCGAGATCCGTGTGGCGGGCGACCCGGCGCGGTTCGTCCGACCAGTGCGCGCAGCGCTCCTCGAGCGTCATCCCGACCTGCGCAACGCCGTGAAATCGCTCGACGCCATCGTGCGCGAAACGATCGGTCAGGATCTCCTGTTGATGCGCGTCACCGCGTTCTTCGGCGTCGCGGCGCTGTTGTTGGCGGCCGTTGGTTTGTACGGCATCACCTCGTACTCGACGTTGCAGCGCACCGGCGAGTTCGGTCTGCGCAGCGCACTCGGAGCGGCGCCGCGAGACGTCACGAACATGGTGGTCGGCGAAGCGGTGCGGCTCGCGAGCATTGGCGTCGCGATCGGGCTGCCGGCGGGCCTCGTGGCAACGCGCCTGATTCGGGCGCAGGTGTTCGGCGTGGGAACACTGGACATGATATCGATCGCGGCCGCGATCGCCGCGCTCGCCATCACCGCGGTTGTCGCGAGTTATCTCCCGGCGCGACGCGCGGCGCGGGTCGGACCGCTCGAAGCGCTGCGCAGCGAGTAGGGTCGCGCACCGGGCGGGCAGAGAGGTGCGGCGTTATCTTGTCGCACCTCTCTCCCACAGGATGCCCGGATGCGACGCACTGTGGCTCACGCGGCGAGTCTCCTCTTGCTCGCCGCGCCCCTCCCTGCGCAAGGGTTGCGCTCGACGATCACCAAGCTTTTCACGTTCGGCGATTGCGGACAACCGCTCTGTCTCGCCGGATCGGTGCTCGCCCAAAACGGACACGGCGAGCATTTCATTCCCGCGGACGTCGCCGGAAACGCGACGGTCCTCTCCTTCCTAACGGACGCGATCGGCCTGAGCTCGGCGGATGTCCCCGTGAGCGCGGCGAGCAGCGGCGCCACGTTCACGTTCGTCAACGGACTTCCCCAGAAGACCGCCGAGTCGTCGGGACCCGTGTTCGGCGAGCGCGGCCAGACGTTAGGCCGGGGCCGGCTGCTGGTGGGCGCCAACGTGACGAACGTCGATTTCAGCACGTTGCGCGGCATACCGTTGAACGACATCGAGCTCAACTTCACGCACGAGGACGTCGGCGCGCCCGGCCTCGGCGACTCGCCATTCGAGAACGACTTCATTCAGGTGCGCACGCAGCTGCAGGTGAACATGTACGTGAGCTCGTTCTATCTCACCTACGGCATCACCGACCGGTTCGACCTCGGCGTCTCGGTGCCCGTGGCGCACGTGTCGGTGAACGGATCGAGCACCGCGCAGATCGTTCCGTTCGGCACGCCGGCTGCGCACTTCTTCTCGGGCACGCCGACAGACCCGGTGCTCAGCGCGCAGAGCGCGGCGAGCGGCGCGGCCACCGGGTTAGGCGACATCTCGCTGCGCGCCAAGCTCAATCTCAACGCGTCACCGCGCGCCACCTTCTCGCTGCTCGCCGACGCGCGTCTTCCCACCGGCGACGCGGACAACTTCCTCGGCGCCGGCTCCTTCGGCTTCCGCGGGCTCGGCGTGTTCTCGGCGCGCTTCGGCACCTTCACGCCGCACGTGAACGGCGGGTTCTTCTATCGGGGCGGTTCGCTGGAGAACAACGCATTGCTCGCGACCGGTGGATTCGATCACTTGATGACCGATTGGGCGACGATGTCGTTCGACATCATCTCGGAATGGCAGCTCGGCGCGGACAAACTGATCATTCCGCCCACCGTGCACATCATCGCGCCGTTCCAACGGACGATCACGCCCACGAACATTCCGAACGAGCGCGACGACATCGTGAATGCATCGTTCGGCGTCAAGCTGCGGATGGATTCGGGCGCGACGGGCGTCGTGAATATGATTCTGCCGATGAACCGCGGCGGTCTTCGGCCAGACGTCATCTGGACATTAGGCCTCGAATACAACTTCTAACGGAGCGCTATTTGATCGAGCTGAGCTTCCAGCGCTGGCCGTCGCGGACGAGCACGGCGTGGTACGTTACGGTTGGATGGCGATCACCTTCCACGCCGCGCTTGTAATCGAAGTCGAACGTCGCGGTGACGCTAACGTCGGCGCTGCCCGACGCGGAGATGCTCGGCGGTGCAGCGAGGGTGAGCGTGGCCCCGATGCTGTTGGTCGCGTCGAAGATGTCCTGCCAACGTCGCGCTTCGTCGGTGGTGAGCGCCGGGTACGCGGCGCGGACCTGGTTGATGTCGCGAGACGACAGCGCCTGCGCGTACGTCGTGATCGCCGCCTGGATACCGGGGGTCGGGTCGATTGGAGTTGGTGCGCTCGGACGCGGCGGCGCGACTGTCGGCGGTGCAGCGGAGCTCGCGGGCGGCAGGGCGGGCGCGCCCGCGCCTGCACCGGCGCGGCTCACCGACCGCGCGGCGATCGCGCTCTCGGCCGCTGCCTGCCACGTGTCTTGGGCGTCGAGCATGTCGCGCACGGCGGCGCCGTAGCGGCGGCGCGTGATCGCGCTGTCGGCGGCCTGCATGAGCCGGTCGCCACGCCTAACGTTCGCCGATGCGGCGCCGGAGTCGACGGCGCTCTGACGGGCCGCGAGTGCCGCACGCTGAACCCGCATCAGATCCAACTGCGTCATCACCGCCGTCGAGTCCGCGCCGTGGCGCAGGGGCGTGCTCGCGCCGCCACGCGCGACCGGCGGGGGCGCCACGTCCGGCGTCCGTTGGGCCACGGCGGCGGCCGGCGGCACTGTTGCGTTAGGCGACAGCGCGGGAGCGACGGAGACCCCGGGTTGTGCACGTTGCCCGGTCTCGCTGGACCGATGCCAGTTCATGCCGAGTACCACCAGTGTTGCGGCGCCCGCGAGCGCGCCGGCGGAGAACCAGAGACGGCGCGACCGCGACGACGCAGCGGCCGGCGCACCGTCGCCTGACCCAAGTGCGTCGCGCAGCGCCGCCGCCGTCTGAAAGCGCCCCTCCGGCTCGCGCGCCAGCGCTTTCACGACCAGCGCGTCGAGCCACGCCGGTACGTCGGCGTTCGCGTCGCGCGGCCGCAGCGGCTCGCCCGCCAGCCGGCGCTGGAGCCGCGCTTCGATGGTCGCCCCCGCGAACGACGACTCGCCCGTGAGCATCTCGTACAGGATGCAGGCGAGCGCGTAGAGATCGCTGCGGCCATCGATCGGGTCCCCGCCTAGCTGTTCGGGGCTCATGTATTGCAGCGTGCCGACCACCACGCCCGTGCGCGTGAGGTGCTGCCCCGTGGTCCCGCCGTGCTGCGTCCCCTTGGCGATGCCGAAGTCGACGATCTTCACGATGTCGCGCCCATCCTTTCCGCGCGCGACCATGATGTTGTCGGGCTTGAGGTCGCGGTGGATGATCCCCATGTCGTGCGCGGCGTCCAGCCCGTCCGCCACCTGGCGCGCGATGTGCGCCGCCCGCTCGGGCGGCAGCACGCGTTCCCGCGCGCAGATGCGCGACAACGCCTCGCCCGGCACGAACTCCATGGCGAGGAATACCAGGCCGTCGCTCGACTCGCCGAAGTCGTATACGGCAGCGACGTGCGGGTGTTGGATGCGACTCGCGTTGGTGGCTTCGCGATTGAATCGCCCGATGGCATCGGCGTCGGACATGAGCTCAGGGCTCATCACCTTCACCGCGCATCGGCGTGCCATCTTGATGTGTTCCGCGAGATACACGCGACCCATCGCACCCTGGCCCAGCTGCTCGATCACGCGATAGCGCCCAGCCAGAACCTGCCCCACGAGACCGGTGAGGTTTGGCGTCGCGAGTGCGGACCCATCGCGCGGACAGAACGCGACGTCGGCGTCGTATCGCGCGCCGCATTCCGGACAGAGCTTGAATGCTGCGCTCGACCCGGACTCCTCGGGATCGGGAGTGCTCACGGCGTCATCCTGCGCGCGACAGGCACGATGTCCTTGGGGCGTTGGTCAGCAATTATACCGTAGCGCCAGCGGCGTCGCGAAACAAGCGCCCGCATTCGCGATGACGCCTTTGCCGAAGCTTTGTCGCAATGGAGGAAGCAGGGCGCGCGAGGCGCTGCGCCCGTCCGCCTTCACCTCCACTCGAGGATCGGATCATGCGCGGCAGGATCCTGCAGTACAACGGCACCGACGGCACCGGCACCATCGCCGCGGACAATCAGCAGTACAAGTTCGACATTGGCGTGTGGAAGAGTCCCACGGCGCCAACGGTCGGGAAGACCGTCGAGCTCGTCGTTCAGGATTCACAGTTGAGCGCGGTGACGATCGTGCCCGACGACGTCCTGCTCCGCGAGAAGACGGCAGAGTTGGGCGGGAAGCTGAGCACGCTCGTGAGCGGCATCGGGAAGACCTCGGCCGGCACCGGCGGCCCGGCGGCGTCGCATCCTAACGCAAGCGGCGGCGCCGCCGTCATCGGCGCGGCGCCCGGACTCAATCTCGCCGGCAACCCGATCGTCCAGCGGTATGGGATGCTCACGCTCGGCGCGTACGCCGTGTACTTGCTCGCGACGCTTGTCTTCAACGCAATCTCGATCACCTTCCTCGGCAGCAGCCAGGGCAAGCCGCTCTACGACATCGCCAACTTGATGAGTCAGATCGGCGGGGGCGGCGGTGTGAAGTTCATGCTCATCATCGGGTACGCGAGCATCGCGGTGCCCGTCGTGTGGAAGGACCGCCGCGCGTGGCTCGCGCTGTGTTTGCCGTTGCTTGCTGTGTTAGGCGCGATCTGGTCCGGCATTCACGCGATCAATTCCGCGGCCGGTGGGTTCGGCGGCGGAGCGGGCGGCGGACCCGGCGTGTCCGATCTGTTCAGCCTCGGGTTCGGCTTCTACTTGTCGCTCGCGGCCGGACTCGTGCTGGCGTGGGCCGGCGTGCAGCGCTTCTCGCGCAACGCCTAAGCAGTCCGCGCCTAACCGTAGTCGATCGCCCACGTCGAGCCCGGATCGGGGGCCTGCCGTGGGCGATCGGCGCACTCGCCGGCAACGCCCTCAATTAATTGATGACATTGAATCCACCATATCCATTCATTACGTTGAGCCATGACGCGGAAACGCGGGACGGGCCGCCAGGTCCGCGAGCCAATTCAGATCTATGTGGCCGCCGAGGAACGGCAGCTACTGGACGCGCTTGCCTTGGATACGGGCCTGTCCCGCGCCGAGATCCTGCGGCGCGGGCTCAAGATTTTCGCGTCCCAGCGGGCAAGCGAGCCGGGTCCAATGCAACGGGTGTTGGAGTCCCTACAGGATGCCGACTGGCCGGCTGACATCGCCCGCGACCACGATCGTCACCTCGCGGACACGTATCGGAGTCGCCACGGCCGGTGAGTCGCGCCGTATTCCTCGACACGTCCGGTTGGCTCGCCGCGGCTAGCGCGCACGAACATCATCACCGAGAAGTCGTCGCAGCTTACAACGACCTCGTGCAACGGCGCGTCGTGCTTGTGACAACGAACCTCGTCCTTGCCGAAATGCATGCACTGGTAGTGCGGCATCGCGGAGCGGCGGCGGGATGCTCTTTGCTCGACGCCATCTATTCTGACCCATCCTATCGGGTGGTGGCGGTCACGCGCGAACTGGAGGCCACGGCCACCGACCGCTGGCTCAGGCCATTTCGTGACCAAGCCTTCAGCCTCACCGACGCCGTCAGCTTCGAGGTGATGCGGTCGGAACGCATCGGTGAGGCACTCGCACTGGATCGTCACTTCGAGATTGCCGGTTATCAGCTGCTACCCCGGCTCGGGTCACGCCCAACGAGGCAAGGCAGAGCGCGGCGGCGCCCCTAGTGAAGCGCGTCTGAGTTTGGGATGGCACAATTGGCGGCAACGCCGAGACTCGTCCGTTGCTCGTGCGTCGCGGGGGGGGGACAGTGACTTCGACAAAGGCTTGAAGGGATAACGAAAGTGAAACAAAGGATAACGAAAGTGATCGTTCTGCGCAGAGGGAAGTGCGTTGCCTAACGGATGGGGGAGGTGGTTGTTTGTCAACAAACACAAGACCTCACCAACCATTGGCGACCGTACTCCCCTCCGCGTCGACCGATCACTTTGTTTATCCGTAATGGTTTCACTTTTGTTATCCTTTCGAGCCGTTGCGTTTTCCTCCTGTTTCCCCTGAGCGCGCGACTCTCACCGGGCGAAGACGCTAAGCACTGACACCTCTACCGCGGCCATCTCCTGCTATCCCTAACTCAGAGGCGGTCTACTAGTCCTCGCAGGAGCGCCGGCCTAACGCCGCGCGTCGCACTAGAAGCCGAGTTTGACGTTGATGTCGAGGAGCACCGATTTGGGTGCTTCGTCGACGACGATGCGCTCACGGCCAGGCCGGATGATGATCCGTTCCATCGGTCCGAGGCCGTGCCCGTGGCCGTGGCTGCCGCGCCGGAAGTACACTACGCGGGTGCCGTTCACCTCATCGACGCGCACTATCCTGTAACCATGGTTGACGAGCACCTCGCGCGTGACATCCGTCGCGTGGTCCATGGTCACCATCTTCTTCGCCTGACCCGGCGGAATCTTGTCTTGATGCCCGCGACCCTGCGCGTGTGACGCAGAGGCGACGGTGAACGTGAGCACAAGGGCGACGAACGCGCTGGTGAGCAACGAGAATGGGCGAGTGGACACGAGACCTCCTGACGAGAGCGGGATGTTGCGCATGCCATACTGTCTGACGCCGGGTCCTGGGGTGCGCAACGTCGCTCGCTGTCGCGGTCACATGGTCCGCCTCATTCCGCCTTCGGCTTGTCAGCCGCGCGTCGCGCGGCCGCTTGTTGCTCGAGCGCCGCGGCACCCATCAGTCCGCCCAGCCCCATCGACTCGACGGCGGTGCTTGGCACGAGCATCAGCGCGCCTTTCTCCTTGAGACCTTCGTACAGGATGTTCATCGCGCGCAGGTGCAGCGCCGTCGGATTCTGCTGATACGACAGCGAGGCCTGATCGAACAAGGCGGCGATTTCTACCTCGGCTTCGCCCAGGATGATGCGTGCACGCTTCTCGCGCGTCGCCTGCGCTTCGCGCGACATTGCATCTTGCAGCGTCGCGGGAATCACGACGTCGCGCATCTCCACCGCTTGCACCTCGATGCCCCACGGCATGCAGCGTTGGTCGATGAGGTCCTGCAGTTCCGTCTCGATTCGTTCACGCCCGCGCAGGAGGTCCGCGAGCGATGTGCGACCGATGATATCGCGCAGCGCGGTCTGCGCCGCCCAACTCACCGCCTGGGGATAGTGTTGCACGTCGAGTGCGGCACGCTCGGGATAGTGCACCATCCAGAACAACACGGCATCCACGTTCACCGGCACCGTGTCCGACGTCAGGGTCTCCTCGGCGGCGAACGCCGTCGTGATGACACGCTGGTCGACCCATGCCGACACGTTGTCGACGAAGGGGACCAGCCAGAAGAGACCTGGTCCGCGCGTGCCGATGTAGTGGCCTAACCGGAGCACCACCGCGCGCTCCCAGTGCTTGGCGATCTGCGGTGACATGCCCACCACGAGGCCCAACACACATCCCACGACGATGCCCGCGACGCTGTTCAAGGCGATCAAGCTCAGCAGCCCGAGTGCGATCGGCGCTGCCGCGAGCATCACCGAGATGAAGTTCGGGCGGCCGCCCGCGGGTACGGAATCGCTCACAACCGGCAACGGGGACATGGATCACCTCACGGGCGAGAAGCGTGGGCGGGCGTCGCCCGCCCTCAATTGCACGATGGGGCCCGTGCGCCCGCAGTCAAGCATGAGCCATCCCCAATGCGATTAGATTTTGCATCTGCCGTGGCCAGCCAAACTCCTGGAGGCCGTCTCATGCAGTATCACGCGATCAATCTTGCGCAGAAACTCAGCCTCTTCGCCGAACACTGGCAACCCAAAGTGATCGCCGAGATGAACGATTACCAGTTCAAGATCGTGAAGATCAAAGGCGATTTCATCTGGCACGATCACCGAGACACGGACGAGACGTTCATCGTTCTCGATGGAACGCTGCGCATTGACTTCAGAGACGGCCACGTCCGTCTCGGCCCGGGCGAGATGTATGTCGTTCCTAAAGGTGTCGAGCACAAACCGTATGCGGACGAGGAAGTCAAACTGCTCCTCATCGAGCCGCGCGGCGTGTTGAACACGGGACACGAAGGCGGCGACCGGACGGCCCGGAACGATATCTGGATTTAGCGCGCCCAACGAGCGCTGCTCACAACCGGATGGGGAGAGGCCGACATGAACCGGCCGACATCGCCAGACTGCCGATGGCGGTGCTGCTGATCTTCGCCGACAACGACTCGATCTCGCAGCGGCACATTGCGGAATTCTTCGCGCTGTCAGGCGGCGGCGTCATCCGCTCGCCGGCCCGCGCAATCGGCACATTCGTTCCGTTAGCTCATTCCACGCGGATCGGTACTCGCGCCAGCAGGTTCCGCTGCCGGCCGTTCTGGCGGATCTCCAGGCGGAGGTTTCCGGCATGCGTCGGCACGTACTGGAAGTCGTATGTCTCGCCGATCGCAATGTACTGGCTCGCCGGTCGCAGCGTTCGCGCGTCGACCGGAAAATCGAAGCCATCCTTGGCTAACGGTCGCCACTGAACCGTCATCGTGTCGTCGACGCCCAACAAAGAACTGTCGGGCCGCGCCGTGAGCCAGGCGACCGGTGCAAAGTTCACCGTCGACAGATTGAGAAAGCGAAAGCGTGCCGGCCTCCCGATGTGAAGAACGATGGTGTCGGGGTTCGGCGTGCCGTTGATTTCGAATGGATGCTCGGACTCACCAGGGACAAGCCTCGAGCCACGCAACCGGCCGTTGACACCCTTGAGGAAAAAGACGTGGTCGTCCGCGGACGACGCCGTCGCCGAGTCACGAACGATCAGCGCTCCCTCGAGTCCACCAATCTCGGCGCGCATCTCATCCATGTGCACATGATACATGAACGTGCCGGACCTCGGCGGCGTGAAACGGGCCTCGAACGAATCTCCCGGTGCAATCTCGGGCGACCGGTGCCCACCCGCTCCGCTGAACCCCATCACGCCGTCCATGTAGCTGTCCTGGAGCTCGATGCCATGCCAGTGCACGCTGGTCGGCTCGCTCAGTCGATTCACGATCATGATCGACACCGGCTCGCCGCGCGTGAGATCCAACTCGGGACTGATGTCCGATTTCGATTCGACACGCTGCCCGTGCTCCTCGAGATCGAAGCGCATCGAAGGGACGGAGTTGTCGACGCCATTGCGTCCGGGCAGCGGACCTTCGACCGCGATGAGCCGCAGTCGGCGCGCGGGCGCGGCCGGAGGCGCGGCCGCGTGTGCGCCCGGTCGTTGGGCAACGTCGACGCCTAACACAAGACCGACCATGCCCATCAGATCCGGATCGTCCGCCTCGGCCGAAATCGAGTCGGGTTCGAGGTGAATCGCGAGATGGCAGTGGAAGATCCAGTTGCCCGGACGGTCCGGCGACCAGGACATGGACATCGCCGTGTACGGGGGCAGGAGCTGGGTCACGACCATCTCGCCCGGCGTGGGCCGGCTAAAGTTACTCTGGCCTGAGAATTCGTCGATCCGGTAGTAAAAGCCGTGCAGATGCATCGGGTGTGGAAGCCACGAGGCATTGATGACCCGCCAGCGCAGCGAGTCGCCGACTGTCGCGTTGATTCGCTCCGTGTTAGGCCAGGAGCGGCCGTTGATCGTGAACAGCACCCGCCCGACGGGCGCACCTGGCTGGGGTGGACCTTGCACCGTGTCGCGATATGCGTTCAGGATCGAGTCCTGCGCTGCCGTGATGACGAACACGCGGTCCTGTGCGGCCGGCGAGCCGGACGTGTCGACCACGATCGCTCCGGTCAGAAGCCCGGTGACGCCGATTTCTTTGCTCGCCTTATCGGGCATCAGGGCTCGATACATATAGTTCCCGGGCGCGGTCGCGCGCACCGTCAGCGTGCCGGTGGTTTTTGGCGCAATGACCACCGAGTCCGTCCATTTGGGCAGCTTCGGGCCGCCATGGATCGCAGCCGGTACCAGGAACGTGAGCGGTGCTGACAACGAGTTGCGCACCGAAACGCGGATCTCGGTTCCCTGTGCCACGCGAATGAGGGGACCAGGTATGAGCGGCGCCTTTCCGTCCTCGGCGAACGCAGCGACGACCATCGGTGGTCGATGCGGTCCGTCGGCCCACCACGTGGTCTGACGGGCATCGAGCGAGACCGTGAGGATTCCGTCGCGCAACACCCCGGCGCGATCGACGTTCGGGTTCGGGCGTACGACGGGTAGCTCGTCGTGCGGAACCGACCCGGCGGACATGAGCAAGACGCCCAGGACCGCTATCGTGGTGAGAGACGACATAGGGATGCCTCGTAGCGTTAGGAAACACACGCTACGGCCGCGCATCACGCCACCGTCACCCCGCCGTCACTCCGCAGATAGCGCAACCACGCCGGCTTCGGTTAGTACGGAATCGCCTGCCGCGCGAAGGTGGCGGTGTCGATGTTCGATCCGCACACGATGACGCCGACGCGCTGGCCGGCCAGGCGTTCGCGTAATGGGCCGCACAACGCCGCGGTAGCGGCCGCGCCAGCCGGTTCCACCGCGAGCTTCATGTCGGCGAACAAAAGTCCCATGGCGCGCTGCATCTGCTCGTCGCTGACCAACACGAGTTCTTCCACGAAGCGCCGAGCAATGCCTAAGGTGTAGGGCAAGGCGTACGGTGCGCCAAGACTGTCGGCGATGGTGTCGACCTTTTCGATGGATCGCGGCGAGCCTGCCGCGAAGCTGCGGTGCATCCCGTCGGCGCCCTGAGGTTCGACCCCGAATATTTTGCAGCGCGGTTGCATCTGCGTCACCGCGCAGGCGATGCCGGCGATGAGCCCGCCGCCCCCGATCGGCACGATCACGGCATCGAGATCCTCGGCCTGCCGGCACCATTCGAAGCCGACGGTCGATGTGCCGAGCACGGTCAGGTCGCTTTCGAACGGATGAATGAACGTGCGACCCTCGTCGGTCTCGATACGCTTCACCGTGTCGAACGCCTGATGCACATCGTCCGCGAGCACGACTTCCGCGCCGTAGGCGCGGCATAGCGCAACTCGCGTGGGGTTGGCGGTTTTCGTCATTACCACCTTTGCGGTGGTGCCGACGAGGCGTGCGGCGAACGCCACCGCGATGGCATGATTGCCCGCACTGACTGCCGTCACGCCAACGTTCTTGGCTTCGTTAGACAGCGCCATTGCATTGAGCAGCGCACCGCGCGCCTTGAAGGTGCCGGTGTACTGGAACAGTTCCAGTTTCAGGAAGACGCGGGTACGCGCGCCGATGACGCGCTCGACCGCGTCACTGTGCCAGTGCCATACTGGGGTTTCGCGGACGCGTTCGCCTAGACGTTCGCGCGCGGCACGGATGTCGTGAAGTGTCGGAATTTCGTGCGTCATGCGCACACTCTAGGTGGCTGCGTCACCCGACGCAATTAGTGCGTGAGGCGCTCCTTACTCGCGACGCGCCACTGTCGCCCCGATCTCACGAGTCCGTAGCGCTGTTCGAACTCGAGCGGGGGCTGATAGCCCGCGGTGTCGCGCGTCGCACGATATCGCTCGGCGACGAGATAGACCTGCACGGTGTCGCGCGTGAGTCGAAACACCGGCGAGAACTGCACCTTGTACCCTGCCGACTGCGCCTTGCAGATCGGCGCGCCGCGCGGCGACGCCGGCACGGCTGTGCAGGACCCCTGGATCACTCCGCGCGATTCGAGCGCTTGCGCGACAGCGGCCGGAATGGTGTCAGACGGCTCCGCGCCCCGCCGTTGCGGCAGCACGGCGGGATCGAGGAGCAGCACGAGCGATGGCCCGAGATCAAACGCTCCGCGGAGCGCGGCCGCGTATGCCGCTGCCTGCTGGTCGGCGGGAAGTTTCTCCACCGCCAGGCCGGCGCCGCGATCGTTGGCGGAGCTCCGCCCGTGGTCGCCCGAGCACGCCGCAATGAGCATCACGATACACGCGGCCGTCGCGCCGGCGCGCGCGCGCCATCGGTGCGGCGCGGGCCCAACCTCGAGATGGTCGTCGTGCTGTGCCATGCCTCTCCGATCGTTGAGAATGGAGTGCGCAATCCGACCCGCATTGATAAACCCTGATGCGCGCCAGCAGCCAGTAGCCACAGCAATGGCTGCGCCAACAAGAGTCACCGCTTCCCGCTGCGTTAGACGTCTGACTTGAGTATGTTGGAAGCCGGCGTATAGACCACATCCGATGAGCGTTCCGACGGCAAATCCGGTGACTTCGAGCGAGACTGTGCAGGAGCAACCTGCGCGGTACGCGACGTTCAGGCGTCGGTTCCGCGCCTTTGTCGTAGATCTCGCTGTGATTGCGGCCGTCCTCTTGTTCGTCGTGATCTCCACCGACGTCGCCGAGGATGTGCCAGGATATGGCCGCTTCGCGTGGTTGCTTCTGTTCAGCGCGTTCTTCCTCTATGAACCGCTCTTCGTCTGGTGGCGTGGCGCGACCGTGGGCCATGCCAGGAATCACCTCACTGTCGTCGCTGATCGGACGGGACGCAGTCCAGGACTCGTACGAGCCTTCGCCCGCTACATCATCAAAGGGACACTCGGCCTACCGTGCTTCGTCTTGATGGCATTCACGAGACGGCATCAGGCGCTCCACGACATACTGACGAAGACGACGGTGCAAGTCGTCCCTGGCGTCGCACTCGAATCATACGACTACCACCTCGAGCGCACGGAGGATGAGTTGATGGTGCTCCCTTCGCGTACGCGTCGCGCATTGGTGATGACCGCGTACTTGGTGGCACTCTTTCTTGGGTACGGCGTTCTGGTGAACCTCATCGATCCACGCGGATGCTTACCGGACAACTCGTGCACCGACGAAACGCGCGCGTTGGCCGAAGCGATAACGTTCGTGTATGTTGCCGCCTCCTTGCTCACGATCGTCGGGGCGTGGCGCGGACTCCTGCTGGGCGCCCGCCGCAGCCGGCTACCGCAATCTGACTCGATCGTCGCCTAACGGGCTGCGTTGCAGGTGAATCGCTCGGACGTCAGACCTTTCGCGAGCGGGACGAGCATACGACGGGGACGGAAGGACGAGCACCGCGACTCTCCCACGTAACGATCGAGAAGCGGGCGCGTATATTCCCCGGATCAGTCCGCCACACGCTCTCCGTCTCAGAGGTCGATATGAAGCGATCCGCGCGCATCACAGTCGCCGTCCTTGCGCCGATCGGCGTCGTGCTCGTACTGCTCGCGCTCGTGCCGTTCCTGTTTCGTGATCGGATCGCGCAGCGCGTGCAACAAGCGGTCAACGAGAATGTGAACGCGCACGTCGCATGGCGAAGCGCCGGGCTCTCGTTCTTCCGGCACTTCCCCAACCTGAGCCTCACACTCGATGACCTCACGGCCGTCGGCACCGGACACTTCGAGGGCGATACGCTCGCCGCGGTGAGCCACCTGCGCGTGGTGCTGAACGTGGCGAGCGTGGTGGGCAATGTGCTGCACGGCACGCCGCTGGTGATCGGCGCGGTGGAGCTCGAGCAACCGCGCATCCATCTCCTGGCGCTCGAGGACGGCACCGCCAACTGGAACATCACGAAGACGCCGCCGGCCGCGGCCCCGGCCGCGCCTAACGCAAAACCACTCGCGGTGAGCCTCCGCCGGTTCCAGATCACCGGCGGCACGATCGTGTTCGACGACCGCCACGCCAAACTGCTCGCGTCCCTCACCGGCTACGACCAGTCCCTGAGCGGCGACGTGAGCAGCAGCCGCGTCACGATCCAGTCCACGGCCAACGCCGACAGCGCCACCGTCGTCTTCGCCGGCATCCCCTATCTCGACCACGTGAAACTTGGCCTAACGGCCAACGTGGACGCCGACCTCGCCGCGAAGTTCTACACCCTCACCAACACCGAGCTTCGCCTCAACGACCTCGCACTCGGCGTCTCCGGTTCGGCGAAATCGGCGGGCGATCTGCTCGCGCTCGACCTCGCCTTTCAAGCGCCGAGGTCGAACTTCAAGAGTATGCTGTCGCTGGTGCCCGGTGTGTACGCGCACGATTTCGAGAAAGTGCAGGCGTCCGGCACCGTCGCCCTCGATGGCTGGGTCAAAGGCGTCTATGGCCCAACCTCGTTCCCGGCGTTCGCCCTCACCACCAAGGTGAACGACGCTGCGTTCAAGTACGCCGATCTGCCGCTGCCCGCGCGGTCGATCGCCATCGACCTGGCGCTCAAGAATCCAGGCGGCAGCGCGGACAGCACCGTCGTCACACTCGACCGGTTCCACGTGCTCCTCGGCGCCAATCCGATCGACGCCCACATGGTGATGCGCACGCCGATATCCGATCCCGACGTCGACGCCCGCCTGACGGGCACGCTCGATCTCGCAGATCTCAAGCGCACCGTGAAGCTCCAGGGCGTCGACCAGCTCGCCGGCACCGTCGCGGCCAACGCAGCGGTGCGCACGCGCATGTCATACCTCGAGAAGAAGCAGTACGACAAGGTGGTGGCGAACGGCACCGCGAACGTGACGGGCCTCACCGTGAAGGGCGCCGCGCTGCCCCGCCCTCTCGCCGTGCAACAGGCGGCGCTCGCGCTCGCGCCGCAACATGCCCAACTGAAGTCGTTCACCGGCACCGTTGGTTCGAGCGATCTCCAGGCCACCGGCACGCTCGACAATCTCATTGCCTTTGCGCTGCACGGCGACACGCTGCGCGGGTCGGCCACGGTCAAGAGCAAACGATTCGACCTCAACGAATGGCGATCGGGCGGAGAGCTCAACGTCATCCCCGTGCCGCCCAAGATCGACGTCGATCTCGACGCCACCGTGGGTCAGCTGCTGTACGACAAGCTGACGATGACCGACACGCACGCCCGCCTGCGCATCGCGAACCAGCGCGCGAC
>Ga0157370_10003306_pt1 | contig 19005 bp, 17 predicted proteins | sample C35metaG_FD_113463 | JGI IMG/M metagenome (GOLD analysis project Ga0157370, IMG submission 113463) | Corn rhizosphere microbial communities from Kellogg Biological Station, Michigan, USA - C3-5 metaG | ecosystem: Host-associated > Plants > Roots > Rhizosphere > Soil | place: USA: Michigan...
AAACAGCTTTAGCAGCTTCTTCAGCTCCATCTACTTTTGCAGAAAGAGAAGTGATAGCAGCAATTTTGTTTCCAGCGTGGATGTAAGCTCCTAAGAAATCTCCCTGGATTCTTTCGAAAGATCCGATTTCGATTTTCTCACCGATAACTCCTGTTTGCTCAACTAATTTTTCAGCAACAGTCATTCCGTGGAAGTCAGTAGCTAAAAGCTCTTCTTTAGTAGCAGCAAAAATTGCCATTTCAGCTAATTCGTAAGCTAGTTCGATGAATGCTTCATTTTTAGCAACGAAGTCAGTTTCGCAGTTTAGAGAGATTACTACACCTAAAGTGTTGTCCTCGTTTACTCTTGCGATTACTGCACCTTCAGCAGATTCTCTGTCAGCTCTGTTAGCAGCAACTTTCTGTCCTTTTTTTCTAAGGATGTCTACCGCTTTTTCGAAGTCTCCTTCAGCTTCAACTAGAGCTTTCTTGCAGTCCATCATACCTGCACCTGTTTGGTTTCTTAATTTTGCTACGTCTGCAGCAGCTGGTGTATAAGACATAATATGTATTATTTTTTTATTTAAGATTAGTATTAATTTTTAGCTTAATTTTAGAGCAGTGCAAAGATAATGATTTTAATGATAAACTAAAAAATGACTTTTCACGTTATTAATATATTTAATACTATTTTAAAGATTTGATTAATGAAAAAAATCTTCTTTCTCCTATTTATATGCATTTTCTCCCTTGGATTTTCCCAAAAAAAGAAAAAAACAAAATCTAAAGCTGTTGTTGAAAAAGAAACTGTAATCATCTATACAGAGCAGGAAGCTGAAATTTCAAAAGAAGCGAGAGTGATTGCCGGTTTCCTGAAGCAGAATCCCGGACATGCGAAAACAGACTATTTTAAAAGAAAACTGATTGATATTATCATGGCAGGTAATTCTCCTGAAGCAAAGCCAACCATTAAGCCAATCAGTAAAGAAAAAATTGAAAATATTGTAAAAAATAATGAACTTAATAGCGGCAAAACAATTGCAACGAATGCAGCAAAGACAGTTAATGGTAAACCTGTCTCTGATAATGCAGCAGCAGCTATTGAAGCTTTAAAAGAGGAAAGAAGAGCAACAACGTATGCATCGGTAGGTTCTGAAGGCTCAGCAAAAAGTGCAGGAAGTTCTAAATCTGGACCGAGTGAGGAGAATAAAAGAAGAGCCGCCATGCTTACCCATCTTTTTAATAATGACGTGAATAAGAGTGAAGCGTATGTTAATATTAAAAACAGATCTGCCTGTAATCTTATTGTAAAGATAAGTGGTAAAAAATATTATAATCTAACGGTTCCTGCAAAAGGAGAAAATTTTATTCTTGTTGATAAAGGTGAATATATAATGACAACTTCAGTATGCGATGCCAAGTATTCTGCTTTGAAGAAAATTACACAGGATATTGAAATTGCACTTAATGTTGCAGAATAGATAAATAGAAGAAAGCTAAATAAAAAAGGTTAAGAATTTCTTCTTAACCTTTTTTATTTTTTATCCTTTAAACTGGCCCATTGCAATGAATTTGTCCTGTCTTTGGGTTTCAAGCTCCTGTCCCGTAAATTTGGAGAAAGCTTTGATATTTTGTAAAATTGAATTTTTCAGGTTCAAATAAGTTGTCTCCTGATCATAGTGAGCACCTCCAAGTGGTTCCTCAATAATTCCGTCTATGAACTTTTCTCTTAAAGCATCTGCCGGGGTAAGATTCAATGCATTGGCTGCATCTTCTTTGTGATCCCAGTTTCTCCATAAGATAGAAGAACAGCTTTCCGGAGCAATTACTGTATACCAAGTATTTTCCAACATAAATACTTTGTTTCCTACACCGATTCCTAATGCTCCACCACTGGCTCCTTCTCCGATGATGTAAGTGAAGATTGGAGTTTTTAGCTGAACCATTTCAAAAATATTTCTTGCAATAGCTTCACCTTGTCCTCTTTCTTCAGCTTCCAATCCTGGATAAGCTCCCGGTGTATCTACTAAAGTTACTACAGGAATGTTGAATTTTTCAGCAAGCTTCATTAATCTTAAAGCTTTTCTGTATCCCTCAGGATTTGGCATTCCAAATCTTCTGTGCTGTCTTTCTTTGGTCGTTCTTCCTTTTTGAGTCCCTATGATCATAACTTTTTGACCATCCAGGGTAATCAATCCTCCAATCATTGCCGGATCATCAGCGAAATTTCTGTCTCCATGAAGTTCTAAGAAACTGCCTTTGTCTGCCATTCCGTGGATGTAATCCAATGTATAAGGACGATCCGGGTGGCGGGACAGTTGTACTCTTTGCCAAGGTGTAAGATTTGAATAGATTTCTTTTTTCTTTTCTAAGATCTTATCCTCAATCTGGCTGCATGCTAATTTTACATCAACACCACTTTCTTCTCCTACTAAAGAACACGTCTGGTATTGATCCATCAATTCTTTGATAGGAAGTTCGAAACTTAAATATTCCATTTCTTGAAGTAAATTAAATCTTTCAAATGTATGAAAAATTATGGTTATTTTAGTTAAAATTATTTATAGCATTCTTTATTCTGGCGATACTTTCTTCTTTACCAAGTGTTTCCAGAATGTCCGGTACGTCTGGTCCTTTCAGTTCTCCTACTAAAGACAAACGTAAAGGCATCATTACTTTACCCATGCCTAATCCCTTGCTTTCCGCGAAATCATGCATCTTTTGCTTTAATGTTTCAGCAATGAAGTCTGTAGTTTCAAAAGCATTCGCCAATTCTCCTAAAATTGCGGATGTTTCATCATTCCATGCCTTTTTCGATGCTTTTTCGTCATAAGAAATAGGAGCTTCGAAGAAAAATTTTCCGTTTTCATAGATGTCTTTCGGAAAAGTAGCTCTTTCTTTCATCAGCTGAATTACTTTCAACAGCTTTTCATCAGAAGCACCGGAAAGATCAAGATCTGTATTTTTTAAGATCTGAAGAAGCTCTTCATCCGATTTCATCTGGATATACTGATGGTTGAACCACTCAGATTTTTCTTTGCTGAATCTTGCGCCGGCTTTATGTACTTTATGAAGATCAAATTCTTTAATCATCTCTTCTAACGGAAGAATTTCTTTATCGTCAGCAGGAGACCAGCCCAATAATGCTACCATATTGATGAAAGCATCTGGAAGATAGCCATTTTCTCTGTATCCCTTAGATGCAATTCCTGTTGCAGGATCTTTGAAATCAAGCGGAAATACCGGGAATCCGAATTTATCACCGTCTCTTTTGCTTAGTTTTCCTTTTCCTTCTGGCTTTAAAATTAAAGATAAGTGGGCAAACTGTGGTGCTTCCCACTGCATGGCTTCATATAATAAGGTGTGAAGTCCCAACGATGGCAGCCATTCTTCTCCACGGATTACATGGGAGATCTCCATTTCGTGGTCGTCAATGATGTTGGCAAAATGATAGGTCGGCATTCCGTCATTTTTTACCAGAACTTTATCATCTAGTGTATTTGTATTTACAGAGAATTTTCCACGGATGATATCTTCAAGATTCAATACTCTGTCAACAGGCATTTTAAAACGTACCACATAAGGAGTCTTTTCATCCAGTAATCTTTGAACTTCCTCTTCAGAAAGGGTAAGACTGTTTCTAAGACCGTTTCTGGTTTTGTTATCGTACGAGAAAACATCACCTTTGGCTTCGTACTGTGCACGAATTGCATCTAACTCTTCTGCGGTATCAAAAGCGATATAAGCATAATCTGTTTTTAAGATCTGTTCTGTATATCTATCGTAAATGTCTCTTCTTTCAGATTGTCTGTAAGGAGCAAATTTGCCTCCTTTTTTAGGACTTTCATCAGGGATGATTCCGCACCATTCCAAAGCTTCTTCGATATATTCTTCAGCTCCTTCTACATATCTCGCAGTATCTGTATCTTCAATTCTCAATACAAATTCTCCTCCCTGGTTTTTAGCAAAAAGATAATCATATAATGCGGTTCTTACGCCTCCCAAATGTAATGGTCCTGTAGGACTTGGAGCAAAACGTACTCTTACTTTCTCCATTTCAATTTTAATTTTTGCAAATTTACTTAAAATTATGCGTTTACGGGCTGATTTCTGACCAGGTATTCGCTTTTTGATTTTAACTTTTGTATTTAATTCCATAGATCTTCATAAAATGCAGTTTAAGTGTATTTTATTCTTGATTGATAACTGGAGGATATTTTCTTTAAGTAATGTAGGTGCGGTGATATTGCCAGAATTTAAATCATAAATAAAATATTTTTTATAAATATTGATAATGCTATTGTTATGGCTGCTTAGGTTTATTGCAGAGATTTTTTTTATTAATCAATGTTTAAGTAAATATTAAATTCACTAAATAATGATATATGTCATTGTATAATTGTTTTTTCACTCACTGTTGAATATTATATTTGCAAAAACTTTTAAATAATCTATGAAAAAACAAATTTTATTTTGCTTCAGCAGTTTGCTGATGCTTTTTATGAGTTCTTGTTCTACAGAAGAACTGAACAGTGAGGTCACTCCTGAAAGCCCTGCGGCAAAAGCTAATAACCGATTGGCAGCTGCCAAGTTTGCAGGAGATGGTATCTATGATGTATTAGGACATGGTTATAATGTTGCCGGTGAATATGCCAATGCAACAGCAGCCGGTTTTAAAGTAATCGATATCGACCGTTTTAAAGTGGAACAGGCCAACAGACTGATTAGCGAAAACACATTTTCACAGGAATACACTGAAGAATATGGTGAAAATGCCGAATCCTATTCTAAAATGGTTTCGACTAAAGTGAACGCTACAGCAGGTATTCCTCTGTTTAAAAAAACACTTTCAGTAGGATTTAATTCTGCAGTTACTACCAACAATAAGTTTGAAGGTAAGTATATCTATGGAAGTTATAATCTTACCATTAAGCAAAAAAGAGTAAGGTTCAATGCCACTACAGATATGTTGGGAGATTATCTTACTCCGGAATTTGTTCAGGATTTGCAGACAAAAACTCCACAACAAATTGTACAGGACTATGGAACTCACGTAACGCTTGATATCTACACGGGAGCAAAACTTGATGTCTTATTCCAAGCGGAAACAAGAAGCCAAAGCCGCGACCGTGCAGCAAGAATTGGGGTAAAAGTAGGAATGAAAGACATCTTTGATGTAGATGTAACCAATGATGTGAATACTTCAGAATCTTCCATGAACTACTCTAAAAAACTAGCTTTTAAAACAAGAGGAGGAGACCCTTCAAAAGGTTTAATAGGAGAGCTGAATCTTGATCAGACGAATCCTAAAGTCAACTTTTCAAACTGGCAGAATAGCTCAAATACAAGTAACTCAGTTTTGGTAGATTTTGGAAACAACGGGTTGGTTATTATCTATGACTTAGTGAAAGATGCGGCTAAAAAAGCTCAGCTTAAAGCATATGTAGATCAATATCTGATCGATAATAAAGTGTATATGGAATTCAATACAATTCCGGTTTACAGATATTATAATGGAGTAGACCATTATTATACAAAAAGTCCGGGAAGCTACAGCGGATATTCTTTTGAGGGAATAGAGTTCAATGCATTCTTATATAAAGCTCCGAATACAGTTCCTATCTACAGATACTGGAATGGTAAGGACCACTATTATACAAAAACTCCGGGATATTATCAGGGATATGTGGACGAGGGAATTGAGTTTAATGCTTTTGCAACGCAGCAGCCAAATACAGTTCCTATCTATAGATACTGGAATGGCAAAGATCATTATTATTCAAGATCCAGTGTAAGACCGTCAGGTTATGTTGCTGAAGGAATTGAATTCTATGCATATTAATTAAAAATATTGATATTTTACAGCAAAGGAACCGTCTCAGTTTTGAGGCGGTTTTTTCAATAAAGAAATTTTTTTGTAAAATATTTTCAGTAGTAATTAGGAACATTGAAAGAATATTTCCGATACTCTTATTATTAAAAATGTATTTTTGTAGCCTATAAATTTAGTTGATCAATGGAAAAAGCAATATGTCTTTTTATAGTTGGAGAAAAATATCAGAAAATATATAATAAAAGTAAGTTTCAGTTTGAGAAATATGCGCAAAAGTGTGGAGCAGATCTGGTTATTCTTGATAAACCTCTGGATGAAACATTTTATCGCCCTTTATTATCCCAGAAATTACTGATACCATCTCAAACAATGCAATATGATATTGTTTTGTTTTTGGATCTCGATATTACGATATCAGAAAAAGCACCATCTGTATTTGAATATCTTCCTGAAGATAAATATTTTGGAGCCATCCTTGATCCTAGAGGAACGGAAGAGTTTAATAAAACATGGGGACATATCCCAAGAATATTAGAAGAAACTTCTGAAATATATTTCACCGACAGACACTTTGATGCTCATCCATTATTAGAAGGAAGCATTAACGGAGGCGTATTTATTTTTCGTCCGCAGAAAGTCGCCGATATATTTAAAGAGTATTATTTTTCTCAACACAATCAAGGAGAATTAAATAGTTTTGAGGAAACTCCTTTTGCATATATCTCCCAAGTCAACGGATGGTTTGAAGCATTACCTCCTGAATTTAATGTTCAGGTTATGTATAAGATAAAAGGAACCAATGAAGGAAATCAAGTTGAGGCTGAGGAGAAAAATATTTCAAAATTCATAAAAAAGTATTTTTATAAAAAGAATGAATATTGCATGCTCCCTACAAAAAGATATAAAAGATTTGTGAAAAATGTTATTGCAGAAAATTATTTTGTTCACTTTGCAGGTAACTATCCGATAATTTATAATTAGTCCTATGAAAGTCATTAGAAAAATTTTAAAAAAATTCGTAAGCATTTCTTACGGTATAACAGTGAACAATGAAGCTGATGAAATTACTCGACTTTTAAATGCTTTGCTTCCTTCCATAGACAAAAATGATGAGGTTATCGTGCTGCAGGATATTACCCTGAAGAATCAAAAAGTTGCGGACATTCTGGATACATATGGCAACAGAATTATCCGAATTGAAGCACGTCTGGATGGAGACTTTGCAACATTTAAAAATAATCTGATAAAAGTTGCCCGAAAAGACTATTTGTTTCAAATTGATGCCGATGAGATACCGGAGCCATCTCTGATGGAAGAACTAAAGCCTTATCTATTTAAAAAAAGAAAAAAAGACGTTTTCATGGTTCCCAGAATCAATATTGTAAATGGAATTACAGATGAGCATATAGAACGCTGGAATTGGCAGGTAAATGATAAAGGGTATATTAATTTCCCAGATTATCAACATCGGATTTTTAAACTTAACAGAGGTATCAAATGGGAAAATAAGGTGCATGAAAAACTTTGCAATTATAAGAAAATTGCAGGTTTGCCGGCTTCTGATTACTCCATGTGCCTGCTTCATATTAAAGAAATTAAAAGACAGGAACAGCAAAATTCTTTTTACGACACTATTGTATAAATATCCTATGAGTATAAAAGTAATTTTAGACGCAGATGTTATCGCAGACTTCTATAAGGACAACAGAACCGGAATTTTCAGGGTTACTTTGGCCTTCTTTCGGGAGCTAAGTAAGAATAGTGCCATTGAAGCATTTTACTCTCATTTAAGTGTGCTTCATCATGAAACATCTACGGAAGAAATAAATAATTTTTTTTCTGAAAATTCCATATCAATAAAAGAAGCCAACCAAAGATACAGGAGAGCATTTTTGCCCCTTAGGAAAGAAAAGTTTTTCCGTTATTTTTATCATAAAATGGGAATTTATAATTATAAGAATGTCCATTTTGAAAAGGTTTTTAAAAAAGCCCAAATTTTCCATTCATTCTATTATCCTATCAATGATGAGATAAGGAAGTATGAGAACTTGAAAAAGGTGGTTACCATTCATGACTTAATACCTATTATGTTCCCGGATCTGCACTTTAATGCAACTCTTATCGAAAATATTATAGAAAGTATAGGAAAAGACGGCTATGCTGTCTGTGTATCAGAAAATACGAAAAGAGATTTACTTAATTACGCTCCCTATCTCAATCCTGAACATGTTTTTGTTAACCTATTGGCCGCTTCAGAATCACTTTTTTATGTCTGTGATGATGATGAAAAATTTAATGTAATAAAAGAAAAATATAACCTTCCGGAAAAATACTTTTTAAGTGTAGGAACGTTAGAACCACGTAAAAATGTAGATTTTGTAATCCGTAATTTTATTAGGGTAATTAAAGAAAATAACATTGATGATTTGGGGTTGGTATTAGTAGGTGCAAAAGGATGGGATTATGATAAAATTTTTAATGAGTACAATAATGCGCAGGAATTAAAAGATAAAATTATAATCACGGGAAGGGTGCCGGATGAAGATCTTGCCAGTCTGTACAGCCATGCTCATTCTTTTTATTATATGTCATTTTATGAGGGCTTTGGATTACCTCCATTAGAGGCAATGCAGTGTGGGGTGGCTACGGTAACATCCAATACTTCATCGTTACCGGAAGTTGTTGGTGATGCTGGCATCATGTTGAGCCCGGATGATGATGAATCACTATCTCGAACAATGCTGAATTTATATGTAAATGAAAATTTGAGAAAAGAATATTCAGAAAAAGGATTGGAGCGCTCTAAGCTGTTTTCCTGGAAAAAAAGTGCAGATGAACTCGCTGCAATCTATCAAAAAATTAGCAGTCATTGATCGTAAAGCATTTATTTTAAAAAAATGCTAACCTGCATGAAAGAAGAATGTAAAAAAATGTTTCCGCACTACGGGGAAACATTTTTTTATGATATTATTTAAGCAGCTCAAAAATCTCTTCTTTCTGAGCCTCAATAGAAAATGGATAAATGGCTTTCTCAGAATTATTATGCAGGGTATTCCAGATAGATTCATTGGTGCAGATTTCAATGATGGTATCTGCAAATTTTTGATAATCTTCGTTTCCTGAAATTAACGCAGTGATTCCGTTTTCCAAAAACATTCCTTCAGCTCCAATTTCAGTAGTTAATACAGGAAGGGTATATTCTAAAGCCTGCCCGATTTTACCTTTTACACCTGCTCCAAATCTTAATGGCGAAACCGAAGCGAAACATTTTTCATAGTAGGGAATAATGTCTTCTACAAAGCCTGCAATTTCAAACTTCTCTGAATTCATTTTTTCAATAGATTCCGGGGCTTCCGGACCAATGATCGTGATCTTTAGGTCTGGTAAAACCTTCCACACCAAAGGCATAATATGGTGATACAGAATTTCCACCGCATCCACATTGGGATCATGTAAAAAAGTTCCAATAAAGAAAATCCCTTCTCGTTTTTCAAATGGCGGCATATCTTCTGGTTTTACTTTTAAATTATGAACATTGCTTACTGTAAAAAGTTTCGAATGATCTACAAAAGCAGCCATAAATTCTTTTTCTTTATCACTGATTACCGCTATTTTATCAGCCTGCTTGCAAAGCTCAGTTTCTATATGCTTGTAATAAACCAGTTCTTTAGCTCTGTTTTTATCATATTTTATTTCAAGGCCTCTTTCCATTCTCAGATAGTGGATATCTACCATATCATAAACAATCTTGGCTTGTGGGGCTTTTTTTCTGAAAAAATCTAAATAATGTTCAAAAAGTTCGGGTCTATGGCACCATACAAAGTCCAATTTTGGAAGAAGATTATTAATAAAATGCTTTTTGCCTTTCATAATGCCATATTCACCTATAAAAGGTGTATAAACCATTACATTATGATCATTTAGATTCTGAATGTATTTCTTCGATTCCATCTTGGGAATAGCCTTTCTCCAATCCATCAGATACACATTATAGTGCTTAGCCAAAAACTTGGCTATTTCGGTAATCCTGTTAGAGGCAGAATCTTTATCAAATGTAGGTATCTGGCTGTCTACAATGAGAATATTCTTTTTATTAGGATCAGGAGTAATGGTTTTTATAGATAAAGGATAATGTCTCTTTAAATAGATATAATTTTTTATTTTTCTTTTGATACCCATGATCTTTTATAATTTGAATATTTTCTTTGTAAAGTTTTTGACACTGTATTTATCAATAATATTTTGAGAAATTGGTTGGTAATCCAGCTCCAGAAAATTTTTAATCTCATCAGGATTTAAACGGTTACTGTCTATAATCAATATATTATTGGGGTGATAAAATTCGTACTCTTGTACTGCTGTATTGGTTGTGATTAATTTCTTTCGATATCCTAAACTTTCAAACGTTCTGAAAGATAAGCCTTTCTGATCCCGCCTCTGAATATCAATGATTGCTTTAGATTGGGTAATCAATTTCTTCGTTTCATCAAGTGAAAGGTATTTTGTGGTTGAAATCAAGTGAGGATATGCTAGCTTTTCATACCAAAATAATACAAAATGAATGTTTAATCCGTTTTCAGCCAAAATCTTTGAAACAGCATTGATCTCATTAATTCTGGAATCATAAGAAGAAACATTAAAAATGTCATATTGAATCTCTTCCCGTTCTAGTGTTTCATCATAAATAAAATTGGAGGTTTCAATAAAGTTATATTTTTTAATGTCCTCTTTTTCATAGGAATAAATTTCGTCAAAAAAATGTGCAATTTCAAGTTGTCTCGGAAACTTTTTACAACTGTCATATAAATATGCTGTAAATACCTTGGTATTGCTCTTTAATTGTTTTAATAAAGAATCATCAAGCATATCAGGTCTGATCACAAAAATAATATCCTGTTTCTCCTTTATCTGATCTAAAACCTGCTGATTGAAGTATTTTTTCTTAATGTTACTCCCAAATAATTTGGTGATGCCATTCCAGACCTTCACAAAAATATTAGGATACTTGTATTTTATGGTGTCTGTTTTAATATCAGTAACCACAATGTTATGATGAGATTTGAGCTCCTGAACAACAAAATCAAGATAACCATACGCAAAAGGGTAGATTAAAGTAATTTTCTTTGATGTCATTTTACAAATATTTCTTTCAACTTATTTTCAAATGCAATTTCTTCATTCAAAACCATATTTTTATAGGTGCTAAATTGTGAAATATGATCAGAATATTTGTCTAAAACCCCTTTTATTTTCGTAATAATTGCAGGAATTTCTTTTTCACTAAAATTGAATTTGTAATCATCAGGAATCATCAAATCCTCATAAAATGCAGAAGACCCGTTTCTTCCGGAAATAATACAGCAATCCTGGGATACAGATTCTCTCAGCATTTTATCTCTCCCCGGGTTTTCTCCAAAATCTACATATAATAACGATTTTGCCATCAAATCTTTAATTTGATCTGCATTCATATTCTATACGGGAACCCATTGTAAATCGGGAGAATTTTTAATTAATTCAGAAACCTCCTTTTTCCCTTTTCTTGGATTGTATAAAATAGTTTTATTAGAAAGATATTTTTCTATTCTACTTGTATTCTTTAAAAAGCTTGGATTAATATAATCACAGACAAAATCTATCTGACTGGAAGGAATACCATGATCTTTTATATAAATGGAAGACCTGTAAGACTGAGCCCATTGATACACTTTGGGTAAATGTTCAAAATGATATTCTTTATCGTTTTGTTTGTATAATAATTTGGTGAAGAAACTTTGTCTTCGTATCCTATAATCCATTAAGATTTTATAAAAATCTACACTTAACCACCAAATCACTTTTTGGCTTTCAGGGTGTTTTTTTACTAGAAAAGTCATAGATTCCGGAATGATCAGAATATTCTCAGGCCTATCTTCTACAATTTCAATTTCTTTTGTAGTATAAACATTATAATTGACAGGTTTTGCATTTTTTTTCTGAGGAATATAATGCATAAAAACATTTTTAATTCCTAAGTGAAATAGCTTGTCAGCAAGTTGGTGCAATGCTTCGGGACCTCCTGTAACACTATTTGGAGGACAAAATATGATGATTTTAGATTGATCTGTATATGTAAGCATGATTTTTAGTTCACGATATATTTAAGATAATTGAAAAACTCTCTTTACCCAACTGTCCAGAGTGTATCTGGAATAGATTTCCTCCGGAATTTTTTCATAGGGTTTTTCAAAGAAAGATTTGTCAAGATTACTAATATTTTTGTTTAAAATCAAAATATTATTAGGGTTGTAAAAATCATAGGTTTTAATGGCTTCATTATCAGTAATGATTTTCTTTTCCAGAGACATGGCTTCAAATACTCTGAAACTAAGCCCATACTGTCCTTCGCGCATTAAATCCAATAAAACTCTTGAATTCTTATAATATTTAGGAAGATCATCATGAGGAATCTTTTTGATACTGAAAACCAGAAACAGATTTTTAGGTACCGTTATGAACATATTCGTCAGCTGATGTTTCCATGATTTCTTTCCGATGATCATAATCTGAAATTTCAGTCCCTGTTCAATCAGTTTTTTGGCCAGTAATTTTATCAGAGTAACTCTTCTGTTATCATATGATGTGATATAGAAAAGATCCATTTCCGGATGCTGGGTCTCTTTTGTGCAGTGAGGCAGATAAATATAATTCGTTAATTTTTCAAATCCGTGCTTTTTGACATCTATATAATCAAAAGAAAATACCTTGTCAAAAAGATACAGCTTATCTTCTACAGGCACTCTTTCAAGATTATCATAAAGATAAGTAACCAGGCGGTCTGTATTTTTTCGGATTTTTTTTAGCGTGGAAAGATCAAATGTATCCGGATTCATCACCAGAATCTGATCCTGATGACCTAGTGTTTCCAGTGAATCCAGAACGTATTTCTGTCTTTTTTCAGTCTTAAGATTTTTATTTAAAAAAGTTTTGCTTAAGGCATTTACAGCTCTTTCATTGAAATTGGAATGAGTAACAGTACTGATCTTTATATGATGGGCATCAATACCTCTTTTGCATAATGTTTCAACAATATACTTATCATAATCCCAAAAATCATAACTAATGATACAAATCTTCATTCAACTAATTTTGCTCTTTTTTTAATGATTCATAGGTTTCATAAACGCTTAAAGATTGCAGGTAAGATAATTGATACCCTTCTTTTCCGTCTAAAACACCTAATCTCATTATGTAGGCTTTAAAGAATTTAAAAGCTGTTTTAAGATATTGAACTAAAACACTGTACTTTTTCCCTTTTGCAGCCAGTTCTTTCCCCTTTAAAACTCCGTAATGAATCATTTTTTTTCTATAAGATTCATAATCTGAAACGGAGTAATGTAGTAATTTATTTTTTAAACTCCCAATGGTTCCGTTAACTTCCAGAGTTTCGTGTACTTTTTTTTCTGCCATGTATCTGGCCTTCGATTTTCTGAACAACCTGAAGTTTTTATCTCCTTGTGTTCCTGAAAAGTGAAGCGGTTTCTGAGAAAAAAAGAACTTCCTGTAAAAATAGTAGGCATCCTTTTGCCCGGGTTTATTAAGCTCATCAATGATTTCCTGCTTCAGGGCCGGGGTAATTCTTTCGTCACCGTCCAGGAATAAAACCCAGTCATTTTTCGCAGCATCCAGAGCCAAATTTCTTTGCTTTGTAAAATCTTCAAATTTATTCTGAATCACCTTTACATTAGGGAATTCTTTTGCAATTTCTACAGTTTTATCCGTACTAAAAGAGTCTACTACTATTATTTCATCACAGAAATCAAAAGACTCCAGTACTTCCTGTATATTTTTTTCTTCGTTATATGTTATGATTAAACCACTTATATTCATCACAACGGGTTATTAGATAAGGAAGTACGTAAAATGCCTCCTTAAAATTGTTTTTTAAAATAGTTTTAATCTGCCAAAGATAAGTTTTAATTTGAACTTTATTATCGAATCTTTGCCTTTTATATCAACTCTGCACAGTTCGTATGGATGCTGGGTTGGGTAGTAATTAACTCTATTTCCGATTCTTACTGCAAAATCAATTCCTATTTTTTTTAAAACAGAAAAAAAAGCAGATTTTTCCTCTTCTTTATTGGGATATTTACCATATGGATATGCTAAAACCTTTGAATAGGTTATGTGATGGGCATCGAGAATCTGCATATTCTTTTCTAGATCTTTTTCTATAAGATCAAAAGATATAGTTTTCAGGTTTTCATGAGCGTGGGTATGAAGAGCAATCTCAAAATAATTTTTATCCAGACTTCTGATTTCATCAAAGGTCATCATCTGATAATTTTTATATCCTTTTTCTATGAATCCTGTGGGAATAAAAATAGTTGCCTTCAGATTGTATTTTTTCAGTAGAGATGGCAGGTATTCCAGATTGTTTCTATAACCATCATCAAAGGTGATGATAATATTTCTTTTAGTTGAAACGGTAAGTTCTGAAAAAAAATGAGGGGTATATTTTTTTCGGCTTAGATATGAAAACTGTTGTTCAAGGTTTTTTAAACTGACCGTAAGATCTTCACGGCTTTCCTTTTCAATCTGATGATACATGAGAATAACCAGTCTGTTGTGCGGAAAAGCAAAAAGATACAGACGGAAATATAGGGCAGTAAATACCGCCAGTATAAGAAGAATTAGATACAGAATCATACTATTTTACTGTATTTTTTCCAATTTCAATTTCTAATAGTCTTATTTTTTCACGCAATTTAATATATTTCAAGAAAGTATAATAAGACATGGTTTTGGCAATGTAAAATCCGGGAAATCCATCCAGGAAGCCCAGTTTGAAAATAAATACTTTGATAAATTCAAAAATAGGACTTACAATGATTTTAAATCTGTTGATTTTTTGCCCTCTCTCAAGCATTTTTTCAGCCATCATATCAGAATACTTATTGATTTTCGAGACATGATGGTGAATACTTTTATAAGTATAGTGGTTCAGCTTTCCTTCCAAAAGACCGGATTTCTGATCGGTGATCAGAAATTCATGAACTTTATCATTGGAATACCGGGCACATTCTTTTCTGAAAAACCTTTCACGGCACACATCTCCCCATCCTCCGTGTCTGATCAGGTGAGTCCCAAGATGATTGTTGAATTTTGCTTTATATACATTGAATTCCGTATTTCCCGAAGAAATAATCTTCTTTATGGATTTTTTCATTTCCTCATCGGGAACTTCATCGGCATCCAGAAACAGAACCCATTCATGGGAGCATAAATTAAGGGCATGGTTTTTTTGTTCACCATACCCATTAAATTTTTTCTCAAAGAATTTTATCTGAGGATATTGAGCGCAAATCTCTTTAGTCTTATCTGTAGAAAAGCTATCAACAATAATAATCTCATCAGCAGTATCTGCTAATGAACTTAAAAGTCTTACGATATTCTCTTCTTCATTATAAGTAATGACTGCAAGGGAAAGTGGCATTTATATTTAAAATTCTAATATTGTTTTCTCAATAATTCTGATGCAATCTAACAATTGCTCTTCAGTAATTATCAAAGGTGGTGCCAACCTGATAATATTACCATGAGTAGGCTTTGCCAGTAATCCGTTTTCTTTTAGCTGTAAGCAAAGATTCCATGCAGTAGAACTGTCTGGAGTATCGTTGATCAGAATAGCATTTAAAAGTCCTTTTCCTCTTACTTTGGTAATAAGGTCTGTCTTTTCGATTAACTTGTCAATTTCAGCTCTAAAAAGCTGTCCTAGTTCTTCAGCTCTTTCAGATAATTTTTCATCTGCTACTACATCCAATGCTGCTATGGCTACTGCACACGCAATCGGGTTTCCTCCGAATGTAGAACCGTGCTGCCCGGGCTTAATGACATTCATGATGCTGTCATTTGCTAAAACAGCTGATACCGGATACATTCCTCCGGAAAGCGCTTTACCTAAAATTAAGATATCAGGCTGCACATCTTCATGATGACATGCAATCAGTTTTCCTGTTCTTGCAATACCAGTTTGAACTTCATCAGCTATAAAAAGAACGTTGTATTTTTTACACAACTCAGAAGCATTTTTAAGGAAATTTTCATCCGGAACATATACTCCTGCTTCTCCCTGAATGGGTTCTACAAGGAATGCTGCAATATTGGCAGCTTCTTTGCTAAGAACTTCTTCTAAAGCAGCAATATCGTTATAAGGAATTTTGATAAATCCTGGGGTAAAAGGTCCGTAGTTTTGGTTGGCATCCGGATCATTAGAGAAAGAAACAATGGTTGTTGTTCTTCCGTGGAAATTGTTTTCGCAAACGATAATTTTTGCTGCGTTTTCCGAAATTCCTTTTACTTCATAACTCCACTTTCTGGCTAATTTTACGGCAGTTTCCACAGCTTCAGCTCCGGAGTTCATCGGTAAAACTTTATCAAATCCGAAAAGAGTAGTTATTTTCTGTTCGTATTCTCCTAATTTAGAATTGTAGAAGGCTCTTGAAGTTAAGGCCAGCTTTTGAGCCTGCTCTACCAATGCTGCAACAATCTTAGGGTGAGAGTGTCCCTGGTTCACAGCAGAATATGCTGAAAGAAAATCATAGTATTTTTTGCCCTCTACATCCCAAACAAAAACTCCTTCTCCACGATCCAGAACTACTGGAAGAGGGTGATAATTGTGTGCTCCGTGTTTGTCTTCAAGGTCAATAAAATACTGTGAGTTTTTTGTTTGTTCTGCTGTTGACATATTTTTGATTTTCAACAAAATTACGCAATATTAATGATATGGATGAACAAATGTACAGTATGGTTTGGTGATATAATTGAAGTAGATTTTAAGGTGGAACAATGTCGTATTAGAAAATATTTTCTTTGTTGGCAGATAGTTTTAGGTATTATATCTTTCTTATGGAGGAATTTTAATTTTTCGCTTCTCTATTAATTTTTATTAATGAATGGTGAAATAATCCTCCGGTTGTTTTTATAATATTTAATTTGAAAGGTTCTGAATCAATGGTTTAAAATAAAAACTGCCTCAAAAAGAGGCAGTTTTATTGTATATTTTTAAATAATCTTAGTGATTATCATATTTTCTATCCATTACAAAATCTTCCATGAATTTTGTAGTATAGTTTCCTGCAAGATAATCTTCATTATCCATCAATTGTCTGTGGAAAGGAATGGTAGTTTTTACTCCTTCAATATAGAATTCCTCAAGAGCACGTCTCATTTTTGCAATAGCTTCCTCACGGGTTTGAGCCGTAGTGATAAGCTTAGCAATCATAGAGTCATAGTTAGAAGGGATGCTGTATCCTGAGTATACGTGAGTATCTACTCTGATTCCGTGTCCGCCAGGGATGTTTAATCCTGTGATTTTTCCCGGAGATGGTCTGAAGTCTGCGTAAGGATCTTCTGCGTTGATTCTACATTCAATTGAATGTAATTTTGGGTAATAGTTGATTCCTGAGATAGGAGTTCCTGCAGCAAGAAGAATTTGTTCTCTGATCAGGTCATAATCAATTACCTGCTCAGTAATAGGGTGCTCTACCTGGATTCTTGTATTCATTTCCATGAAATAGAAATTTCTGTGTTTGTCTACAAGGAATTCGATAGTTCCCACACCTTCGTATCCAATAAATTCAGCAGCTTTTACAGCAGCGTCACCCATTTTCTCACGAAGTTCATCTGTCATGAACGGAGAAGGCGTTTCTTCAGTTAATTTCTGATTTCTTCTCTGTACAGAACAGTCTCTTTCTGAAAGATGGCAAGCTTTACCGAATTGGTCACCAGCAACCTGGATTTCAATGTGTCTAGGCTCTTCAATCAGTTTTTCCATATACATACCTCCGTTTCCAAAGGCAGCTACAGCTTCCTGAATTGCTGATTCCCAGTGGTCTTTAAGGTCTTCAGCTTTCCAAACAGCTCTCATCCCTTTTCCACCACCACCGGCAGTAGCCTTGATCATTACAGGATAACCTGTTTCTTCAGCTACTTTTACAGCGTGCTCGTAAGATTCGATCAATCCGTCAGAACCTGGTACACATGGTACACCTGCTGCTTTCATGGTAGCTTTGGCGTTCGCTTTATCTCCCATTTTTTCAATCTGTTCAGGAGAAGCACCAATAAATTTGATACCGTTCTTCTGGCAAATTCTTGAAAAGTTAGCGTTTTCAGATAAGAATCCGTAACCTGGGTGAATTGCATCAGCATTGGTAATTTCTGCAGCAGCAATAATGTTAGGGATTTTAAGATAGGAGTCTTTACTCATTGCAGGGCCAATACATACCGCTTCATCAGCAAATCTTACGTGAAGACTGTCTTTATCAGCAGTAGAGTATACTGCAACGGTTTTGATCCCCATTTCTTTACAAGTACGTAAAATACGCATTGCAATTTCGCCACGATTGGCTATTAATATTTTTTTGAACATCTTCTTCAATTTGAAAATTAGATAATTTGAAAATTAGATAATGTTATTTTAATGTAGAATTTAATCTAACATCTAATGTCTAACATCTAACTTCGAAATTAAGATGGATCTACTAAGAATAAAGGTTGGTCATACTCTACAGGAGTAGCATCATCAACTAAAATTTTAACAATTTTTCCGCTGATTTCAGATTCAATCTGGTTGAATAATTTCATTGCTTCAATAACGCAAACTACTTTACCAACAGAAACTTCGTCACCTACATTTACAAATACATCTTTATCAGGAGATGGCTTTCTATAGAAAGTACCGATCATTGGAGACTTGATTGTTACATATTTGCTGTCATCAGATGCAGCTTCAGCTTTCTCTGCAGCAGGAGCAGCAGGAGTAGCAACAGGTGCCGGAGCCGCTACTGCTTGTGGTGCAGTGTGGTATACTGCGGGTTGTGCGTAAACAGCATCGCTTCCAGCTAATGGAGTTTTAATAGTGATTTCGAAATCTTTAGTTTTGTATTTCACTTCTGAAACTTCAGCTTTAGATACAAACTTAATAAGATTTTGTATGTCTTTAATGTCCATAAATTTGATATTTGATTTTGGTTCAAAGATACCAAAAAAACGTAAAAAACAACAAAAAACCGCCAAATTTTATCAAAATTGGGCGGTTTTTGTATTAAAATGAGGCTTTTTCAATGAAAAGCGACTCTTAGTTTTCTTCAGTAGTAGCTACTTCTTTTTCCATAACTATTTTACCTCTGTAATATAGTTTCCCTTCATGCCAGT
>Ga0157370_10003308_pt1 | contig 19003 bp, 23 predicted proteins | sample C35metaG_FD_113463 | JGI IMG/M metagenome (GOLD analysis project Ga0157370, IMG submission 113463) | Corn rhizosphere microbial communities from Kellogg Biological Station, Michigan, USA - C3-5 metaG | ecosystem: Host-associated > Plants > Roots > Rhizosphere > Soil | place: USA: Michigan...
CAGCGCCGCGAGGAAGAGGAGGCCACGGGCGCCGCTGCTGCTTCGCGGACGCCTGGAAATCGGTTGCCTGCGTGCCAACTGAGTCACTTAGCTCTCCTTGTCCCGTGAGCCCCTGCCGGCCGCCTTAGGTGCGGCCCTCCCTGGGCTCGGTTTTCCCTGTTGCCTGTTCCCTGCGCCCTCTCCCTGAAGGCGACGTGGGCAGCATAAAAGAAATGGTTTACAAATGCAAGGAGAAGTTTACGAAAAGAAGGAATTCGGCTCTAGGGGACCTATTTCGTGACGAAAGCGACTCGCTTCAGGCGGCGAGCGAGGCCTGGCGCTTGGCTTCTTCGCGGCCCAGATAGGGCGCCAGCGCCAACTCGACCAGGTCCGGCAGCAGCCCGCCGAGAGACGCGCCGCCGGAGTTGAGGCGGCGGACGAGCAGGGTGGCGATGCCGCCGATCAGGGCCTGGTCACGGACTTCCATGTCGAGCTGGGAGGGCGGCGGCTCGGGCCGCAGGGCGGCGGCGACCAGCTGCATCGCCTCGCGGTAGCGGGCCGCCACCTCGCCACCGGCGGCAAGGGGCTCGATCAGAAAGCAACGGGCGACAGCGCTGTCGCGGGAGAGGACGTCGAGCAAACCGGCGAGGCGAGCGCGCACACGGTCCGGCCACTCTTCCCCCGCCCCTGGCGCCGCCAGCATCGAGTCGAGGACGTGGGCCTCGATCATCTCGTAGGCGGCGAGGAAGCAGTCCTCCTTGCCCTCGAAGTACTCGTAGAAGGTACGGCGGGAGATCTTGGCCGCGGCGGTGATCCTGGCGATCGTCGCCGCGTTGTAGCCATTCTCGACGACCGCCTCGACGACGCCGTTGAGCAGGCGTTCGCGCTGGTTCTCGGCGACGAAGACGCGTGAGAGGCCATGGCGTCCAGGTGGGAGCCTGTCGCCTGCGACGACGGCGCCGGCCGCTTGCCGGCCGCCATCAGCCATCGGCCTGGGCTGTCGCGGACACCGCCACTCGCCGCTCGCCGGCCCCGAGGTAGGGAGCCAGCGCGATGTCGATCAGTTCGGGATAGAGAGCCTCCAGCTTCTCCGCACCACCTGTCTCGAGGCGCTCGCGCAGCAGCCAGGCGAGGGCGCCGGCGGTCGCTTCCTCGTGGCTGGCGGGCAGGCCGGCGGAGGCCGTCGGCAGGGCGCGCCCCTCGCGGAGCTTCGCGGCCAGCCGGTCGAGCACCGCATCGAAGCGGGCGTTCAGCACGGTCCCTCCGCTCTGCGCCTCGACCAGACAGAGGCGCGCCCGCTCAGGGAACCTTGTGACGAGCCTCGTCGTGGTTCGCAGCCCGGTCGCGACCTGCTCCGGCCAGGAGAGCTCGCCGGCTTCCCCGGCCTCGTGGATCGCCGCCGCGATCTCGTCGACGCCCCAATCCACCGCCCGATCGAAGGCGACGGCGAAGCAGTCTTCCTTGTCGGCGAAGAACTCATAGAAGGTGACCGAGGAGACGCCGGCCTGCTTGACGATCGCTTCGATCGAGGTGCCGGCGCACCCATTCGTGGCGACGAGCTTCTCGGTCGCGTCGAGGATCCGCTCCCGTTGCGGCGATGGAAGCCCCCGGTCATGCGGCCCTGCCCCCCGCCCCGGAGACGGCGTGGAGGCCAGTCTTTGCGAGAGGTACTGCATGAGTCGAGGGTAGCCGACTTGAGAAAGATTTCATATCTGGCAAAAAAGGAGTAGTTTTTATAGGCGTATGTCAGCGAAAGCCTCAGCAGCGCTTGATCGAGTCGATTCGCTGGGAGCAAAGCGAGGCTCCGAGCTCGATGTGCGCGAGGGGGCGATGGAAGGGGTGCTGGCGGTCTGCGGCGAGGTCGGCTTCCGCGAGACCTCGGTGCGCGCGATCCTCGAGTACAGCGGCGGGCACCGGGCGCAGTTCTACCAGCACTTCGAGAGCAAGGAGGACTGCTTCGCCCAGGCCTACGCGGCCTGGATCGAGCGGCTTTCCGTCAGCGTGCTCGAAGCGGCGGCGACCGCTCCCGGCTGGGAGGCCGGCGTCCGCGAGGCGATCGTTCGCCTGTTCCGGTTCGTCACCGCGCGCCCGGCGATCGCCCGGGCTCTCTTCGTCGAGGTGCAGATCGCCGGCGAGCCGGCGCTGGCCCGCCACGAGGCCGCCGTCGAGCGCCTCGCCGCGGCGATCGACAGCGCCCGCGCCGACATCGACCCGGCCGAGGCGCCGCCCGAGGCGACCGGCGTCTTCGTCGTCGGTGGGATCGAGTCGTGCGTCTGCGAGGCGCTCGGCGCCGGAGATCCGGCACGCCTCTGGGACACCCTGCCCGAGCTGATGCACTTCGCCGCCGGCTCCTACTTCGGCAAGGAGGAGGCCGAAGCCGCCTTCGAGCGGGCAAGCGAGCTGCTGCAGCGCGAGCGAGCCCGTTTGATCGGGGCCGAAGAGGAGGGATGACCGAGCTGCGCCTGATCGGCGGCACCGCCCTCGCCGAGCCGGCGGAGGCCGAAGCCGTACCGACGCTGCGCCTCCCCCCCGGCCGCCACGGCATCCCGGCCGACCTGGTCCGCGCCCACCAGCGCCTGCGCCTGCTCGGGGCAGCGGCGAGCGCCGTCGCCGAGCAGGGCTATGGCCGTGTCACCGCGGCCCGGGTGACCGAGCTGGCCGGCGTCTCCAGCCGCACCTTCTACCAGCACTTCGAGGACCTCTGGGCATGTCTTCTGGCGGCATACGAGACCGAGGCGGGCCAGCTCTGCGAGGAGATCGAGGGGGCGTGCGCCGCACTGGCAGAGGAGAGGGGGCCGGTCGCCGAAGTGGATCGGCGCGGCCGGGCGCGAGTCGGCATCGCCGCGGCGCTCGGCTTCCTCTCGGCCGGGCCCGACGTCGCCCGCCTGCTCAGCGCCGAGCCACCGCCGCAGATCGGGGCGCTGACCGGCGCCCGCCGCGACCTGATCGAACGCCTCGGCGCGATGCTGCGCGACGTGCTGACCGACCCCGATGGCGCGACGCCGTTGCCGGGCCTGGAGCGCCGCCTGATCGGCGCCGCGCTTGCCCTGGTCTCGACCCGCGCCGCGAGCGGCGATCCGCGGCGCCTGCGGGATCTGGAGCCAGAGCTGAGCGAGCTCCTGCTCGCCTCGCTGTAGAACCCAGCGCTGCTACAGCTGAGTGGCGATCACGCTAAAGATCCCGGCGATCAGCGTGGCGATGATACCGCCGCCAATTTGCAACAGCGTTCGATTCATGGCTTCGAACCGCAGGTTCATTTCCGCGAGCTGGCGATCCATCCCGTCGAAGCGCTGGCTGACATCGGACCGAAGATCACGAAAGTCTTGGTCGACCCGATCGAGGCGCCTGTCGACACCGTCGAAGCGTCGGTCAATCGAGTCGAACCTCTCCTGCAGACGATCGTCTGTCCAATCCATGCGGTACATGCTAGCGCTATCGTAGACAGAAAGATGCGCGCGAGTGGTGCGCTAAATCGAAATCTTCGCCCCCACCTACGTCAAAAAATCGAAACGCGCCCGACCCGCCCCGTCAAGCCCCGAAGCGCAGTAAATTGCCTAAGTGACGAAAGTCACGTATATCCCATCACTGTAGAAGCTGGGCGGCCGTAGGGCGTGGCTGAGCGGCTATTTCGACTCGTCAGGGAGGTCAGGACCCCACGAATAGCGGCCCGCTTCCTCAAGCTGCTTCAGCGTCCAAACGTGGGAGGTCGGAAAGGTGGCAGGCTCGACAAAGGGCCAGATCGGCGAAAAGCCTCGGGCCAGCAGACTGCCGTCAGCAAAGCGGCGGCCTCCTCCTACACCGGGAAGCTCATGCCCAAAGACCTGGAAAGCCACATGACCGACGGTGAAGGTCGCCCCGTATGCATCTACCGCCGCGTCTAGACCGGCGCCCTTGGGCCTGACCGAGAGCGAGACTGGATAGCTATAGCCAGCTTCGCCGGTGTAGGCGCCAATCCAGACCTGCGCATTCCCGGGCGGCTTGCTGTCATCGGCGTATAGGGCTTTCATGATCGCCGGGGGGATCGGCCTGGTCTTCGAGGTGAACTGCCACATCATTGCGGTCTTGATCCCCCATACCGCAAGCTCCCGCTGACCTTCCCGATGCAACGTGCGGCCGTGACCCTGAATAAGCGAGCCCAGGAATGGTTTAGCTCGATTCTCGATATTGCTCATCCACCCCGAATTACAGGGCTGGCAAACGACCTTGACCTTGATATCCGGCGCGGGTGCCCTCCAGCGCCTTTCCGGCCCCTCCTCGGACATGATCCGGTGGTCGAATTCTCCCTCCCCTGGGAGATAGTCAAGAACCCATTCTGGAACGACATGCTCGTTCGAGAGACCCCGAGAGCCACAGAAGACACATCGCCTCGCCATCCGAGAACACCATAATCCGTGCCCTTCGGTGACCCTTAAGCCCTATTGCGTTGGGACACCAAAGGCCCCGGCGAGTTGGTCGAGGCCCAGCCGAGAGAAGACTTCACGCGGTGGCCACTGAATTGGCCCGCGCACCGGCAAAATGGGAATGGTGGCCTTAGAGAAGCTCTCGTGGACGCGCCGCATCGAACTACTGGGCTTGGCGTCGGTCCAGCAAACGAGGCAAAACGCCATATGACCAAGGCCGAGGACGCTTGCGAATGCGTTTGCCCGCTCTGGCGGCTTGCTGTCTTCGGGGAAAACTTTGATGACAGAGTTGTTGATGTAGGTGAACTGCCGCTCTCGGGTCGCAGCGAGCCATATTCGGGTTGAGCCTGGCGGGATTCGCTGCACATAGAAGTCGTGCAGGCGACTGGGGGAATCGCCGCTGCTCCGGCCTTGGCCCCGGCAAGGAGGGCAGCACGGAATGCCCAAACGCCAAGGGCCTTCTGTGCCTCCTCGCCAATTGACCTACGCCTAGTGCTCTTGAGGGCAGGGAGTAGAAAGGGCTTTGCGGCAGTCTGAATCTCGCTGAGCCAGCCGCTGTTGCATGCTTTGCAGACCCCCTGAACGGTCTGCTGCGCGGGGAAGGCCGGATAGGAATTCTGGTGTCGCTCATCTCCCTTCGCTTGCCAACGAACCTGGGTCCCCGGCCCCACCGGGCTTTTCAGATATGGCGTCGTCCAGTCTCCGAAGATGTGCTCGCGGGTCCGCTCGTGAGCGCTTGGGGACTCGGTGAAATCTTGCTGGCAGAAAAGGCAGGGCATTGGGAGAGTCTCTGTTGAGTCGAAGTGTCAGGCTACTTGACAAGTTAGGGAGTGTCAAGTAGCTTTACACCATGCCACCGGCCAACCGCCACGAACCGCGCCGAGCGAAGTCCTCGACCTCGGACTACTCGGTCACGGAGTTCCTGCGGGACTTCCCCGACGACGCGGCCTGCCTAGAGCATCTGTGGCGGACCCGGCACTCCCCGGACGGAGAACACGCCTACTGCCCCAAGTGCGGCTCTGAGCGCGTCTTCAAGCGCTACGCGACCAAACAGGGGCGGCAGTCGTGGACTTGCACCGGCTGCGGGCATCACGTCCATCCAACGGCCGGCACGATCTTTCACAAGTCCTCGACCTCGCTTCAGCTTTGGTTCTACGCCATGTATCTGATGACGAGTACGCGATGCGGCATATCCGCGAAACAGCTAGAGCGCGAGCTTGGAGTCCACTACAAGACCGCCTGGCGCATGTTCAACAAGATCCGCAACGAGCTGATGAAGGACGACGCCAAGCCGCTGAAGGGCAAGGTCGAGGTTGACGAGACCGGCGTCCACGGTCGCCCACGCGGGCCGCGAATGACCAAAAAAGAAGCCGCTCAGTGGCGCGAGCGCCAAGTCTCCGTACTCGGCATGGTCGAGCGCGGCGGGCGGGTCAAGCTGCGCGTGATCAAGTCGCGCCGGGGCGAGCCTCTGAGTGGCGCCGTACGGGCGAACGTCAACCCGAACTCGATCATCTTCACGGACGACTGGCGCTCCTACCGGCCGCTCGGCCGCGAGTACGCAGGCCACAGCATCATCAATCACTCGGCGGGCGTCTACGTCCACGGCGACATCCACACGAACACGATCGAGGGCTTCTTCGGCAACCTCAAGACGGGGATGCGTGGCACTTATAAGAAGGTCTCCCAGAAATGGCTTCAGTCCTACCTGGACGAGTACGCCTGGCGCTACAACGAACGCTTTCGCGACGGCCGCTCGATGTTCCACTCGATGCTCGAAAAGGCGGCGGGGTGAGCGAGCAGGCAAGCATCCTGCGGAGCATCCGGGGCGCTGCCAAGCGCCGCGAGAGCGCCGACGCCGCCAAGCGACAGGCGACCGAAGACCTACGGGGCTTCTGCCAGCAAGCGCAGAAGGCGGGAGTCCCCGTTACTCAGATCGCTTCTGAGGCCGGTCTTTCCCGCCAGGGCGTTTACGACCTGCTGGCGGAGCGACCTTCGACATAGCCGCGTCGAAGTCGCCTTTGGTCGGGACCGGGATCTCGACTGGCTCGCCGTGCTTGGGCTTGGTTTTCTGCTTGCGCTCGGTCATAACAGTTGGCTGCCCCGTAGAAGCGGAATCTGTAGCCAGTTTATTCGGCTGGTTCCGGCTCGGAAATGCTCTGCTCAAGCTCCCGCTTGCTTGCCACTGGTGCCTTTTCTGGCTTACGCCGCTTCTTTTTCTCTCGGGCCTCCTCAGTGGCAATTGAAAACAGGCCCATCAGGTCTGGGGATGCTGACGACAGGTCCAGGATTTTCTTTTCCTGCTCGGCGTCCTCAATCAGGTCGGCGAACTTCAACACGTCCTCGACTCGGACCAGAACAACTGCGTTCCTGCCTACTTCACGTGAGCGTGCCGCCTCCTCGTAAGCGTCTTTCGTGAACTCGAACGCGACGAAATAGCCCATGTGCTTGCCGGATCTCTCGATGGCCGTCTCGAACTTGTCTATGTACTCACGCCCGACCGGTTTTTTGTGCTGCTTGACCTGGATCGGCAAGCGCTCGAAGAAGGACCACCCGTCGATCCCGCCGTCTCGGGACTTTTTGGCGGAACGCTGACCGCCAACCCGATCAACAACCCAGTTCTCGAACTCGATGTGGCCTAGCTTTTTCAGGTCGGCGAGGCTCTTGGGGAGGCCGACGACTTTCGCGTTCGCACCCAGCCTGTCAACTCGGGCCTTCATGATGCTGACGGCTTTTTGGCTGACATCTATGCCGATCCACTCCCGCTGAAGTTGCTGCGCGACGGCGATGGTCGTGCCGCATCCGCAGAAGGGGTCGAGCACGATCTGACCGGGGTCGCTGCTCGATTCGATGATCCGCTCCAGCAGGGATTCCGGCTTCTGGGTTGGGTAGTTCTCGCGCTCAGCGCCACGAGAGGGAAGCGGCCCCACGTCGGTCCAAACATCTTGCAGGGGAACCCCTGGCATCTCGTCCAAATAGCGCTTGTAGGCGGGGACGGCGCCGGGTTTTTTCTGGATCACTCGCCCTTGATCGATCAGCTCCTGCATTCGCTCTTCGGAGTAGCGCCAGTAGCGAGTGACGCCCATCACCTCGTATTTCGGATTGCCCTTGCTGGCGCCGCCGGGGCCGGTCGGGTCGCTGAGCCGGTAGCGCCGCCCCGTCTCAGGCTCGACGTGCTTGTAGAAAGAGTCGATGTAGTCCTGGCTGTAGGGCGTGTAGATCGGGTTCCAAGTCCACTCTTCGCCTTTGGTGTAGAAGAGGATCACGTCGTGAATGTGGCCGTGGAGGCGGCGACCCTGTTTGGTGTCGTTGTGCGCGCTGTTGCGCTTCCAGATGATCTCGCTGCGAAATCCGCCGTCGCTGCGCTCAAATAGCTGGTCGAGCATGACTTTGAGGTAGTGGCTCGCGGTTGGATCGCAATGGAGGTAGAGGGAGCCGGTTGGTTTGAGGATGCGGTGAATCTCAACCAGGCGATTCTTCATCCAGTCGGTGTAGTGCTTGATCCCGCCCTGCCAGCGGTCCACGAAGGACCGAATCTCGGCCTCCTCGCCCCAGATGACCTCGTAGTTACGGTTCGAGAAGAACGGCGGGTCGAGGTAGATCAGGTCGATGCAGTCGTCGGGGAACTGCGCGAGCCGCCGCAAGTTGTCCCCTTTGTAGAGAACGCCCGTCTCAATTTCTCGATACGTCTTAGGAGTCATTTGGGAACCCTCCAGTTCGCTCAAGATCGGGCGATCCCTGGGGGTCACCCTGGACTGCACGGAAACGTTCAGGGCCGACTAACTGGCCCATACGCAGGGAAAGCGCGTGGGATTCAGCCACCCGAGCGATCCCACGCCCAGAGCGGCGTGGGGGGAGTTTCGTTTGTCCTCTAGGAATCGCCCCCGCGCCCAACCTCAAACCGCCGATGGACGATCCCGAGGCCCGGAACGTCGGTTTCGATGAACTGCCCAACGGTGATCTCGCCCGGCTCCCAATCGATCCCCTCCAGCAACTCGGCGGGGTTGACGTTGAGCGCGGCGGCGATCTTGACCAGCGTGTCGATGCGCGGGACTCTCGCCCCGCGCTCCAACAGGCCAATCTCGGTCCGGTGCAGTTGGGCACGGAGGCCGACCTGTTCCTGAGACATACCCGACCGCCTGCGACAGCGCCGCAGGTTCTTGGCGAAGCGATCAGCGCACTTCACCTCACGCCTCCAGAATCTCGATGAAGCGGAGCGCCGCCCGCGTCGGCTGGATCAAGCCGCCCTCGCTATGGAGAAGCCCGACGCCCGTCAGATCACGGACCGCTCGCTCGTAGCGGTCGCCATCGGCGAAGTCCTCGGGATCATCGATTAGCTCCCGCACCAGATCGGGGATGATCAAGTGCGTTGGATGAAGCGCCAGGACGTGCATTAGAGCGATGCTCTGATCGCGGATGTCCTGCGCGTGTGGGGAGCGCTTTGGACGCGCCCCGTTAGCCTTGCCGTGCATGGGAAAGACCTCTTTCCTTTGCCGGGCCGGGGGCTGTTCACGCAGCGCCCCGGCCGCTTTTCTGTTGACGGCGAAAAAGCTAGGGCGCGTCAGAGACGGATTTCGCTTCTACAGTGATGGGATATACGTGACGAAAGTCACAGCCCCTATACACACCCGCGTTCGAGGGTAGGAGATTACGTGCCAAATGCATCCCAGAAGCCATTGGAGCTGATTCTTGCTCGCAATCTGATGTCGGCCCTGTCGACCCCTGCCTTCCTGGTCGACGAGGGCGGCCTGCTCGTCTTCTACAACGAGGCGGCGGGGATGCTGTTGGGCAAATCGTGGGAGGAGCTGGGCACCGTCGGCCCGCAGGAGTGGGGCGCTCTCTTCGGCCCTTTCGACCGCGATGGCGAGCCGATTCCCTATGACGAGCTGCCGCTTGTCGTCGCCGTCCGCGACGACCGCCCCGCCCACGCCAACTTCGAGATCCACTCGATCGACGGCACCCGTCACCGGGTCGAGGCCTCCGCCTTCCCGATCCAGACCGCGCACGGCTCGCGCGGCGCGATCGCCGTCTTCTGGCCGGCCGCCGAAAACGGAACCGGCGGCTGAGTTGAAGGCCAAGCTCTGGGGCACGCGAGGCTCGGTCCCCTCCCCAGGGCCGGAGACGATCCGCTACGGCGGCAACACCTCCTGCGTCGGCGTCACCCTCTCCGACGGCTCGCTGCTGGCGCTCGACGCCGGCACGGGCATCCGCAACCTCGGCCTCTCGCTCCCCGAGGAGCCCACCCGCCTGCACATCCTGCTCACCCACCTGCACCTCGATCACATCCAGGGCTTGGTCTTCTTCGCGCCGGCGTTCCGCCCGCAGACCGAGATCGTGATCTGGGGCCCAGCCTCGCCGGAGGCCTCGCTGCGCGACCGCATCGCGCGCTACATCTCGGCGCCGCTCAGCCCGGTCGAGGTGCGCGAGCTGCCCTGCGACGTCTCCTTCCGCAGCACGCCGGAGGCCGAGTGGGAGATCGGTCCGGCGCGGATCCGCGCAGCCTCGGTCTCCCACCGCGGCCCTACCCTCGGCTACCGGATCGACGACGGCGAGGACTCGCTCGCCTACATCCCCGATCACGAGCCGGCGCTCGGCGCCGACCTCGACGCACTCGAGGAGGAATGGATCTCCGGCTTCGGCCTCGCCCGCGACGCCTCGCTGCTGATCCACGACGGCCAGTACGCGGACTCCGAGTACCCCGACCACCTCGGCTGGGGACACTCCTCGATCTCACACGCGCTCAGCTTCGCCCGTCGCACCGGCGCCGGCCGCCCCGTCCTCTTCCACCACGACCCGTTGCGCTCCGACGAGTGGCTCGACCTGATCGGGGCGGAAGCGCGGGAACGTTGGATGGGCGCGGGTGGCGCTTCGGAGGCGGTCGAGCTTGCCGTCGAGGGGGCCGAGTTGGATATCCGTAGGCTGGCGGCGAGCCCGCTTCCGGCCACCTAGTTAAACCATCCGTCTCCATTTCGGTACGAATGGAGTACTTTTCTCGTTTGGTCCGTTACGCTGCACCCTCGGATGTCCTTCAACTCCAGTCGGATCGACTCCAGGTGCGAGCGCTCGGCGCTGGTTCGAGGCGCCCTCTCGGTCGCGCGCCGCGCTCACGCGGGCCAATTCCGCCAGACCGGCTGCGACGAGATCCCCTTCATCGAGCATCTGCTGGCCGTCGGGGAGCTGCTGGCGGGGCAGAACTACCCCGACGAGGTGCTCGCCGCCGGCCTGCTCCACGACGTCGCCGAGCACGCCGAGGTCGAGCCCGAGTCGCTACGGGGCCGCTTCGGCGATGAGGTCGTCGAGCTCGTCGAAGCCCTGACCGAAGACCCGACGATCCCCGACTACAAGGAACGCAAGAAGGAGCATCGGGAAAGGGTGGCCACCGCCGGACCGAACGCACAGGCGATCTTCGCGGCCGACAAGACCACCAATGTCGCCGTCCTGCGCGAAGCCTACGAAATCCTCGGCGAGGCGGTCGACGAGGACCTGCCGGTCTCCCTCGACGCCAAGATCCTCGTCTGGGAGTTCGACCTCGAAATGCTCTTCGCCAACTCGCCCGACACCGCCCTGGTCGAAGGGTTCGCCGAGGAGATGGTCGCACTATGGGGCCAGCGCGCCGACGGGGAGCAGGCGTCCCTATGTTGAGCGGCCCGCCTCCTGGCGCCCCAGCCTGAGCCGCTGCCGCAGCGGCAGGACCCCCCAGAGCAGGACGAACATCGACGCGGCGGCGACACCGAAGGCCGCGGTGGCGATCCCGCCGAAGAGGACGTCGGTGATCAGGGTGACCGCACCGGTCATCGCCAGCGCCAGGAAGCAGAGGCCGGCGATCGAGAGTCGGTTGGAGACGAGCACCAGCTCCTTCTTCTGCTGCAGATGGAAGGTGAGCCGGTGATAGGCGGTCGGCGAAATCAGCAGAGCGGCCGAGATCGCGGTGCAGAGCAACGTCGCGAAGTAGACCTTTTCCTGAAACGGGGTGATCTTGGTGAAATTCTGCTGGAACGGAACAGCGAGCAGGAAGGCAAAGAGGACCTGGACGCCGGGCAGCGCCACCCGCAGCTCCTGGAGCAGCTCGGCGAGGTTGCGGTCGAGGCGTTCCCCTTCGCTCTCTTCCCTGCCCGAGGGACGGTCGGTCATAGGGATCAAGATACCCGCGGTCGCCTTTTGGACCGCCAGGCGGGTCAAGCCTCGACCGCACCCGTAGGATCGGGCCGTGGGACGCCTCGCGGTCATCCTCGGCAGCGGCGCCGCCGGCCCAGGTGGCGCTGGGATCGTCGCGACCGCCGAGCGCCACGCGATCGTGCTGCAACGCCACGGCCCCGCCGACGCCTACGTCCTTCCCCACCAGATCGATCACGAGGCCAACTTGCGCTCCCTCTCCGCGGCCGGCTGCAACCGGGTGCTGGCGATCTGCTCGGTCGGCTCGCTCGACCCCGGCCTCGGCGTCGGCAGCTTCGCCTGTCCCGACGATTTCATCGCCCTGCAGTTGACCGTCACCAGCTTCGACGACCCGCGCGGCCATGCGACGGCGGGCTTCAACCCTGCCTGGCGCGGCGAGGTGCTCGCCGCTTGGGAGGCCAGCGGTGCCGGACCGCTGCGCGACGGCGGCGTCTACTGGCAGACCAACGGCCCTCGCTTCGAGACGGCCGCCGAGATCGGCCTGATCGCCGCCCACGCCGATCTGGTCGGGATGACCCTGGCCTCGGAGTGCATCGTCGCCGGCGAGCTGGGACTTCCCTACGCGGCCGTCTGCGTGGTCGACAACCTGGCGAACGGGATCGAGGCGAAGCCGCTGTCTCCCGACGCAGTCGAGGACCATCGCGAGCGCAACGCGGGGCGCCTGCGCAACTCCCTCACCGCCGTCCTCCCGAAGCTGGTCGGATGAGCGTCGTCGACTTTCACCTCCCATGGCCCCCACGCAGTTGACGGCGGCGGCTCGGGCATGAGAACGCTGGCGGTTACGGGCGCCTCGCTCGACGGCGAGACCATCGGTGTGCGCTGCGTGGAAGGGACGATCGCGGCTATTGGGCCCGACGTCGTCGCCGAAGCCGGCGACGAGACGATCGACGCGGGCGGGATGCCGCTCGTTCCCACCCTGGTCAACGGCCACACCCACGCCGCGATGACGCTGTTCCGCGGCTACGGAGGCGACCTGCCGTTGATGCGCTGGCTGGAGGAGAAGATCTGGCCGGTCGAGGCAAAGCTCGAGGCCGAGGACGTCTACTGGGGCACGCGGCTCGCCTGCGCCGAGATGATCCGCACCGGCACCGGTCGTTTCTGGGACATGTACTGGCAACCCGAGGCGGCGGCGCGGGCGGTCGCGGACGCCGGGATGAGGGCGACGATCGGAGGGCCGCTGTTCGATCTCGACGGCCGCACCGCCGAGGCACAGGCCCGGGTGAGCGCGGAGCTCGACGCGCTGGCCGGTAGTCCCGACGCGATCGACGCCGCGCTCGCGCCCCATTCCATCTACGCGGTCAGCGAAGAGCTGCTGCGCTGGGCCGGGGAGCAGGCGGCCGAGCGCGGGCTGGCGCTCCAGATCCACCTCTCCGAGACCGGCGGGGAGGTGACCGACTGCCTCGCCGCACACGGCGAACGGCCCGCCGCCTACCTCGACCGGCTCGGCCTGCTCGGCGAGCGCACCGTCCTCGCCCACGGCGTCTGGCTCGACCGGGCGGAGCTGGAGCTGATCGCGGCGCGCGGCGCCACCGTGGTCGCCAACCCGGTCGCCAACATGAAGCTGGCGGTCGGCGGGGTCCTCCCGTACCCGGCAGCGCGCCAGGCAGGGGTCGCGGTCGGGCTCGGCACCGACGGCGCCGGCTCCAACGACTCGCTCGACCTGCTCTCCGACCTCAAGGCCTTCGCCCTTGCCCAACGCCATGCCGCCGGCGACGCGACGGTTATCCCGGCAAGCGAGGCGCTGGAGATCGCCACGGGCGCCCGTGCGCCGCTACTCGGCGGCGCGAAGCCGCTCAACGTCGGCGCGCCGGCTGACTTCCTGCTCCTGCGCGGCGACTCGCCGGAGCTCGGCATCGGCGACCTCGCCTCCGACCTCGTCTACGCGGCGAGCGGCTCGGTCGTCGACACCACGGTCGTCGCCGGCCGGGTATTGATGCGCGGCGGCGCGGTCGAGGGGACGGCCGAGATCGTCGCCCGCGCCCGCGAGCGCGCCGGTCGCCTGGGAATGGCGATTTGAAAGGCTGAGGAGACGCGCCGGCGCGGAGAGGTCCCCTATCGGCACCTTTCCACTGGCACGTCCCCATGGCGAACGCGATCGGCACCATCGGCGAAGGGTTCGAACAGGCCTTCCTGATGGCCTATGAGGTCTGGTGGGCGCTGGTGCTCGGCTTTGCGATCTCCGCGGTCGTGCAGACGCTGGTGCCGGCCGAGCGGATCCAGGCGAGCCTCTCCGGGCGCGGGCCGAAGCCGGTGGCGCTGGCGACCGGGCTCGGCGCCGCATCGTCCTCCTGCTCCTATGCGGCGATCGCGATCGCCAAGTCGCTGTTGCAGAAGGGCGCCTCGGCGACGACGGCCCTCGCCTTCCAGTTCGCCTCGACCAACCTGGTCTGGGAGCTCGGCTTGGTGCTCTGGGTGCTGCTCGGCTGGCAGTTCACCCTGGCCGAGTACGTCGGCGGGGTCGTCCTGATCGTGCTGATGGCGGTACTGCTGCGCCTCTTCGTCTCGCCGCGGCTGGAAGAGCAGGCGCGCAGGCATGCCCAGGAGGCACAGGAGGGACACCAGCACGACCATGGCTGCCACGGCGAGCACGGCGGCGAGCCGGACAAATGGACGGCCGTCGCACTCAGCTTCCGCGCCGACTGGACGATGCTCTGGAAGGAGATCACGGTGGGCTTCCTGCTCGCCGGCTTCATCGGCCTGCTCGGCGACGACTTCTTCAACTTCCTCTTCGTCACCGACGCGCCGCCGCTCGTGCGCACGATCGAGAATGTCCTGGTCGGGCCGCTGATCGCGATCCTCAGCTTCGTCTGCTCGATCGGCAACGTTCCGTTGGCGGCGGTGCTCTGGTCGGGCGGGATCAGCTTCGCCGGCGTGATCGCCTTCATCTTCGCCGACCTGATCGTGCTGACGATCGTCGCCGCCTACCGCAAGTACTACGGCACAGCCTTCGCCCTGCGGATCACGGCGCTGATGTTCGTCACGATCGTGATCGCGGCGCTGGTCGTCGACCTCGTCTTCGGCCTCGCCGGGCTGATCCCGAGCGGCCCGCGTCCGACCCGCGCCGATGTCTTCGGCTCGATCCAGGTCGACTACAAGCTATTCCTCAACCTGCTGGGCCTGGCGATCTTCGCCGCCCTGATGTGGAGAACCAGGCGCAGTCGGGTATAGGCTCGCCCTGAGTGCCCGCTGCAGAGGCAACCGACCAGGGCTCGTCCGCCGCCGCGTCGTCCGTCCGCTACGAGAACGCGACCAAGCGCTACGGCGACAGCGCCGAGGCCGCGGTCGAGCAGCTGAACCTGGAGGTGCCGGCCGGTGAGGTCTGCGTTCTCGTCGGGCCATCGGGCTGCGGCAAGACGACCGCGATGCGCCTGGTCAACCGCACGGTCGAGCTGAGCGAAGGCGACGTGACGATCGGCGGCGAGTCGGTGCGCAAGCGCGACCCGGCGCAGCTGCGGCGCGAGATCGGCTACGTGATCCAGGCGGTCGGCCTCTTCCCCCACCGCACGATCGCCGAGAACATCGGCACCGTGCCGCAGCTGCTGGGCTGGAAGAAGGACCGGGTCCGGGCGCGGACGACGGAGCTGCTGGAGCTGACCGGCCTCGACCCGGAGCTGGGCGAGCGCTATCCGGCGCAGCTCTCCGGCGGTCAGCAGCAACGCGTCGGGGTGGCGCGGGCGCTCGCCGCCGACCCGCCGGTGATGCTGATGGACGAGCCCTTCGGCGCGATCGACCCGATCGCCCGCGAGCGCCTGCAAAACGAGTTCCTCCGCCTGCAGGCGGAGATCCGCAAGACGGTCCTCTTCGTCACCCACGACATCGACGAGGCGATCAAGATGGGCGACCGGATCGCGGTGATGCGCAAGGGCGGCCACCTGGCCCAGTTCGCGACCCCGGCCGAGCTGCTGATGGCGCCCGCCGACGAGTTCGTCGAGGACTTCGTCGGCGCCGACAGGGCCCTGAAGCGCCTGGCGCTGATGCGCGTCGCCGACATCGACCTATGGGAGGCGCCGCTCGCCCACGTCGGCCAGGCGACGGCCGAGGTGCGGGCGAAGCTGCAGAGCGCCGAGGTCCCCTACCCGCTGCTGGTCGACTCCGAGCGGCATCCGCTCGGCTGGCTCTCCGAGCGCGACCTGGCCGCCGAGACGGTGCCCGCGCGGCCGGACTCGCCGCTCGGCCCGCTGCTCGACCGCGACGACGTGATGCGCGACGCGCTCGCCGATCTGTTGCAGGGCGAGGCACAGTACGCCGCCGTGGTCGACCGCCAAGGACGGATCGACGGCGTGCTCTCGGTCGAGATCATCTCCGAGTTCCTCGCCTCGCCGGCGGCGAAGGTCGACGAGAACAGCGCCGTGGAGCGCCCCCGTGGCTAGTCGGGACGCGGGAGAGCAGCACCGTGCCTAGCCTCGCCGCGCTCGCGCTGCCCCTGGCCAAGGTGGGCGAAGTCGGCGAAAGCTTCTTCCACCACCGCACCTCCGAGACCCTGCCCTGCCAGGCGACCGACAAGCTCTTCTGCTTCGACTGGGCGAAGGAAAACATCGGCAGCTACGGCACGCCGACCCTTCAGCACATCGAACTGGTCGTGTTCTCGGTCCTGGCCGGCCTTGCGATCGCTTTCACTCTGGCATTGGTCGCCCACCGGCGACGCTGGCTACGGGGGCCGCTGCTGGGCGCCACCGGCGTGCTCTACACCGTGCCGAGCCTCGCCTTCTTCTTCCTCCTTCAGCCGATCACGGGGCTCGGCCGCGACACCGTGATCATCGTCCTCGCCGCCTACACGCTGCAGATCATCTACCGCAACGCGATGGCCGGCCTCGCCAACGTGCCGACCTCGGTCAGGGACGCGGCGCGCGGCATGGGCCTCACCGATCGCCAGATCCTATGGCGGGTCGAGCTGCCGCTGGCGACGCCGGAGATCGTCGCCGGCCTGCGCATCGCCACGGTCAGCACGGTCGCGATCGCGACCCTGGCCGTCTTCGCGGGCGGCGGCGGCCTCGGGCAGAAGATCTACACCGGCGGCGGACTGACCTTCAAGACGAACATCATCATCGCCGGCGCGATCGCGATGCTGATGGCGTTCGCCTTCGACCTGATCTTGTTCGCGATCCAGCGCTTCACCACGCCCTGGCGCAAGGCGAGGGAAACGTGATCGGCGCCCTTCCCCCCCTCTTCCTGCCGGCCTCGATCGGCGGCGCGATCGAATTCATCGTCGAGCCGCAGAGCTCGAACGTCACCGGGGGCAAGAAGGTCGGTGGACTCGAACAGGTGATCGAACTGACGATCACCCAGCTTGAGCTGACCGCAATCGCGCTCGCGATCTCGATCGCGGTGGCACTGCCGCTCGGCCTCTATCTCGGTCACCGGGGCACCGGCGAGCTGCTCGCCGTCGGCCTCGGCAACATCGGCCGGGCGATTCCCGAGCTGGCGCTGATCGCCTTTATGGCCGCCGTGATCGGCGTCGGATTGCTCAACGTGAGCATCGCTCTCGCGGTGCTCGGCGTCCCGCCTATCCTCACCAACGCCTTCGTCGGCATCCACCAGGTCGACCGCGCCTCGGTCGACGCAGCGCGAGGCATCGGCATGACCGAGCAGGAGATCCTCTTCAAGGTGGAGATGCCGCTGGCGGTCCCGACCTTGATGGCGGGCATCCGCGGCGCGACGATCGCGATCGTCGCGACGGCGACGATCGCCCCGCTTGCCGGCGTGCTCACCCTCGGTGACTTCATCATCAACCGCAACGTCTACGGACCCAGCGGGGTGCTGGCCGGGGCGATTCTGGTCGCCCTGCTCGCTTTGGCGCTGGAGTCCCTGCTCGCCTGGCTGCAACGTCTGCTCACTTCGAGAGGCTTGCGGCTCAGTGCGGCCTGATCTGTTCCCAAAAACGACTGCAATGCAATCGACAAGAGAGGAAGCACAGTGAGAAACACGACCCAGAGGACGCGCGCCTCCATAGCGGTACTGCTCGCGCTCTTCCTCAGTCTCGGAGTCACTGCCTGCGGCTCGAGCAACGACAGCAGCAGCGAAGGCGAAGAAGGCGGCGGCGCGATCGTCTCCAATCCCGCAAACGGCAAGGTCAGCCTGACGATCGGCTCGAAGAACTTCCCCGAACAGGAAATCCTCGGGGAAATCTACGCCCAGGCGCTGAAAGCCGCCGGCTACAAGGTGAAGACCGCCCTCAACCTGGGCTCTGAAACGGTTGCCTTGCAGGCGCTGAAGTCCAGTCAGATCTCCGGCTACCCGGAGTACGCGAGCACGGCGCTGACGTCCTTCTTCGGGCTCGAACCGGAAGAAGTCCCGGCCGGTGCCCAGCCCGCCTATGAAAAGGCAAAGGCGGAATTCGAAAAGGAAGGGCTCACGGCCTTCCCCCCGACGCCGTTCGCCAGCGCCAACGCGGTCGGCACGCTGAAGAAGACGGCCGAAAAGGAAGGGCTGAAGACGATCTCCGACCTGCAGGGCAAGTCGGAACACCTCAGCCTCGACGGCTCGCCCGAGTGCCGCCAGCGGATTGACTGCCTGGCCGGGCTCGAAAAGTACTACGGCCTCAAGTTCAAGTCGTTCACCCCTATCGACATCGGCCTTCGCTACACGGTGCTCGAAAAGGGCCAGGCCGACCTCTCGATCCTCTTCACCACCGATGCGCAGCTCTCGGCGGAGAAGGACAAGTTCGTCATCCTCGAAGACGACAAGCACGTCTTCCCGGCGGGCAATGTCATCTTCGTAAGCAAGGCTTCGACCGCTGAAAAGGCCGGACCCGACTACGAAAAGACGATCGTCCAGGTCCAGGAAGGCCTGACGCTGCCGGTCATGCAGGAGCTCGACGCCCGGGTCGAACTCGAAAAGCAGTCACCGGCCAAGGCGGCCGCCGCGTACCTGAAGGAAGCCGGCTACACCGGCTGAGCGTCGATTGACGAGGACCGCGGTCGAGGTTTGGTTCGCTCAGCGCACCGAACCTCGACCGCCCTCGTCTCGATGCGGGCGAAGGAGACGTGAGCCGCCCAGGCGGCTGAGATGCCCGCGATCGCCGCCAGGACCAGCGCCACCCTCGGGTCGTAGGCCTCGCAGAGCCAGCCGGCCAACGGGCCGCCGATCGGGGTCGAGCCGAGGAAGACGACCGAGTAGAGCGCCATCACCCGGCCTCGCATCGCCGGCTCGACGGCGAGCTGCAGGGTCGAGTTGATGCTCGCCGCGAAGGTGACGGCGGCGGCGCCGAGCAGCGCCAGCATCGGGATCTCGAAGGCCAGCGCCGGCATCGCCGCGGCAAGCAGCGCCGAGACGCCGAAGGCAAGCGCCCCGGCGGCGATCAGGCGGGGGCCGGTGCGACCGCGGGCGCCGGTGATCAGCGCCCCGGCCACCGAGCCGACGCCCATCGCCGAGACCAGCACCGCGTAGGTACCCGCGCCGCCGTCGAAGCTGAAGCGGGCGAGGAGCGGCAGGACCACCTGGAAGTTGAAGCCGAA
>Ga0157370_10003310_pt1 | contig 18990 bp, 17 predicted proteins | sample C35metaG_FD_113463 | JGI IMG/M metagenome (GOLD analysis project Ga0157370, IMG submission 113463) | Corn rhizosphere microbial communities from Kellogg Biological Station, Michigan, USA - C3-5 metaG | ecosystem: Host-associated > Plants > Roots > Rhizosphere > Soil | place: USA: Michigan...
AGAGCCGTCCACACTGGTAACGAGCAGGAATTTTATTGGAACGATGTGCCTATGCAGGCTGGGCAGTTTGCTTCCAAAATTAGCGAGGTAGCAGATGAGACAGTTTTCAAGCTTATCACTAATGCTCTTTATTTCAATACCCTTCCATGGAAAAAAAGAAGAGAGTTTCTTTTCAAACTAGCTGGTGAAGTTTCTGATCAAGATGTTGCTAACTCAAATACAAAGTTTGCTGACCTGGTAAAGATATTTTCATCCAAAGGCCTTGAAGGGTACAAAGCCGAAATTAATGCAAAGAAAAAGAAGCTTAACGATGATCTTGAAGCTATTCCAACGCGTATCGATGAAGCGAGCCGTGCACTACCGGAAGACAGGGATTTTGCTGCATTAAAGATTCAATTAAAATCAATTGAAAGCAGTATTGCAGATATCGATACATTGTTGAGCGACAAAGCAAAGGCAAACACTGAGCATCTACAAAGCTTGCAGGATAAGCAAAGAGCAATCCATAAAATCAAAACTGAAATTCAGGATTTGAGGTTTACTGCCGAGAGTGATTTTAATAAAAAATCTAACAGCATTCTGGCCAGACGATCAGAGCTTACAGATAATATCTCAAATATCGAGAGAAATCTTAAAAGCAAGAAAATCCTTATGGATAGTCAGAATGATACAAAAAAAGGATTGGACCTACGCCGGGACAATTTGAGGCTGCTTTTCAATACTACAAACAGCAAGGAGTTAGAATTTAACGAAAATGAATTCTGTTGCCCTACCTGCAAACGTGATTTTGATCCGAACGATGTTCAGAGTAAAAAAGCCGAAATGCGCAAAAACTTCATTGCGGACAAAAACAAGGCTTTGGATGAGATCGAAGAGAAAGGTATTGCATTAAAGCAAGAATCTGAAGCTTGCGAGAACATGGTCAAGCAATTAACTGATAGCATCACACTTATTGAATCGGAATTGGAAGCTGCTAAACTTGAACTAATAAATTTCAACAATGCTAATGCTTCTGTAAATGCCAAGTTCGACTTTGCAACGTTTGAGGCCTCTCAGTCTTATTTAGAAGTGGCCAATCGTTTATCTGTTGCCGAGCAAGAATTATCAGATGCTTCCGAAACCGTTCAGGATACAGAAACCGAGGAATTGAAATCTAAAAAGAGTGATCTAAACATCAAATTAGATACCATCAAAAAAGAGATAAATCTGGAAGATTCTATTATCAAAGGCAAGGAACGTATCCAGAAGCTTAAAGCTGATGAAAGCAACTTCGCTAAACAGTTATCAGAACTTGAAGGCGTAGAATTCGATATCGATGCATTCACAAAAGCGAAAATTGAACTTATCGAGAGCAGGATTAATGGTAAGTTCCAGTATGTAAAGTTCAAAATGTACGATTACACGATCGATAACAACCCTATTGAGACTTGTGAGACAATGTATAAAGGTGTACCGTTCAGCGACCTGAATACTGCTGGTAAAATCTGGGCTGGTATAGATGTGATCAACACTCTTTCTGATCATTATAAAGTGTACGCACCTATCTTCCTTGATAACCGCGAAAGCATTTCTATGATCCCTGCAACGGATAGCCAGATAGTTAACCTGATCGTTTCACCGGAAGATAAAGTTTTAAGGGTAGCATAATGAAATCCAATCAAGGCATCAAGTATCCCCTTGTTAAATGTGATGATTGTAAATTTTATCAATCTACCGATCATCCTTCAATAAAATACTGCGGTGGGATAAAGATGATGCAGCCAGTAGTAGAATACAGAACGTGTTTAATTAAACAAAAAATCAGCAAATAAAATGTCAACAACAACAGCAGTAGCAAAAACAAATCAATCAGTTCAGTTTAACTTTTTCGATCCTGAACAATTTGCAACAATGCAAATGATCGCGGAGCACTTTAGTGACTCCGAATTGGTACCAGAAATGTATCGTCCCAATCCAGAAAAAAACATTTCTGAGAAAAAGGCTAAAGCTAATTGCATGATTGCCCTTAGCCTTGCCCAAAGAATGCAAGCAGATCCGTTAATGGTTATGCAAAACCTTATTGTAATTCAAGGTAGGCCATCATGGTCCTCTAAGTTTTTAATAGCAACTGTAAATACATGCGGCCGCTTCGAAACTTTAAAATATCGAGCCACCAATAAAGGTAAAATAGGAATTCTGAAAGTACCATTTATTGTATGGAAGTTATTACCAGGTGAATCTCAAAAGAAGAAAGTTACAGAGTATAAAGAAGTTGACTATAGTAACCTTGACAATATGGCTATGGTAGCTTATTCAAGAGAAAAAGGTTCAACTGAGGAATTAATTTCTACCGAGGTATCAATATTAATGGCGATTCAAGAGGGTTGGTATGACAAGAATGGCTCTAAATGGGTTACTATGCCAGAAAAGATGCTAAAATACCGCGCTGCTTCTTTCTGGACAAATGAATACGCACCTGAAATTTCAATGGGTATGAAAACCGAAGAAGAAGTTGAGGACATTATTGATATTGATCATGTTGAGATGCGCGATCCTGTAGCTGAAGAAATCAGGACAAAAGCAAACACCAAAACGGTTGATTTCGAGAATGTAAATCCAGAAAACGAAAATGAATTGATCGAAAAGGAACCTTCAGTTCTGGAAAAAGCCGGACAAGAGCTTGCCGCAAAAGAAGAGGAAACAACTACTCAAAGAAAAGCAAATTTTTAATGCAGCTGAACGTAGTAGGAACTGGTAGCAAAGGGAATGCCTACATCATCCATAATGATGATGAGGCATTGCTTATCGAATGTGGCGTTCGTTTTAATGAGATAAAAAAGGCTTTAAACTTTAATATTTCGAAGGTTGCCGGAATGTTGATCAGTCATAGTCATTTAGATCATTGCAAAGGGGTTAAAGATGCAATTGCTTCAGGTATTGATGTCTATTGTCTAAAAGAAACAAGCGATTCGTTTGGATTGGCAAATCATAGAATAAATAACATTATCCCATTCAAAACATTCATGATAGGAAACTTTAAAGTTTCATCATTTGATTTGAAACACGATGTTCCATGCCTAGGATTTATCATCGAGCATGCCGAGACCGGAAGATTTTGCTTCATTACTGATAGCTACTATTGTGAGTATCGACTGCCAGCTATGAACAATATTATTGTTGAAGCGAATTATTGTGAAACTATACTCCAGAGACGGCTAGAAGCAGGCGAAGAGCCTAGCTTTTTACGGGACCGAGTAATTCGAAGTCATATGAGCTTGCAAACCTGCAAAGAGTTTCTTGAAGCTAATGACCTCAAGCAAGTCTACAATATCGTTCTGATTCACTTAAGCGATCGTAATAGCCACGCCATACGGTTCCAAAAAGAAATTAAGGATTTAACAGCCAAAAAAGTAACAATTGCCGAAAACGGCATAACAATACCATTTGGCAAAACACCATTTTAAAATGAAGTTAATTTTAACACGTCCTTTGGCTTTCTTCGATTTAGAAGCAACTGGATTAGATACAGCAAACGATCGGATTGTTGAAATAGCAATAACTAAACTTATGCCAGATGGTTCACGCGAAAGCAAATGCAGAAGGCTTAACCCTGGCATTCCAATTCCGGCAAGCTCAACCGCAATACATGGCATCACTGATGCTGATGTTGCAGATTGCTCGACCTTCAATGAAGTATCGCTCAGTCTTTATGAGTACATTTCTGACTGTGATATAGCTGGCTTCAATTCGAATTCCTTCGACTTACCTATGCTATACTTTCATTTCCAACGTGCAGGTATTTTGTGGGATTACAAATCGTTTGCAAAAATTGATGTCGGTAACATTTTCAAGCGTAGGGAGGAAAGGACATTATCAGCCGGATTAAAGTTCTATACAGGTAAAACGTTGGAAAATGCACACACCGCTGATGCAGACACAGAAGCGACTGTGGATATTTTCCTAGCACAAATTGAAAGATATGATGACCTTCCTTTGGATCTTCCAACTCTTGAAAGATACTCGAATTACGATCGCGGATTTCTTGATCTGTCTGGAAAATTTAGCGAGAATGAGAACGGAGATATCATCTTGAATTTCGGGAAACATAAGGGTGAAAAAGCAGTCGAGCATATTGATTTCCTCGAATGGATGATTAGAGCTGACTTCCCATCTGACACTTATGCAATATGCACAGAAATCATAGATAATTTTTACAACCAAGCTCATATTTAAATGAGGATGGGAACCATGATGCAGCAACATCACCCATCCATCTAAATCACAACAACAATGAATGATCAAGAATACGATGACTTTTTAAAAAGCAAGGTTCGACTTGCCCAACCTGATGGGTTTGAATGTAGCCTTCATGAAATAAACCCAGCATTGAAACCTCACAATAAGTTGATGGTAAAATGGCTGGTGGAGGGTGGTAGACGTGCTTGCTTTGCTTCATTTGGTCTGCATAAAACCGTTACCCAGCTTGAGGGCGTTCGGGTAACACTTACTAAAACTGGTGGCAGAGGTTTGATCATCGCACCACTAGGCGTTAGAGCTGAATTTACCAAGGATGCAATTAACATTCTTGGGTGGCCTGAAGGCCCTAAATTCATCCGAAGAATTGAAGAAGCCGATGAAACCGGTATCTACATTACCAATTATGAGACTGTTCGTGATGGCAAACTTGATCCCCGATTATTTCAAGTGGCCAGTCTGGATGAAGCATCTGTTTTAAGAGGCCTTGGCGGCTCTAAAACATTCAGGGAGTTCATTAGACTTTTCACGGGTGATAGTGGCCCCAATGGTGACCGTAGGGGTACGGAAATCGTTAAATATAGATTTGTTGCTACTGCTACACCATCACCTAACGATTACATTGAATTGCTTGCATATGCTGACTTCTTAGGCATCATGGATGTTAGTCAGGCTAAAACAAGATTCTTTAAACGTGACAGCACTAAGGCAGATAATCTTAAGATTTACGAGCACAAAGAAGAGGAGTTCTGGATGTGGGTTGCAAGCTGGGCCTTATTCGTCTCCAAACCGTCTGATCTTACTGGCAATGAAGCGGATGATGAAGGCTATAATCTTCCTCCATTGGATATCCGATGGCACGAGATTCCGTCTGATCACACTAAAGCAGGTACCGAAAAGAATGGCCAGTTTAAAGCATTTGCTGAAACAGCGATTGGACTTGAAGGATCAGCAAAGGAAAAGCGCTTGAGCCTTAAGAACAGGATCGACAAAATGGTTTCAATAGCTGCAGAAGATTCCGATGCTCACATAATCCTTTGGCACGATCTGGAGGATGAGCGCAGAATGATCGAAAAGGCTTTCCCAGATTGTAAATCTGTATTCGGTAGCCAGAAGCTTGAAATCAGAGAAGATATCGTAATGGACTTTTCATCAGGCAAGCTTGGAAAATTAGCGGGCAAACCATCTATGCTTGGATCAGGTACCAACCTGCAGAAGTTCTGCTCATGGGCAATCTATTCTGGAATCGGTTTCAAGTTCAATGATTTTATTCAATCTATCCACAGGCTTTTAAGATTTGGCCAGACGGGTACCGTTCGGATAGATCTTATCTACACCGAGGCAGAAAGGCAGATCAGAAAACAGCTTGAAAGGAAATGGCAGCAACACAATTTAATGGTTAACAAAATGATTGACATCATAAAACAATATGGCCTTTCACAGGCAGCAATGGCACAAATGCTCACCAGAAAGATGGGCGTTGAGAGAGTAGAAATTAAGGGCGATCGTTACACCTGGGTAAATAATGATAATGTTAAAGAATTACCATTGATCGAATCAAACTCAATCGGTCTTATCCTTTCTTCTATTCCATTCGAGATGCAATACGAGTATTCTCCAAACTACGCTGATTATGGCCACTGTGAAAGCAGCGAAGAGTTTTGGAAGCAAATGGACTATTCTACACCAGAAGCATTCAGAACATTAATGCCTGGCAGAATTTGCGCTATACACATTAAAGATAGAATTATACCTGGTGGCATAAACGGTTTGGGTTTCCAGACAGTTAGCCCTGTCCATATGAAATGCTATGAGCACTTCGTTAAACACGGATTTGCATACATCGGAATGAAAACCATTGTAACCGATGTTGTACGCGAAAACAGCCAGACATATCGCCTTGGCTGGACCGAGCAATGCAAGGATGGCTCAAAAATGGGAGTAGGAATGCCTGAATACCTTCTGCTTTTCCGTAAACCACCAAGTGACACCAGTAACGCATATGCTGATATCCCAGTACTTAAGCAAAAAAGGGAATACGATAAATCAAGTGGCCAGTTTAGCAACAATGGTTACTCCCGTGCAAGATGGCAAATGGATGCCCATGGCTTTACAAGATCTTGTGGCGAAAGATTATTGAATCCAGTTGAAGTGTCAAGATTAGAATCTGATGCGATTTTTAAATTATTCAAAACTCATAGCCTTGAAGAGGTGTGGGATTTCGAACAGGTGGTAAAGATTGCGGAGACTGTCGAAGCAGCTGGCAAACTCCCTCCCGGCTTCATGTTGCTTCAACCTCAAAGTTGGAGCGAAGAGGTATGGACCGATATCACACGCATGCTCACCTTAAACGGTTCCCAATGGAGCAACGGTAAAGAAGCACATGTATGTCCGATGCAATTCGACATTGCCGATCGGGTAATTGAGCAAATGAGCAATCCAGATGATATCGTTTTAGATTATTTCGGTGGCTTGGGTACCGTACCATTAAGAGCAATAAAAAAAGGCCGTAGAGGTTATGGCATAGAGCTTAATCCAGTATACTTTTTAGATGGCGCAGGATATCTTAAGTCTGAGGAGCTTAAGCGCAATGTTCCAACTTTATTTGATTTAATAGAAAGGGAGGTTGCGTAATGGGAAAACAACATTTTTTACACACCGAGGGAGGTGGCGCAACTCAGGCCCAAATAATTCAGCTAAATCCAGAAGACGTAGAATTTGTAGTGGTTGATGAGTTTGCCGGATTTGGCGGCACTACAAAGGCCTTCTCATTATCAAAAGCTAAATCAATCGTTATTGCGGCAATCAACCATGACGAAAAAGCGATTACATCGCATTGGCTCAATCATCCAGAAGTAGAGCATTACAATGAAGATATTACTTTGATGTACGGCAGGATTATACATGGAATACTTTTCAAGTCTCCAGAGATGGTGAGGTTGATAAGATTGGTCGAAATATACAGGGCGTGTTACCCAAATGCAAAGCTGATTTTATGGGCATCATTAGAGTGCACAAACTTTAGTAAAGCTAAAGGTGGTCAACCTCGAGATGCCGATAGTAGGGCGCTAGCTGATCACATGGATAGGTATATCGATGCTTTAGATCCTGATTACTTCAAGATTGAAAATGTCGTAGAGTTCATGAGTTGGGGACCGCTTCGGATTGCATTAAAGAAAAAACACAAAGAAAATCTAGCGTTAGGTATTTACGCCAATTCTGAACTAAAAACTGGCATCAGTAAAAAAACTGGGAAAGAAGAATATTTGTGGATACCTGAAAGTAAATATAGCGGCAAGGATTATCTAAGATGGTGCAAGCATATTAGATCATTTGGATATGATGATCAGTGGAGACAATTAAATAGTGCAGACTATGGAGCTTACACATCTCGAAACAGATTATTCGGATGTTTTGCTAAAATAGGATTACCTATAGTTTGGCCAGAATCTACACACGCTAAGGTCCCTGTAAATAATGGATTATTTGGATCACAACAAAAATGGAAAGCTGTTAAGGATGTACTTGATTTTAAGGATGAGGGCAAAAGCATATTTAACCGCAAAAAACCTTTAGTTGATGCTTCTCTCGAAAGAATAGAGGCAGGTTTAATTAAATTCGTAGCAGGGGGTAAAGAAGCATTTCTTTTGAAATATAATTCTGCTTGTCAAAACGGTGATAAGCAACATACCGTTAAATCAATCGATGAACCTGCTCCTGTAATACCATGTCAGAACAGGACTGGAATGTGTTTTATATCCAAGTATTACAGTGGTAATCCAGAAGGTAAAGTTATCTCAATTAACGGTCCGGCTGGTGCTGTTAAATGTAGGGATGGACAATCATTGATAATAACTTCATTTATATCTAAAAATTATAGTGGTCGTCCAGCGTGTAAAGTTTCATCTATAGATAACCCATCTGGTGCCGTAACAACTTTTGGAGGTGGATCGTTAATTAATGCTAAGCCGTTTATAATGAATACCAATTATAAAAATATTGGTAGTTCTATCGAAAATCCAGCTCAAACATTAACTGCTTCTAGACATCATCCTTATGTTGTAAACCCATGTTTTTTAACTCAATATTATAGCAATGGCGGTGAGTTATCAAGTATTGATGAACCAGGTAGAACATTAGGCACAAGAGATACGATCGCAAAGTGTCAATGCAAATCTTTTATAACTCAGCAATACAGTGGAGGGGGCCAATTGGCAAGTATAGAAAAACCTTTAGGATCAATATTGTCTGTACCTAAAGCGAACATTGTAAAATGCCAGCCGTTTATTTTAAATCCTTCACATGGTGGACATTGCACCGGCACGGAAGTTCCTTGTGTGGTAATTGTTGCAAGACAGGATAAAGCGCCATTATACCTAATACAATTCCATGTTGATCCTAATGTTTCAATACCAATCTATGATGACGATAGTGAGGTGATGATCAGGATTAAAAAGTTCATGGCATTATATGGTTTGTCCGATATACTTATGCGTATGCTTAAGGTTTCAGAACTATTACCAATACAAGGATTCCCTGTTGATTATAAAATGGTAGGTAATCAAACTGACCACAAAAAAATGATAGGCAACAGCGTGGTGCCTGAAGTAGTAAAATGTTGGATCGAGGCGCTCGGCAAAAAGCTAAGGGAGCTAAGAATGGCAGCATAATGAGAAATAACACTAAACCAATTCAGATAACCCGCCCAGCTCGTAGGCGCAAAATAAATATTAAAATGAAAATAGCATACATCGCACACCCTATAAGTGGTAACGTGCACTACAACATTCGCCAGGTAGTTAAAAAAGTAGGCGAAATAAATAAAAATGAACCAGAGGTAGTTCCATTTGCCCCATACATAGTTGATTGCATGGCTTTGGATGATAACAAGCCTGAAGATCGTCAACGTGGATTTAAAAATAATTACCACTATTTCGAATCTGGAATGATCAACGAGCTACGATTATACGGCAACTTTATCAGCAAAGGAATGGCAGATGAGATTGAATGGGCGGCAAAGTTTGGGATTGAAATCAAAAACTTCATTACTGAATCCGAGGCTGAAAACACATTCTTTACCGATATCCTAAATGCTGTATCAAAAGCAACACGTATTACGCCTGTTGAAATACTTTCCAAAAGCAGGAGAAGAGAGCTTGTAATGGCACGTCAAATACTCATTGGTATTTATTATGAGATGAACAGAAATACAAGCTGTGTCGAATTAGCGAAGAAACTTGATTGTGATCATTCTACCGTGCTTTACAATAAGAATACATGCTCTAACCTTTTATTCTCGGATAAAGCTTTTAAAGCCTTGTATAACGTTGCTTTAAGCTTATTATAAACTCTTTTGCATATCTTTTGGATATGTTAACTTTAAACACTAAAATTGCATGCCTAGAATTAGAACGATAAAACCGGAACATTGGGAAGACGATCGCTGGAACGAAGTAAGTCTACAGGCTCATTTACTTTGGATTGGCATGAAAAACTTCGCCGATGATCGTGGAGTAATCAAGGACAATGCGGTTCTGATCCGAAACAAGGTATTTTCTTCGAGAGAAGATATTAGGACAAATGATGTAATTAAATGGTTAACAGAGTTGGTTGAGAACTCCTTCCTTGTACCCCTGAAATTTGAAGGTAAGGGCTACTACGTGTTAGACTTCTCCGATGAGCGCATCGATAAACCACAGCCCTCGAGCATACCCGATTCTGTAATCAATTCATTAAAAAACCCTGATTTTTCTTGTGAAAAACCTAACGTTCCAGATCATTCCGGAACGTTCGCGAATGCTCCTGCTGGAGAGGAGAGGAAAGGAATAGGAAAGGAAGGGGAAAAGGAGGAGGAAATACACACGCGAGACGAAGAACTCGAGAATGGTATTTTATCTCTTTTCGGTTTCACCGTACATCAGAATTTTGATAAAGCAAGAACCGTAAGTGAATTCGTTTTTTCTTTAAAAAATTCTGGCCGTTTGGATAATTTCAGAACCCAGTTTGATGCATACAGGGATTTTAAGGAATTATCTGGTGGGTACCTGCACAAATTTTCTAATTTTCTAGGCGATCAAAAACAATGTTTTGAAAATGGAGCGTGGAATGAAGAAAACTGGATCTTCCGGCTAAACGAAGAAAAAGAAAAAAATTCCGCGAAAAAAGAAAAGTCCAATGGTGTGCAGCAAAGCGCCAGAGGAATTGAAGCAGGGTTGGCATTTGCCGGAGTGCAGAGGCGTACAAAAGTTTAATTTATGGAAATCACAACAACACAAACAGGATTGGCCGTGCAGCAACATGCCCATCCCCTGCTAGCCAAGCAGGTAAAATATGAGGACGAGAACGTTGTGTTCGAAGCGATCAAAGCCGCATTGGCAATATCCTTCGCACATCTCAACGCCAAGAAATTAGGCTCGGAACAAATGGATTTCCTCGCCAACGAAGTTACCGATGCCATCATTGAAAAGTATCCTGGCATTCGCATTTCGGAAATTAAAACCGCGTTTGCAAATGGTATTCGTGGTGAATATGGGGAGTACTTTGGCCTAAGTGTGGTTACATTCGACAACTTCATCAAGTCGTATATCCTCAGTCCAGAACGCGCAAATTTAAGCAAAACCACCCCGATGTTGGAAGGGCCAACGATGCCAACCTCCCATGAAATGTTTAAAACTGCTAAGTACAATGCACTCGAAGCATACAAGCTCTTCTCATTGAATAAATCATTTGAAAGGATTGCTCTGGCAGCTTACACATTTTTAGATGGCTTAAACCTCATAAAATTCACCGCAAAAGAGAAATGGGATTTCATTGATGAGGCTAAAATTGAACTAAAACGGAATCTTGATAATCAAAAAGCACTTGAAACGAGACCCGCGGAACGAAAGAAATTATTGTCAACACTTGAGGAGCTGGCCAACAACGGATGCAAGGACCAGGTTATAAATGTCTCTAAAAAGATTGCCCTTACTGCATTCTTTCAATCTATCGCGCTGGAAGAAAGCGACTTAAATCAAATAATGGATGATCAGAAGGATGTCTTTATGGCAAACCTTAAGAAGATGATGGAGGAGCGTAAAGATGCCTAAAGCACTGAAAACGAACGCTAAGGGTTCGAACTTCCAACCGATACAAAAAAAATATCATCATCTGGTGATAGGCATTGATCCTGATGTGGCCAAATCTGGTGTTTCATTATGGAACCGTTACACTAAATCCCTCGAGCTTGGAGAGAAATCCCTATGGGAGCTATTCGAATACTTGAAGAGCATGGCCGACAAAGCCACCATCAGATTGGAAGCTGGTCACATGGATAAAAGCACCTGGCATCGTGGTGGTAATGCTATGGCGAAGCGTGTTGGAGCAAATCATGAGATAGGTAGACAGATTGAAAAGTTCTGCATTGAGAACTCGATTAATGTAGAGCTGGTTAAACCTGCAGGTTATTCAAGCTTCACACACGAGCGTTTTTGCAAGGTTACCGGATGGAATGAAAAGATTAAAACCAATCCAGAGAAACGAGTGGCCGGACTTTTAGTTTATGGAGTATGAGTGACGCAAGATTCGTGTACGTTGATGGGGTTAAGGTCAAACTGACCCCTGAGCAACTCAAGGAAGTTGCCAACGAAAAAGTAAAACTTGCAAAGGAATTAAACACTTTCCACAAAGTATTGATCCATTATGGTTTTAAGAAACTAACTGGTAAAAATTTAGAGAAATGCTATCAAAACGATGAACATGGCTGGTTCGCAGAAATAAGCGCTCATAATCCATGCTGGGTTGATGTTTGGGCTGTAGGCAAACTATTACCATGTGACGGCTTTCTTGGTGGTAGGGTTTATGGAACAATTGAAGAATTAAAAACAGTATTTGACAAGGCGTTAGGCGATCCAAAATTATGGGAGGTGCAACAATGAGAGAAACTGAATTAGCGCAACATTTTATCGACTTCTTTTCTGATCACGATATCTACAAAGAAGTTCCTTATGCCGGCATTATTGATATCGTTGCCTTAAAGGGCAACATTACTACAGCAATTGAGGTTAAATGCTCTCTCAACTTCGATGTGATTGAACAGGCTGCTAAGAACATCGGTTGTTCGAATTACTCGTACATCGCTGTGCCTATGCCTAAACGGAAATCATTTGCATATCATATCTGCAAAAACATGGGCATTGGAGTGCTTGGTCTTACTGTAGGTGGCCGCTCAATGAATGTAGTCGAACTCGTAAAGCCAAAATTCAATCGAAAAATGAGAAAGCTTAAACTGAAGCCCTGGATGAAGGAGTCTGTTGCTGGTTCTCAAAATGATCGAATGACAGCTTTTAAAAACACTGTAAGAGAGCTTAAACATTACTTGGAGAGAAGGCCAGATAAAAAATCTACGGTCAAAGATGCGATCAATGGGATTAGTCATCATTATGGGAGTGTTACAAGTGCCAGGTCTTCACTCCTTTCCATGATTGATCGAGGAGTAATCACCGATTTTAGGTTAGAAAATGGTTTCCTAATATTAAATAAATATTAATTAAATAACCTCTTCAACAAAAATGATTCGGTCTATAAATTTAACTAAATAATTAAATAATAATTAGTCATTATTGCCCAGCAAATTCCGATAGAGAAACATTTTCATCTTTAATAATCCTAACAATATCTCGTTTATGGTCATATAAATACCAATATTTTGCAGTTCTTCCGAGATATTTTATATCTCCCCCAGTTTTATAGTAGGTACCATTCGTTAGTCTAATCTTAATTATTTTCACGTTTTCTTTTGATTTTAGGAATCTTGCTATGAGTGAGCTCTCTGAAACTGAAATCCAGAAGATCAAAATGAATGGGAAAATTAACATCATTGGCTTAGGTATGGCTATATTTCTATTCATAAGTACTACCGCCACTCCAATAAAAATAGTGACCGGAATCGATCTTCCTTCATTGACGTGGGAAGAAAAATTAGGTGGATAAAAGTTGAAAGAGGAATATAGCTCCAGTAGTCCAAAACCTACAGCAATTATTCCAAACAAAACCAAAAACCAATTATATAACTTTTGGTTAAATAATTTTTGTCGTCGGCTATAAATTATTGATACTAATAGGCAATACAGCAATAAACTGCCTATTATTTGGGAGGGAGCATATAATACAATCTCGCTTGCATCTATAAATTGAAAAATTGGCACCCCAAGGAATACTTCAAAAAAAACATATAGCTTTAATATCCCAAAAAAGATAGCAAGTAATAAAAGATAGGCCGTTATTTTAGGAACATTCTCTAGAAAATCGAAATCTTCATTTTTGACAAAAGGTCTGTTAAGTGTTTTATATATGGTTTTATTATTTCTCATGAGCGTTAAATTTTGTCCAATATAATAATTTGATGAGTAGTGTTATTATTGTATTTTGCAAATTAAATTAACACTCATGGATTTCTTAAACTCCTTTTTTCAAAATATTAAAGACAAACTTACCAGTCCTTTCTTCGGTACATTGTCCTTCATTCTAATAATTCACCATTGGGAATTTTGGTACACTTTATTCAATTTCGATAAAGATTGTACTCGAACTGAGAAAATCGCGATATTATCTTTAATCGCCAAAAAAGAATTCGGAGGCTGGGCCATTTTTTGTGATGTTGCGACAGCAATCATAATAATGTTAATAGGTTATGGAATTGTGATGGCAACTAGAACTTTATCACTTGCAATCGACTTCCGATTCATGCCTTGGATTACAGGAAAAGTGATCAGTAAAAATGTAGTCGAACGAACAGTGCATGAAGAAATTGTTAGGGAACGCGATGAATATAGTGAAAAATATGAAGAGCAAAGAAAATTAGTCAGGTCATTTTCGAAAGATTATGATAACCAGTCAGAACAAATACAAATTAAAAATGATTCTATAAATCTTCAACAGAGTCAAATTGCCTCATTACAAAAATCCAATTCTGACTTAGAAAACAATCTTCAAGCAGAAAGACTAACCTTCAGAAATTTAAAAAATGATAATGAACAACTTAAAGTTGACCTAGAGTTAACAGAAACGTTATTAAATTCAGAGAAAAAGGACGTCCAATTAGCTAATGAGCAAATTAATAACTTACTTAATATGTTACTTGACCCCAAAGTTTTAGCCTCAATAAAAGAAGTTCCGGCCCCCGAAGCAATTTTATTAAAAGTTCACGAATTGAGGGATATGGGAGAATGGATAAATTTTAAGAAATTTGTAGCCTTTGAGAAAAATGGGGGTAGTATAGATACCAATATATTGACACGAATGCAAGAGCTAGGTCTAGCAAGTAAAAACAGCAGAGAACGCATCACTCCACTTGGAAAATATCTGTCAACTTATATCGAAACAATCTCCGAATTCGAAGGTTGATAATTCTATCTGTTCAAATGAAATAAATAAAGTGAAAACATTACGATAAATTGAGATAATCTCAAAAATGCTAATCAGTTTAGTTTCACGGCTTCAATAAACATATCTTTTGGATATGCTCTTATTATCTTTGCGTATATGGAAATCGTTACGCAATCTATTCCCACCCTTAAAATCTGGCCAAACACTGGTCAGATTGCTGGCATCCCCCAAAATCCAAGGGGTATTCGTGATGAACGTTTTGCTAAGCTTGTTAGATCCATAATCGATCATCCAGAAATGTTAGAGCTTCGAGAATGTCTCGTAGTAGAGTATGCGGATGAATATGTCGCCATTGCAGGCAACATGAGATTGAGAGCCGTTGTCGAAGCTTCTGCAATATCTGATGAAGAATTTGCACTGATCATGGAAGAAAAGCAATCACTTGAGAATTTCAATGAGTGGTTAGCAGCAATTTCAGAACTGAGATCATCTAAAACAATTCCCTGTAAGATCATCCCTAAAACCGCGACTATAGAGCAAATCAAGGCATACATTATCAAAGACAATGTAGCATTTGGTAATGACGACTTCGATCGGCTTGCCAATGAATGGGATCAATCAGATCTTTTAGATTGGGGCATGGTATTGCCGGTATTTGACGATGAAGATGAGCCAGAAGAAAAGGAAAAGAAGTCTGTCGTAAGGCTCGTCGTCGAGTTCGAAGGTGATCTGGCTGACTATGACGAAGTAAAGCGTCGAATCAGTGATATCGTAGAAGAATTTCCAGATGCAAAGTTAAGGGATTAAGATGGGCAACGTTAAAGGTAACCGAACAGCTAAACAGATAAGGGAGGCTCGACTAGTGGTCGTATCTGAGCTCTATAAAAAGGGTTACGGATACGATGCGATGCGTAAACAGGTTATGTCACGCCTTGACATAGACACCTACTCGAAAAGCACCTTGCACAAAGATATCCATATTCTTTTACATGAATGGCGTACAACCAGAATTGATAATACTGAGCTATCCGTTCAACTAGAACTTGAAAAGATAAATGCGCAGGAGGTTGAATTGTGGGAAGCTTGGGATAAATCGAAAGTTGATCATAAATCTACCAGCAAGAAACAAAAGGGAGTTGCGGGTAAATCAAAATCAGTTGGTCCAGGTGGCAGCATCGTTGATTCCGAAAAGATAGCAACTACAGCGATCGAAAGAACCGAGAAGGATGAAATCAATTTCGGAGATGCTCGGTACCAGGCTGAGCTAACCAAGCTCGGCCAAGAGCGTAGAAAATTATTAGGGCTTTATGCTCCAGAGAAAAAAGAATTAAGCGGAAACGTAGGCTTTTACGATTTCTTACAACAAAATAATGTCTTAGAAGATTCCGATGACTAAGCTAGCACCTAAATTCGAGGATAAAGCCAAAACAGCCGTTAAACTATGGACTGCTGACTGGAATAAGTTTGCTGCAGATGCGCTAGGCGTTTCTCTTGATAAAGATCAGCAGGCAATTCTAACATCTGTACAGTTTAACCCACGAACCACAGTAGCATCTGGTACCGCGCGCGGTAAAGACTTCGTAACAGCCGTTGCAGCTGTTTGCTTTATGAACCTAACCCCTATGTGGAACAAAAAGGGTGAACTTATTGCCAACACAAAGGTTGCCTTAACCGCTCCAACTGACAGACAGGTTAAAAACATCATGATGCCAGAGATATCTAGGCTCTATAATCGTGCAAAAAAGCGTGGCATAGTGCTACCTGGTCGACTAAATGCCTATGATGTTCGTACAGAATATGAAGAATGGTTTCTAACTGGCTTTAAGGCCGATGAGCATAACCACGAAGCCTGGTCGGGATTTCACGCGGTTAACACCATGTTTGCAATCACCGAGGCATCAGGTATATCTGATGACACTTTTGGGGCGATTGAGGGTAACCTTCAGGGAAATTCAAGGATACTACTCGTTTTTAACCCTAACGTTACCATTGGCTATGCTGCTAAATCACAAAAGGGTGATCGATGGAACAAATTCAGATTAAACTCCCTTACAGCACCTAATGTAATCGAAAAAAGGCACATTATACCTGGTCAGGTTGATTACGAATGGGTAACTGATAAGCTTGAAAACTGGTGTACCAAGATTAGACCTGATGAGGTCAGCGAAACTCACGATGATTTTGAGTTCGAGGGCCAATGGTACCGCCCTGAAGATATTTTCAGGATTAAAGTCCTTGGTAAGTTCCCTAAAGTATCTGAAGACTCGCTTATACCTGAAGTATGGATTGAAATGGCTCAGCAAAGATGGTTGGATTATGTTGAAAAGCACGGACATAACGCTATTCATCTGGATAACCTAAAATTAGGCGTTGACGTTGCCGGTATGGGCCGTGATAGCTCAGTCTTCTGTCCCCGTTACGGATCTTTCGTTGATCATTTTTACAAAACAAACTCCGGCGGTAAAGCAAATCACATGGAGATTGCTGGCAAGGTCAAACATATCCTTGATGAAAACCCAGGATCTACCGCCCAGATTGACACTATTGGCGAGGGTGCAGGAGTATTCTCTAGGCTGGAAGAGCAAGGATACGAAGGTATTGCTTATAGCTGTAAATACTCAGAATCTGCCAAAGATGAATATGGTGAAGACTTAACCGATGTTACAGGCCAATATACATTCGCGAATATGAGAGCTTGGTTATTCTGGTCGGTTCGGGATTGGTTAGATCCTAAAAACAAGATGAATGCAATGTTGCCACCAGGCGATACCCTAACGGAAGAAGCTACAGAAATCAAATGGAAATTCCAGAGCAATGGCAAGATTATCATTGAAGCCAAAGAAGATATCAAAAAGAGATTAGGTAAATCTACCGACGAATTTGATGCCTTAGCAAACACATTTTACCCAGTAACAGACCACACACCACAAGACTTAGAAGGAGTTTTTTAATATGAAAGTTGAACAGATTGCACCAGGTGCGAAAATAGATAATATAATCGCCAACCTTAAGATGAGACCTTATCCATTGCCTAGCGTAGAAACCTATGAGAAAAGGCTTGATGTTAAAGGACACAAAGTTTTTAGTGCAGCTCATCGAGAAGACAAAACAATCTATTCCGATCCGGTAAAAGATGCCGCTGGCAATATAACCAGCAAGGGAGAGCCTAAAATTGAGAAGGTGAATCGAATAGGTTTTGCACTGCAAAAGCTAATCATTAAACGCGCGGTATCGTTTTTATTCGGCAATCCAGTGGTATTGGATTATAATGCAGAAACGGACGAAGAAAAAGCATTGATGAGCTGTCTTGAGGAAATGCTTGATGATAACAAAGAAGAGTACTTAAATAAAAATCTTGCACGCAAGGTTTTTTCCTTCACCGAAGCTGCAGAGTACTGGTTCACTGTTGAAGCTGGTGAACACGAGGATTATGGCTTCAAGACTTCTCGCAAGCTAAAATCTAAAATATTCAGTCCTGATCAGGGAGATAAGCTTTATCCTTACTTCGATGAATACGGCGATCTTATCGCGTTTAGCCGGGAGTTCAAAATCAAGTTACCGAATCTGGAAACTGTTTACTTTGAAACCTACACTGATGAAGAGATGGTAAGATGGAAGCAATCAAGCCTTTCTATCGATGGAGGATGGATAGAGGATCATCAAGAAGATATTCCTATTAAGAAAATCCCAATAGTTTATATCAGGCAGGATGAGATGGAAACTGAAGATATCGAGAGCATAATTGATCGTCTTGAAAAAATGTTTTCAAACCTTGGTGATACAAACGATTATCACTCAGCTCCGAAGATTTTTGTCAATGGCCGAATTATATCGTTTGGCTCAAAAGGTTCAAGCAATACAGTTATCCAGGGCGAAAAGGATGCTAAAGCAGAATACCTCTCATGGGACCATGCTCCAGAATCTTTTTTGGTTGAAGCAAACAATCTGATCAAGATGGCTTATACCATCACCCAGACTCCAGATATCAGCTTTGAGAGTGTTAAAGGTATTGGTGCATTGTCAGGTATTGCGTTAAAGCTCATGTTTCTTGATGCACATTTAAAGGTAAAGGATAAAGAGGAAATTTTCGTGCCAGCACTTCAACGTAGATATAAGATCATGAGGGCTTATGCATCTGAAATGAACAACAATGGGTTTAAGAAAACCAACAAGATGAAGATTAAACCAACAATAAAGCCTTACATGATTGCCGATGAGTTATCAGAAGCCCAAGTGCTACAAGTGGCCAACGGTGGCAAACCATTTATCTCTCAATTGGAATCCGTTAAGAATTGGGGCGGTAATGAATCCGATTATGATAAGATTTTGGAGGAAAAGAAAGCCGACAGCCAATCAAACGCATTCGAGGCAACTTACTAATTAATAATTGGC
>Ga0157370_10003311_pt1 | contig 18990 bp, 12 predicted proteins | sample C35metaG_FD_113463 | JGI IMG/M metagenome (GOLD analysis project Ga0157370, IMG submission 113463) | Corn rhizosphere microbial communities from Kellogg Biological Station, Michigan, USA - C3-5 metaG | ecosystem: Host-associated > Plants > Roots > Rhizosphere > Soil | place: USA: Michigan...
AAACCAGATCATGTTGGAGATGTTTTGGAATATTTTAAGTTAAAATAATTTTGGAGGTAAAGAAATATTTTCTATATTTGCACCACCAAAACGGCGAGGTAGCTCAGTTGGTTAGAGCGCAGGATTCATAACCCTGAGGTCACGGGTTCAATTCCCGTCTTCGCTACAATAAACCGCAATCATTGATTTAATGATTGCGGTTTTTATTTTTTCAAAAGTCATCATTCTGTCTTTTCATTTCTGTAAATAATCGTCTTCCGATAGAAAATTAAGGGAATGATTTCGTTTCTTCAATTATATTTCATCTTTTACTTTATAATAATAGACTAAGATTATTGTTTTCTCTGTATCGGTCTTTTTACAGCCTTTTTTTGGAAGATAAAGCTTTGCGTTATCAAATTCCTATCTGAGCTAAATAACGTGTATAATAATGGGGTAAATGATAAAGTGTATTGTTTTTACTGTAAAAATAAAATTGAGAATAATAATTTTTACAATGAGGTTATAAAAAAGCCGCTTTACAATCTGCAAAACGGCTTTTATTCTTTTTTATGGTTTATTTATCAAACCTGATATCCAAGAAGCTTTCTGATCTGATAGAAGAATCTTTCAATCAGTCGCAGATCCTGTGTTACAATCTCTGCGCTTCCTCTAAGCTCTTTATCAAATACAAGTGTTTTGTTGTAACTTGTTTTTAATCCTTTTGGTAAAATGACATCTACATAATAATTTCCCTTATCATCAGGAATAAGGGATATGTTCTGTACTTTTCCTTCAATGATACCATATTCCTGGAATCGGTAGTTGTCTAGTTTGATCAGCACTTTTTCACCAGGAATGATCTTTCCTGAGTTTGTTGTAGGAACAGACATTCTGCCCACTAATTGCTCCTTATTTCTAGGAAGAATAGAAAGGATGGGTTCACCAACCTTTACGAACTGATTTTCGCCAAAAAACTGCTGAAAACTGGCCACACCATCTGTAGATGATATAACAAGATAATTCAGTTCCCATTGTTTTAATGATTTTCTTAATTGCTCGAGAAGCTGTAAAGTTTGTGAAGAGTATGTGATTCTGTCTTTTTCTGTATTAATGGCTGTTCCGCTTTTCGTTTTATTAAGGTTGGAAACTCCTTCGTCCATTTGTGATATGGAAATTTTTAGATTTTCAAGATTTTGCTGAGCCTGAAGATATTTGATTTTTTCATTTTCAAGTTCCATCGCTGAAATCACCCCCTGGTTGAACAATTCCTGAGATCTGTTGAAGTTTTTCTTAGTCAGATCATATTTTATGGATTCCAGATTTTTCTGCTGTTTTAAAGTAGCTATTCTAACCTTGTATTCGGAAATACTCTGATTGGCTGCCAGATTTTCCGGAGCGTAGGGTTGTAATCTTGTAAAAAGAGCTTCATCCTGGAATGCTTTTGCGAAACTATTGTACTCCCCCTGCAGTTCCCCCAATTTAAATCTTGAAGTCTGAGCAATAGGGAAGGTATATAATTTATCAGGAGTAATAGAATCTATCAGCGTTTTCAGTTCTAAAATATCCTTATAGTTGGCAGCAGATTGCATGACCATAAGCACATCATTCTTTTTAACTTCCTGATGGTCTTTTATAAATATTTTTTCAATTTTAGAACTTGTCCTGGCCTCGATCTTCTCCGGAGGATTCTGGGAAGTTACAATAATAGGAGCCGGTACAAATTCCGGGTATTTTATAATGTAGCTCATGAAGAGAATCAACAGGAGGATAATAAATATCACGGTATTTCCCCAGCGGATCATCCAATGTGGTGGCTGGGTAAGAATATCCTGTACGCTTTCTGAGCGGAGTTCAATATTGTCTAAAACGTCTTCTTTCATTGTTATGTAGTAAAATTTCCCCCTTTATTTCAGGGGGAATATAATTTAAATAAATGGACAGTTCCCATCATACCATTCCGGGGCTGAAGTGTCTGCATCTGGAGGGCACTCAAAATGCTTTATACGACATGGCACCCAACTGCCAAGACACCAAGATCCGCAACAATTGTTTCCAGGTAAAACAACCCCACCACTGACAGCTGTCAGTTCTTTTCTTGAAAGTTTTTTTAGATTTTTCATGATTAAAATTAGTTTTTATTTTTCCTACTCTATAAGCTTTTCGGATTCCGCTGTATGTTAGTTAGCTTCCCAATTCAAGCTGATTTCTTACCAGTCTGTAATATTCTCCTCTTAAATCTACCAGCTCGGCATGGCTTCCTTCTTCTACCACTCTTCCCTGATCCAGTACAATGATTTTATCAGCATGTCTTACTGTGGAAAGTCTGTGCGCAATAACTACGGCTGTTTTGCCTTTGAAGAACTGCTCAAGATTTTCCATGATCACTTTCTCATTATTGGCATCCAGTGCTGATGTGGCTTCATCAAACAAAATGTATTCAGGAGACTTGTAAACGGCTCTTGCTATGAAAAGCCTCTGTTTCTGACCACCGCTGACACCAACTCCTTCATTCCCGATTTTGGTGTTATAGCTTAATGGAAGACTTTCAATAAATTCTTTGATATTGGCTATTTCTACAGCACGTCTCAGCTTTTGTTTGTCTATATGATCTTCACCTACAGCAATATTATTAGCAATAGTATCATTGAATACATATCCTTCCTGCATTACCACACCGCAGTGGTCTCTCCAGTACCTCGGAGAAATATTTTTCATATTGGTGTTTCCAATTCTGATTTCACCCTGATCAGGATCATAAAACTTCATCAATAACTTTAATAATGTCGTTTTACCGCTTCCGCTGGCTCCTACAATAGCTGTAGTCTGCTGATAAGGAATGGTAAGGCTAAGGTTTTCAAAAACCGGAACATCCGAACCAATATATCGGAATGACATATCTTTGATTTCAATATCTCTCTTTGGAACATCTGTGGCATACTGCTCATTTTTATCTTCCTCATCATCTTTATCATGAATTTCTCCTAATCTTTCAAGGGAAATTTTCGCATCCTGTGTCTGTTTGATAAAGTCAATAAGCTGAAGAAGCGGGCTGTTCAGCTGTCCAATAATGTACTGAACAGAAAGCATCATCCCTAAGGTAAGATTTCCGCTTAAAACAAGCTTTGCAGAAAGGAAACTCACAAGGATATCTTTCATCTGGTTGATAAAGTTACCTCCTACAGACTGCCACTGTTCTAGTGACAGGGATTTTATTCTGATTTTAAATAGTTTTACCTGAAGAAATTCCCAGTCCCAACGTTTTTGTTTTTCGGCATTATGCATTTTGATTTCCTGCATACCGTTGATAAGTTCAATAACTTTACTCTGCTCCTGGGAGACCTGTGAGAATCTCTTGTAGTCAAGTTCTTTTCTTTTTTTCAGGAAGAAGCTGATCCACCCGATGTATAATACCGCCCCAACAAGGTAGACAATGAATAGTCTGTAATCATAAAACAGCAAAACAATACTGAAAATAATAAGGTTCACGAGAGAAAACAGGGTATTTAAAGACGAACTCGTAAGAAGCTGTTCAATTCTGTGATGGTCATTAATTCTCTGCATGATATCTCCTGTCATTCTCGTATCAAAGAAACTTATCGGAAGCTTCATCAATTTGATAAAGAAATCAGAGATAATTGAAATATTAATTCTTGCTGAAAGGTGAAGAAGAATCCAGCTTCGTATGGTTTCGATTCCCATTCTTCCGAGAAATAGCATGATCTGTGCAAGCAAAACCACATAGATAAAGTTGATATCCTGGTTCTGTATCCCGACATCTACAATACTTTGGGTAAGAAACGGGAATATCAGAGATAATAAACTTCCTCCTAAAAGTCCTATGGCCAGCTGGATAACAAGTGTTTTATACTTCAGTAAATATTTAGAAAGAAAGGTAAAACTGGCTTTACTTTCTTCAGCGTCAAATTCTGTCTGGAAAAATGCAGGTGTGGTTTCAAGAATCAAAACAATACCTTCTTCTGTATTTTCGTTTGCATTTTCTCCGATCCAGGATTTGATGAATTCTTCGCGTGTATAGGTGATCAGTCCGTAGCTGGGATCTGAAATATATACCTTGTTGTTTTTATCGATTTTATAAACAACTACAAAATGATTTTTATTCCAGTGTGCAACACAAGGAAAGGAAACTTCCTCTTTAAGGGTATTGAAATCGATTTGGACTCCCATTGACCGGAAACCCAGGTTTTCTGCTGCATCGCTCAGTCCAAGAAGGCTGCTTCCTTCACGTGTTGTCTCAGAAAGGTTACGAATCTGCTGCAGTGATATACTTTTACCATAATACTTACTTACGATCCTAAGACATGTAGGGCCGCAATCTTTAGTGTCTGGCTGCTTATAAAATGGAAATTTTTTTTTCAAAACTATTACTCATTATAAAATGCCGTCAACGGATGACGACATTTTTACTTTAATTCAATTATAATTCAATGAAATAGAAACTAAGAATAGTCCTGTTTATCATCGTTTTTTCTGCTCTCTTGCATCTTTTCAGATGGTTATTTTGTTTTTCCTAAGATAGTGAAATTTTCGAATCGGTAAGATTTATTTACTAAATCTCATCATCTTCTATCAATTCATCAATAAAGAATAAAATATCTTCACGGTCATACTTGTCAGGGAATTGATATCCGTTGATGATAAAGATAGGAGTAAAGCTTAATCCGGCATTACTGTTTTCCTTAGACATCTCCACCAGTGGATTCAGGTTTTCTGATGTAACATTTCCTCCGGAAAGAGTATTGATTTTACTTTCGTCCTTTGTTTCAAACCATTCTTCTACAGCATGTAAAAATTCTTTTTCAGGTTTGTTGTGGTAAATATGAGTTAAGTCTGAAATAAGTTGTGTGTATTTCTCAGGAGCTCTGTCAGGACTATAATTGAATCTCATCTGTAAAGAAATGGTATCAGGATATTTCTCAAGAAGACCCTCTGCCAGTTTATGAGCATCTTTACAGAATCCACAATACGGATTGGAAACGATAGAAATACGAAGTTTAGCATCTCTTTTTCCTACGGCAAAAGTTTCTGTATCCTGAAATACTATTTTTTGATTTTGCTCCATCTGGTTTTTGAAAAGCTCATAATTTCTTTTGAATCGAAGGTTTTTCGCGTTCGATTTCTGAAGAGTTTCTTTTTGCTCAAGCAGGGTATTGAAATAAATAATAGAAGAGAAAACAAGTGCCCATAGAATGACTGTTAATAGGAGAGTTCCTACACTGAAAGACAGATTTAGGAAGAATAGGCTGCTGATCACCAATTGTCCTACAAGGATTGAAATAATCAGAAGGCAGACTCTACAAAATGTTTTTTCTACAAAAGCCTGAATGTATAGAGAATAACCTATTGCCAGGATAGAAACGAAAGTGAATCCTTTCACAATATAAGCCGTTGCTGGTAAAAACAGGCCTAATACTGCAAGTCCTGCAAAATAGATCAGGGAGAAATCTGCAAATTTCAACCCTAAAATACTGGTTTTATCCTGTTTGATAATTTTATCACACGAGTTGGCCGTCTGGTTGGCTGCAGCACCGCCGCCTCCACAAATACTTCCGATTACCGTTGATGTATTCCCGAATTTCTGATTGAAGATTTCAAGCGAAATATACACCCCAGCCAAAGAAAGCAGATTGAAAATAGCTTCATAAATGTTTTGGCTTATCAATGAATAAGCAAGTACAGCTGCAAAAATGATGTAAAGAACCGGTTTGAAATTAAAGGCCAGCTTATTTTCTGCATTTTCTGTTTTTTCAAAAAGAAGTACAAAATCTGTTGATTTGGTATAAAGTTCCTCCTTGCCGAAGGTTTTTGCTTTTTCTGAATATACTGAATAATTACTTCCTGATTTTTTTACAAGAGAGAAAGAATTTTCAACAATTGCAATAAATTCTTCAGGAAGTTCGTCCCAATATTCTTTGTCAAGTTCGTAAGCGTCATTTTTTACCCCCATAAAGTTTAGTGTATCACTAAAAGCCAAAGCAGACGGGTAATTGGGATGTGAGTTGAACTGGAAAATAAATTCCTGTTTATCGAGTTTTAAGTGGTTAATTAGTTTGTCAAAAATCATATTAATATTTTTATCTAAAATACACAGATGTTTTAAATATACAAAAAATTTTTTCTTTTATTAGTGAGATATAGGTGGGTTTTGATAGATTTGATTTGAATTTCAATATTTTATTTTATAAAAAAGAGATTTGGAAGTAGATTGTAAAATATGTTGTTGGGTTAAAATCTGCTGGCTTTTGTAAAGATTTATATCTTTTTAAAGCGTAAAAGTTCTTTTGGTTTGATAACAACAAAGCAAATCAGGTGTATTCCTGTATAAATATCAATTATGATGAAAAGTAGAATGAAATTTATATAGAAATTCATGTTTTAAAAGAATGAATAAAATAATATTTTTTGATCTGAAAATCTTTAAAATTTTGAGGTCCAAATTTTAGAAATATCTCTTAAAATTCCGGGGATAACTCCAATTTTAAAAATGACGAAAATAAGGGAAAAGTAGAATATTATCTATTTAAACATTTGTTTAATTTTGTAAACATTTAATAGGTTATACGTGTTTTGTTCAATATTTTTACATTGAATAGTGTTATTGGTTACGATTTATAACATGAGAAAATGAACTCAAAAGAACTTAAAAAATCATAAAGTTTTCTTAAAGTTTTAAAAAAGGATAGAAATGTTTTTGTATTTATAAAATATGTCGTACTTTTACATCGCCTTGAATGAGGGAACAAGTCAAGGTAATAAATTTTTTTTCATCATTTGTGTTTTTAGAATCGTATCGCCTGATACGATTCTTTTTTTATGTTTTCTCATAATTTAGAAGCAGATCTATAAAGTAAGAATACGTTACAGAACCTTCCTGCTGGTTGCTTTTCAGGAATAAATTATTGGTGAAACCAAAGAAATCATCCAGCCATCCCTGATGACGAAAAACGAAGCTCTTTTCATAAGCACGGTCTCTTTTCATAGCAGGAGAATAATGATGAAGAGTATTCTTCACAAAATCGGGATCTTCCTCCACAATAAATCTTAAAAGACTTTTTAAAGTAAAAAATTCAGTACTGTATCTTAACTCCAAATTACTGGAATGGATACCTATTAAATACCCAACAAAATTAGCTTCCTGTTCTCTGGCGAAACCCAGCTGGTGAGAACTTTCATGAGCTGTTGTAAAAGGGATAAATGTATGGGGTAGTTCAGAATTATATTGAGCTTCCGCAGTGAAAGGATTGTAATATCCCAGAATCCCGGTGAAGTTCATTACATTTTTGAAAAGGCTGGGTTTGATATCCAAAACCTGACTGGCTTTTTTATCCGAAATATAAGACGGTAGTTTTGTCTGCTGATTTAGAATTTCCTTTTGTATAGATGTAAGATTAGTGATGATAAATACTCCGTTATTATCCTGCTTTACAGATTGTCGGGTTAGCTTACATTTTTCAAGATAAATGAGAGCAAGCTTTTTTGCTTTTTCCACATCAGGTTCTTTCTGGCTCGAAAGCTTTTTAATAATGGGTGTCTGGAAATACAGCATACCCCAAAAAACCTGATAGATAAAATAAAAAACATTGATGATAATCAGTATCCTGATCATAGAATGGTTTCTTCTTTCTTTCCTGAATAAAGTGATGAAATAATATAAAAGGAAAGCTCCCAGTATAATATAGAGAAGATCTCCCACGGAAAAAGGAACCCAGCTGAACAACATCTGGTGGATGCTTTTCTGAAATTCAAAAAAGTTCTCAAAAAAAGAAATCACTATTCCGGATTTTGAGAAGACATAGAATAAAAGAAATTGGGCAAGTAATACACCTGCCCAAAATCTTTTCTTTTTATATATTGTTTTTGTTAACTTAATGACCATTACCTTTAGATACTTTATCCAGATCAATGCCCTGGGCTTTCAGAATCCCACTCACACGGATCGCATAGAATGCAAGATAAGCAAAACAAATAACCCCTACGATATAACTAAAGTGAATATTTGTAATATCTGCAATATAACCCTGTATAAAGCTTACAATACCTCCACCCATAATCATCATAATAAGGTATCCGGAACCTTGATTGGTGTGCTTTCCAAGTCCGTTGATAGCCAATGCGAAGATACATGGCCATAAAGTAGAGCAGAAGAGACCTACACTGGTAAATGCATACACGGATACTATTCCCGAAGTAAACATCCCTATAAGCAAAGCTGTAATCCCTGCCAGAGAGAAGATCAGAAGCATTCTTGCCGGGTTTCCTTTACTTAAGATATCGCAGATGATCATAGCAATAATAATGAATCCATATACATAGAATGGAGACATATCATGCTTGGCAATGGCATTTGCAAATAAAAATACACCGAATGCAAGATAAGGAGCCAGGAATCTTAAGACCTTTTTGAATCCCGCATTTACGTCAAATGCTTCTACAGCACCTGTCCAACGTCCAATCATCAATGATGCCCAGTATAAAGAAATATAAGGAGCCACATCTTTAGTTTCAAATCCTAAATTCTTTTCCATATAAGCAGGAAGGTTACTTGCTGTGGAAACTTCCACTCCTACATAGACGAAGATAGCGATCATACCCATTACCAATTGAGGATACTGGAAAGCTGATGTTCTGTGCTCTCCCGGAATTTTGTCATCTGTATTCTCAATATTAGTTGGAGTTACAGCAGGAAGAGAAGAAAATTTAAGCATTAAAGCTACAAGAGCAAAAGCTGCCCCCAGTATCAGATAAGGTATTTTTACACTTTCTATACTTGCTTCCGTATTAGCAGCGCTTGCGGAACCAAAAATGGCAAAAGCAACAATAAGCGGTCCTATAGTAGTTCCTAAATTATTAATACCTCCAGCCATTGTCAATCTCTGAGATCCTGTTTCTGTAGGACCTATCTCAATAGCAAGCGGGTTGGCAACAATCTGTTGAAGAGAGAAGCCTAAACCTACAATAAATAATCCGGAGATCATTAAAGGGAAAGAATGCATATTGGCTGCCGGATAAAACAATAAAGTTCCCATTGCGGAAATAAGAAGTCCCACAATAAGGCCGTTTTTGTAACCGATTTTATTGATCAAATCCTGCTTCAGGCTTTTTGATACAATCATATAAATTAAAGAACCTACAGTGTATGCTACATAAAAGCATATCTGTACGAGCATACTTTCTGTTTGGGATAAATTGAAGGCTTTTTGAAAAACAGGGATCAGAATATCATTACTGGCAGCTACGAATCCCCAAAAGAAGAATACCGTAACCAAAGGAATGAATTGAGCCCAATTGGTTTGTTTAGAATAATTTGACATATTTATTATAGATTTCACAAACAAATATAACTATTTCCTTTAAACGGAATACCTAATTAAGGTTTTTTTTATTTTCTCATAAGCCTCTGCTTTTGAGTCTTTTGGCGAATCTGTAGGCTCAATAATTCCGTTAAAATAGACTTTTACTCTTCCGGGATACCCTTTTGAGTTTTCAAAGGGGAACATTTCCTTGAGTCCCACAAAGGTATAAACAGCTATAGGAGAATGATGTTTCGAAGACAGCATAAATGCACCGTCTTTAAAATCATCAAGGATAACAGAAGTGTCGTCCGGTACACCACCTTCAGGAAAAATAGCAATACTGTTGCCTTCCTCCATCTTTTCTGCACATCTGCGGTATACATCTGCTCGGCTTCTTGCGCTGGCTCTGTCTACCATGACACATATCCTTTTATATATGGTTCCAAAAATAGGAATCTTGACCAGTTCTTTTTTACCTACAAAACAAATCGGATGATCCGGAAACAGAATGCAGACGAGCATAATATCCATAATAGAAGTATGATTCGAGATAAAGACATAAGGAATGTTCTTATCTTTTTTCTGTTCTGAAAGTTTAATCAGGTCATATCTGAAACCCATTCCGTAAAACATGCCGAAACACCAGAGTCTGACAAGTTTATATCCGTATTTATAATGTTTTTTGTTAAAAGATAAAATATAGACCGGGATTCCAATACCGACTGTCAGAAAAAAAGCCAGCAGCAGCAGCCAGAATCTCCAGAGATAATTTAAAATTTTTGTCACAGCTTAACCGTTAAAAATTACTTTCTTTTTTATCGAATAATTCAGAATGGAAACCAGCAATATTGCTGCAATTTTACTGATCATTTCCGGGCTCAAGGTATAAAAAAATAAATTGATATTATCTTTAAATATAAAGCTGTAGAATATCTGGAAAAACCCTAAGCTGAGCAGGGTGGAAAAGAAAGATACCACCATAAAATAAGCGAACTCTTTTCTCTTGGAGTGTTTTCCTCTTTCAAAAACAAACCATATACTCAGAAAGTAATTGGTAATAATCCCGCAGCTGGTAGAAAATACATTACTTAAAGGATAATGTATACCATAAAAGTTAGTCTCTCTTACAAAAAAATGAGGAAGATAAGTGCTGAATATCTTAAAGCTGCCTATTTCCACAATAGCACTCAGCCCTCCTGCAATGATGAAGAACAAAACCTGCTTCTGACGTATGAGTATTTCTTTCATTAATTTAATCTAAAAATATTTGTATAGATTGTGAAGTAGTGAAACAGCTGCTGTCTAAAAAGGCAAATGCTTTATTATATTTTCTGTTATTAATAATTGTTTTAGAATATCAATAACAGGAGAACTTCACAATATGATTGTGCAAATTTATAACTATATGTTAAACACTGAAAAAAGTTGTTAAAATATTTTTTTTAATAAAAATTATTTCTAATTTTAATATTCAGAATGATGTAATAAAGACCTGATAATAAATTCATTTTCAACTTCTTGTGTTGATGGTTTTTTCTATCTTGTAGTGCGCGATTAAGAGCATATACTCCAACATTTTATGACCAATTATTAATAATATTTGTATGAAAAGTCAAAACAAATACAGAAAATTCCAGCTTCAACAGAAAAATATTGAGGCTCTTGAGAAAGAAAATTCCCGCTTCAAAAGAGTGTATTCTGAATATGAAAATATGTCAAACGAATTGTGGAATCTTGAAAACTCCAAAGGAGAACCAGTGCCAGATGATTTTATCAATGCAATGGTATTACAGACTTCCTATCTGGAAGATGAAATAGAAGATTGGCTGATACAATTCAACGAAAAAAAAACACAAATTAAACATTAATGATTTTAAACAGCTTCCAGATTGTTTTTAAATGCTAATTGAAGATAAATTCCTAATTTAGCACCCTTAAAATAAAAATGATAAACATGGTTGCTATTGTTGATGGTGGTTCTACAAAATGTGATTGGGTGATTTTGGATGACTTTCAAAAGGTCTTTTTAAAAACAGAAACAATCGGTTTCAATCCTAATAATACCAAAGCAGAACTTATTGTACCGGAAATAGAAAAAAATACAAGTCTTGGTGCTGTCAAAAACTCTATAACTAAAGTCTTTTTCTATGGCTCAGGATGTGGAATTGCATCCAACCGTGCAATTATTCAAAAAGAACTTCAAAGGGTTTTTGCCAAAGCCGAAATAATAGTAAAAGAAGATCTTACAGCCGCAGCTTATGCTGCATATAACGGAAAACCTGCGATAGTATGTATTCTGGGAACAGGATCCAATTCTTGCTATTTTGACGGAACAGATCTGAAAGTGAAACTTCCTTCGCTTGGCTTTCTTATGGATGACGGAAACGGTAGCTCTATAGGGAAACAGCTGGTGAGAAGATATTTCATGCAGAAACTTCCGAATGACCTTCATCAAGAATTTGAAGACACTTATCATCTCTCTATTGAAGAAGTACTTAAGAACATGTACCATACTTCCATGCCTAATGCTTATCTTGCTAATTTCAATAAATTTGTTGTAGAAAGAAAGGATCATCCTTATTTTAAGAAAATGGTTTTTGATGAAATGCTGAGTTTCTTCGAATTCCAGGTTCTTCCTTATGAAGAATCAAAAGAAGCGGAGATCAATTTCATAGGATCAATAGCGTATTATTATGAAAATATTCTACGTTCTGCAGCTGCAGAGCTTAATTTAAATGTGGGACATGTAGTTCAGAAACCAATTGAAAGCTTAGTAGATTACCACATTAAATATATACTTTAACAAAAAACAAAATTTTATGTCAAGTAACAACAATCGTGACGAAAAGAACTTTAGCCAGGCCGCGCTAGATTATCATAAAGCAGAACCCAAAGGAAAAATTGAAGTGATCCCATCAAAGCCACACTCTTCTCAAAGAGACCTTTCGCTGGCTTATTCTCCGGGAGTAGCAGTTCCTTGTATGGAAATTCATGATAAACCTGAAACTGTGTATGATTATACAGGAAAAGGAAACCTGGTAGCAGTAATTTCTAACGGTACTGCCGTACTTGGACTGGGAGATATCGGTGCTGAAGCTTCAAAACCGGTAATGGAGGGGAAAGGACTTTTGTTCAAAATCTTTGCAGATATCAACGTTTTTGATATTGAGATCGACGAAAAAGATCCTGATAAATTTATTGAAATTGTAAAAGGTATTGCTCCTACCTTCGGAGGAATCAACCTGGAAGATATTAAAGCGCCTGAAGCTTTTTATATAGAACAAAAACTGAAAGAGGAATTGAATATTCCTTTGATGCATGATGACCAGCACGGAACTGCAATTATCTCCGCAGCAGCATTGATCAACTCTCTGCAGATTGCCAATAAAGATATTGATAAAGTGAAAATGGTGGTAAACGGAGCAGGTGCGGCAGCTATTGCATGTACCAAGCTTTATATTTCATTAGGATTGAAAAAAGAAAACGTCCTGATGTGTGACAGTAAAGGAGTTATCAACCATAAAAGAGAAAACCTTACTCCTGAAAAACTGGATTTCATTGCTCAGACAGATATCGAAACATTAGAAGACGCGGTAAAAGGATCTGATGTTTTTGTAGGGTTGTCAAAAGGAAACGTAATGACTCCGGAAATGCTTTTGAGCATGAATGAAAATCCTATCGTATTCGCTTTAGCTAACCCTGATCCGGAAATTGCTTATGACCTTGCCCTTGAAACCCGTAAAGATGTCATCATGGCAACAGGAAGAAGTGATTATCCTAACCAGGTAAACAACGTATTGGGATTCCCTTATATCTTCCGTGGTGCGTTAGATGTACAGTCTACAGGTATTAATGAAGAAATGAAGCTTGCTGCTGTACACGCTATTGCTGATCTGGCAAAAGAGCCGGTACCGGAAGCTGTAATTTTAGCATACAATGTTCAGAATCTTCAGTTCGGAAGAGAATATTTCATTCCAAAACCATTTGATAACAGATTGATCACAAAAGTATCAAGCGCTGTTGCAAAAGCAGCTATTGAAAGTGGTGTTGCAAGAAAAACCATTACGGATTTTGAAGAATATGAGCACCAGCTTTTAGACAGAATGGGTAGAGATGAGAGATTGGTAAGAATGATGCAGAGCCGTGCGAAATCCAATCCGAAAAGAATCACCCTTGGAAATGCCGAAGAATACAATGTATTGAAAGCTGCCCAGATTCTGTATGAAGAAGGAATTGCTTACCCAAGTCTTTTAGGAGACAAAAAATACATCAAGGAGCAGATGGAGCGCTATGGAATTACCCTGGATGTTCCCATCATTGATCCAAGTGATGATGATCAGAAAGAAAATAGAAAGAAATACAGAGAAACCCTTTGGAAACTTCGTCAGAGAAAAGGAATGAACGAGTACAAAGCGAAAAGATATGTACGTCAGAGAGACTATTTCGGTCCTTTGATGCTGAGACATGGAGATACAGACGGTCTTATCGTAGGCTTCTCGAAAAATTATACTTCAGTTTTACGTCCTGTTTTAGAAGTGATTGAAAAAGACAAAGGAGTAGATAAAGTAGCGGCAATGATGATGATTCTGTCTGAAAAGAAACCTATTTTCTTCGCAGATACATCTATCAATCAGAATCCTACATCAGAAGACCTTGTCAATATTGCTAAAATGGCAGAATTTACAGTGAAATCTTTCGCTATTGAACCAAGAATTGCAATGCTTGGATTTGAAAATTTTGCTGCAATCTCTGAAACTTCCAAAAAAGTAGCGAAAGCAGTAAGCATCCTTCATGAAAAATTCCCTAAAATGATTGTGGATGGTGAAATTCAACCGGATTTTGCAATGAATGCAGATCACCTGAGCGATTACCCATTCTCAAAATTAGGAACAACACCTGCCAATACATTTATCTTCCCGAATCTGGAAAGCGCAAATCTTTCTTATAAAATTATAAGAGGAATGAAAGTAGCACAGGTTATCGGACCAATATTGATGGGATTAAAGCAGCCGGTACACGTACTTCAGATGCGTTCCAGCGTAGATGAAATTGTAAACCTGGCTACCATTGCAGTTCTTGATGCTCAAAGAAGAGAAAAGAAATCAAACTAAATCAGATTTTCTTATTAAAAATGGCACTTTAAACAGTGTTGAGATAATAAAAGACTCCATTTTTTGGAGTCTTTTGCTTTTATGTTAATTCATTGAATTCTTACCTAAAAATTAAGTTAAAAATCATTCGCACGTGAAATGAAAACATTAATTAGTTTAAATTGCTATATTTGGGAGTTTTAAAAATTAATAATGATATTTTCTTTACAAGGCAACGTTCAAGAACTTACGCCTACCTACGCGGTCATCAATGTACAAGGAGTTGGTTACTACGTGGGAATCAGTTTGATGACCTCACAGACGCTGGTTTTGAATCAGCAGACCTTTCTATTTATCCAGCAGATCATCCGTGAAGATGCCCATCTTCTCTTCGGATTTAACACACGTTCAGAAAAAGAAATGTTCAATCTGTTAATTAGTGTTAATGGTGTAGGAGCTGTCTCAGCACTTATACTGCTGTCTACATTGAGCCTTGATGAGATTGCTTCTGCAATACTTTCCGGAAACAGTGCTTTGATTCAAAAAGCGAAAGGAATCGGTGCAAAAACTGCCGAAAGAATTATTGTAGATCTTAAAGATAAAGTACAGAAATACAGCGATCCGAATGCGAACATTTCTGTGATGGCAGATAATAAAATCAAGGAAGAATCGTTATCTGCATTAGAAGTTTTAGGAATTCCTAAGCGTACGAGTGAAAAGATCGCGGATAGAATAATAAAACAAAATCCAAGCATCTCAGTAGAAGAATTGGTTAAACAAATCTTAAAAAACATTTAACATTTGGTGGCGAATATTAAGCATCTTAACATATTTTTGTTCCTGTCGTTCCTGTTTATCTCTGTCGGTGCTTTTGCACAGGCACAGAGAGATACGGCGATCATAAGAAAACAATATGAAGTGGCAGACCCTACGAGGTATGAAGCCTATTACGACATAAAAACCGGGATGTACTACGTGTATCCCAAGATTGGAAATACAATCACAGGTCCTCCTACAGCAATGTCTCCGGAAGAGTATAAGCAATATATGCTCGCTACCCAGACTAAAGCTTACTACAAGGAAAAATCTGATAAATACAATCTTCTTTTCAGAAGAGACAAATCAGATGCAAGGAGAAAAGGGCTTATTCCTTCAGTAATGATCAATAACAAGCTTTTCGAAACTATTTTCGGGGGGAATAAAATTGAAATCATTCCTTCAGGATACGCTTCTCTGGATTTTGCCGGACTTTACCAGAAAATAGACAACCCTATGATCCTGCCGCAAAACAGGACCAGTTTTACCTTTGATATTGATCAGAGAATTCAGCTGGGATTATTGGGGAAAGTAGGAGAAAACTTGCAGTTAAAGGCCAATTATGATACCCAGAGTGGTTTTGCTTTCGAAAACAGGATGAACCTTGTTTGGCAGGCAAAAGGAAGCTGGAAAGATCTTCAAAGCAAAGGCCTTGGAAATGTAGATAAACCCAACGAAGGAGGAGAAGATAAAATCATCAAAAGAGTTGAATTCGGTAACGTAAATATGCCGCTTTCCACCAGTCTGATCCGTGGTTCGCAATCATTGTTCGGGGTGAAAACCGAATTCCAGTTAGGAAAAACATTTGGAACAGTAGTTCTTTCCCAACAACAGGGTGAGGCTCGTAATATTGTCGTACAGGGTGGAGGTGTTATGAATAACTTTAAAGTCAATGCTATTGACTATGAAGAAAACCAACACTTCTTTTTAGGACATTATTTCCTGAACAAATATGATGATGCGTTGCTTAATTATCCGCAGATCAATTCCACTATTAATATTACCAGAATGGAGGTTTGGGTACTTGATCAGGGGAACAGTAATCTGGCGTATCAGAAAAGTATTATCGGGATCAGAGATTTGGGGGAAGCAGCAGGTGGATTTACTTTACCTGATAACTCTTTGAATGGTTTGTATGATGGTGTTTCATCAGTAGCCGGATCAAGAGAAGCAGGAAAAAATTATGGAACTATTTTTCAGGGGCAGGTGCTTCCGGGAGATCCTACTCCTTATGATAATGGGGAGCAGTTTATATACAATACAAAAGCGAGAAAGCTTAATGCTGGTGAATTCACATTTCAGCCGCAGCTTGGATATATTTCATTAAATCAAAAATTAAATGACCAGCAGCTTTTAGCTGTTTCATACTCTTATACCGTTAACGGAAGTAATAAAGTATACAAAGTAGGGGAATTCTCCGAAGAAAGTCCTGTACTGATTACTAAAGTATTGAGGGTAAATAATAAAGTGAACACTCAGTCTCCGATGTGGGACCTGATGATGAAGAATATCTATTCTATAGATGCAGGACAGGTAGCACAGGATGGGTTTATTCTAAATGTATATTACAGAGATCCGAAAACCGGAGGTAAAGTAAACTACCTTCCGGATACCCCTGTAAAAGATCAGAACTTACTGAAGCTATTTAACTGGGACCGTCTTAATATGAATAATGACATCCAGAATAATAAGGATGGATCTAAAGGAGATGGTATTTTCGATTTTGTTCCCGGGACTACGATTAGACCGGAGACAGGAAGGGTAATCTTTACCAAAGTACAGCCTTTCGGTAAATATCTGGAATCCAAATTAGGAACCAGTGATCCTCAGTATGTCTTCCAGGATCTTTATACCAAACAAAAACAGTCTGTGTTGTCTAGTAACCTTTCCCAAAGATATACACTTGAAGGCCGTTATAAAGGAACTCAGGGACAAGGGATTTCTCTAGGAGCAGTAAACGTTCCTCAAGGATCCGTAAAAGTAGCAGCAAACGGAGTACAGCTTACTGAAGGGGTAGACTATACGGTAGACTATATGCTTGGGACAGTTACCATCATCAATGAAAATGTAAAACAGTCCGGACAGGCGATCAATATCTCATTAGAAAACCAATTAACATTTAATACCCAGAGAAAAAGATTCTTAGGATTAAATTTAGAAAGAAGGTTCAGCGAAAACTTTATCTTAGGAGGAACTGTGATCAACTACTCAGAGTCTCCATTGACCCAGAAAGTAAACTTCGGACAGGAAGCGGTAAACAATACCATGGCAGGGATCAACTTGATGTATAATAATCAGGCTCCTTATTTAACCAGATTTGCCAATAAAATTCCAATGGTAAAAACCGAAGCTCCATCCAATATCAACTTTAAGATGGAGGGCGCTTACCTGATACCTGGATTGAATAAAGGTACTAACAACCAGTCTTATATTGATGATTTTGAACAGACCACGTCTAAAATATCATTAAAAGAACCGGCAGCATGGAGTTTAGCTTCAAAACCGGAAAAAAACGTATTGCCGCCATTTAATACAGTGCCTGGTAATGATGATATCACAAGCGGATATGGAAGAGGATTATTAACATGGTATAATATCGATCCTAGATTCTGGGGCGTTGGAGGAAAAGCTCCTTCAGGAATTACACCACAGTCTGTATCCAATCACGCTTCAAGAAGAGTACAATATTCGGAGATTTATAACAACAGAGATTTCGTAGCAGGGGAACAAACATTCACAAATACTTTCGATATCTCTTATTTCCCTAAAGAAAAAGGACCATACAACGTAAATCCAGTAACAGAGCAGGCGCAAAGCAGATGGGGAGGAATTATGAGGTCTATCAGTGTTCCAAACTTTGTTACGTCAAATATCGAATACGTTGAATTCTGGATGATGGATCCCTATGCAGATGGTAAAACATTAGGTACAGATCCAAGACTTTTACTTCATTTAGGAAACGTTTCGGAAGATGTTTTGAAGGATGGAAAAATGCAGTACGAAAACGGACTTCCAACTCCTGGTACACCATCGTCTACCACCAATTCAAACTGGGGAGTACAGCCAAAACAACCGCCAATCTTATACGCATTCTCTACAGAAGGAGATGACAGAAGAGTACAGGATGCAGGTTATGATGGTCTTACTTCTGATCAGGAAGCCATGAGATTCGGAAATACATTCGTAAACCCGGTAACCAATATTGCTGACCCTGCAGTGGATGACTTCGTATTCTATCTTTCTGATAAATTCACAGGAACCCAGGCTGCTTCAGTAGTTGAACGTTACAAATATTTCAGAAACCCGGAAGGAAACTCAGAAGCAAACTCTCTGAATGTAGCTTCACAAACTCCGGATGCTGAAGATATCAATAAAGATTATAACCTTGATCAGACTGAAAATTATAACCAATATGTTATTAAGCTTGACCAGCCAAGCTTGTCACTGGGATCAAATAATAATATTGTGGATGTTAAAACTGTAAAAGCAACATTCCAGAACGGACAAACTTCAGATGTTAAATGGTATCTTTTCAGAATCCCGGTATCTAAATATGATCCGCAGGAAGGATCGCATGACCCTTCAGTATTGAACAATGTAAGATTTGCAAGATTAATGCTTGCAGGATTTGATCAGACCTCTACTTTAAGATTCGGAACAATGGATCTTGTAAGATCAGACTGGAGAAAGTATGATAGTAAAATAGCCAGTACAGTGGTTTCTGCACCAGAAGAAGGAATAGGTACTGTGGCAGATCCAAACTTTGAAGTAGGAAGTGTAAATATTGAAGA
>Ga0157370_10003315_pt1 | contig 18968 bp, 17 predicted proteins | sample C35metaG_FD_113463 | JGI IMG/M metagenome (GOLD analysis project Ga0157370, IMG submission 113463) | Corn rhizosphere microbial communities from Kellogg Biological Station, Michigan, USA - C3-5 metaG | ecosystem: Host-associated > Plants > Roots > Rhizosphere > Soil | place: USA: Michigan...
ACAAATGGCAAGCGCTGTTCAACACACGCCTGCACTCCGCGTACGAAGCGCTCACCGACCACGGAGCCCATCGAGCCTCCCATGAAACCGAACTCGAATGCTGCCGCAACCAGAGGTATGGTTTTCACGCTGCCTTGCATGACTACCAGGGCATCGTCTTCGTCAGTCTCTTTTTTCGCTGCCGATAATCGATCGATATAACGTTTGCTATCCTTGAATTTAAGCGGATCGAGCGACAGCACTTCCGGACCAATCTCATAACGGCCCTCGGCATCCAGTAACAAATCAAGCCGTACGCGGGCGGAAATGCGATTGTGGTGATTGCACTTGGGGCAGACGTTAAGATTGTTTCCCAGGTCCGAGTAATACAGCACCGCCTCGCAGGAAGCGCACTTGCTCCATAATCCTTCGGGTACGACTTTCTTTTCGCCGCTTTCCTTGCGCTTGATTTTTGGCGGGAGAAGTTTCTGAAACCAGCTCATAAGTTCGCGTGTTGGGGAGTTGCTTCATCCACGGCATTGCGCAGGCTTTTTACCAGACGATACACATTCATCAGCAACTCTTCCCTGGGCGAACGTTCTATCTCCTCAATGATGCGACTACCGATCACTACCGCATCGGCAAGCTCCGCCACTGCCTTGGCGGTCGCACTGTCGCGTATACCGAAACCGACGCCGATGGGAATGGAAATCGTGGAGCGTAGCCGGGCAAGCTTGCTGGCGACATCGCTCAGGTCAAGGCTTAGCGCACCGGTGACTCCCTTTAGAGAAACGTAATATATGTACCCCTTCGCCAATTTTGCTACGTGCTCGATGCGCGCTTGCGGAGTAGTGGGAGAGAGCAGGAAAATCGCGTCGATTTGCTGGCGTTCGAGATATTTAACCCATTCTTCTGATTCCTCCGGCGGGTAATCCACCGTTAATACCCCGTCTATGCCACACGCTTTTGCTCTTGCCGCGAATTTTTCATACCCCATTGCTTCTATCGGGTTAGCATAGCCCATCAGCACCACCGGCGTGACGGTATTGCTTTCCCTGAACTCCTTCACCATTGTCAACACATCCTTCAAACTCACATGATGTTTCAATGCCCGTTCGGAAGAACGCTGTATGGTCGGCCCATCGGCCATGGGGTCGGAAAATGGAACCCCCAGTTCGATGATATCCGCACCGGCCTTCACCAGCTCGTGCATCAACGGCACCATCACCGCAGGTTCAGGATCGCCGGCCGTGATAAAAGGAATCAGGGCTTTTCTGTTTTGCTGGCGCAGCTTGTCGAATACGATTGTAATGCGAGACATGAATAGAAATAGCGGGGTTCGGTTAAAAAGTAATATTGAAGGCCTGCGCCACGGTAGCCATATCCTTGTCCCCGCGTCCGGAGAGATTTACCAGCAGTAGTTTATCCCGGCTGAGTGTGGGCGCGAGCTGGGCGGCATAAGCCAGGGCATGGCTGGATTCCAGCGCCGGTATGATGCCCTCGTAATGGCACAGGTCATGAAATGCCGCCAGCGCTTCTTCGTCGGTGATGCCGAAGTATTCAGCACGCTTGCTGTCCTTGAGCCAAGCATGTTCCGGACCCACGCCGGGATAATCCAGACCCGCCGAAATGGAGTGGGTTTCGATGATCTGCCCGTTCTCATCCTGTATCAAATAAGTGCGATTACCATGTAATACACCAGGCCTTCCTTGCGTCAGCGTAGCGGCATGCTGGCCGCTTTCAATTCCGCGTCCTGCCGCTTCCACGCCGATCATGCGGATATTACTGTCCAGATAGGGGTAAAACAGGCCAATCGCGTTGGACCCGCCGCCCACGCAGGCAATGAGCGCATCCGGTTGGCGCCCGTACTCTTCCTGCATCTGCGCAATGGCTTCTCTTCCGATAATTGCTTGAAAATCACGCACCATCATTGGATAGGGATGCGGTCCCGCCACCGTGCCGATGATGTAAAACGTATCTTCGATATTCGTAACCCAGTCGCGCATGGCCTCATTGAGTGCATCTTTCAACGTTCGGGAGCCTGATTCGACCGGCACCACGGTTGCGCCCAGAAGCTTCATCCGGTAAACATTGGCGGCCTGTCGCTCCACATCTACGGAACCCATGTAAACCACACATTCCATACCATAGCGCGCCGCCACCGTGGCACTGGCGACGCCATGCTGACCCGCGCCCGTCTCGGCGATCACGCGGGATTTTCCCATTCGCCTGGCCAGAAGAGCCTGGCCCACAGCGTTATTTATTTTGTGCGCGCCGGTATGATTCAGATCCTCGCGCTTCAACAGAATCTGCGCACCCCCCAGATGTGTGGACCACCTTTTTGCGCGATAGATAGGGCTAGGCCGTCCTACATAGTGCTTCAGTTCATAAGCAAATTCCGCCTGAAAATCGGCATCATCCCGATAACGCTCATACTGAACACGTAATTCGTCTAGCGCCGCGATCAGCGTCTCAGCGACAAACACGCCGCCATATGGACCGAAGTGGCCGTGCCTGTCAGGAAGATCATAAACTTTCACTGGTTCGAACTCCTCGCATGAAAGCGGCAATTTTCTCCGCATCCTTGATACCCTTACTGGCTTCCACACCGCTTGATACGTCTACCGCCCAAGGCCGCGCCTGATCGATCGCCATCGTCACATTGCCCGCATGCAGCCCCCCTGACAGAATCAACGGCAGCGGCAAATTTTGTGGAATCAAACTCCAGTCAAATACATGTCCGGTACCACCGGGCGCGTCTTCAACATAGGTATCTAGCAACAATCCCTTGGCCCCGCCATAACGGGTTGCGTATTGTAGCAAATCTAACCCCGGCCTGACTCGCACGGCCTTTATATAAGGCAACGAAAATCCCCGGCAAAATTCAGGGGGCTCATCACCATGAAATTGCAGCAAATTCAGGCCCGCCACCAAGGCGGTTTCCTCCACCCATTCCGGATCCGGATCAACATAGACCCCTACTGTTGTAACGAATGGCGATAGCGCCATAACAATTTCCCGAGCGGTGGCCGGTGCAATATACCGCGCACTCTGCCTCCAGAATACAAACCCGATGGCACTTGCACCAAAATGCATCGCCGCCAGCGCATCCTCAATGCGCGTGATGCCGCAAATTTTTACCCGGATGGACATGTCGCAGTTTTTTCTGTAGGTTCCGATGAAGGAGTTAGATGCATAGAAGGTATCCGTGCACGCTACCCGTTTGGGTAACGCGTGATACCTCACTTCGAAGGCTTCGGTATCTCACTTTTTCAAGAAAAATGTTGCCACCACATTGCAACGAGCAGATGCGCGGCAAATTATTCCTGCATATTCCTTTTATCGGAAACCGGCTTGCATGCAGAACTGCTTATCCTTGGCAATACCGCGGCAAGCGGCGGCTCGACAAAAGCAGGTAGCTCCCATTTGGCATTATAGTTGATTCCAGCCAAGTATAACCCGGCAGCAGGAAAAGTAGGGGCGGCGGCACTACGCTTACGGCCTTTTAGGAGGACTTCCATCCATTCCGGTGGGTATTTGCCTTTGCCCACGTAAATCAGGCAACCCACGATATTGCGTACCATGTGATGCAAAAATGCGTTAGCACGCAGTTCAAACGCAATGATATCGCCCTGCCGCGTGATTTCGAGCTTGGTCAAGTTACGTATGGGGGATTTAGCCTGACATTCGGCGGCGCGAAAGGCGCTGAAATCATGCTCACCCCGCAACATTTCGGCGGCAATCTGCATTCGTTCAAGATCAAGCGTCTGATGAAACCAGCCGATTTTACCGTGATGAAGGCCGGGAGGTACTGGGCGGTTCAACAGCAGATAGAGATAGCATCGTTCGCTGGCACAGTAGCGAGCGTGAAAATCATCCTGGATTTCCGATGCCCATAATATCGCAATACTATTGGGTAACAGCGCATTGACACCACGTACCCAGGCACTCGCGGGCCGCTGCGCCTGAGTGTCGAAATGTACTACCTGGTATGACGCATGAACTCCGGTATCAGTACGGCCTGCAGCAACAACACGAATATCGCTGGATGCAATTTTTGATAATGCAGCTTCAAGAGCATCCTGCACTGACCCAGCTGATCGCTGGCTTTGCCAGCCGCAATAATAACTGCCATCGTACTCGAGCACCAATGCAATTCTCACGGTATGGACGCCGTCTGGGGTTATTTTGACACAGGGAAGAGGTTCAACGAAGGAAGTGGATCAAACATATCAAATCCCTAGCGCGGTTCCACCGGATGCAGCTAACGAACTCGATATTACTCCTGAAATGAAGGTAACCGGAAATCGGGAACGAAATGCTACAGATTTACTAATATCGCCGCCGCGCTTTCTTGCTGCTGAGGGTCGCCCTCGCGGGCAACTTCCTGAAGAACCTGCCGGGCAGCCTCCTTGTCACCCATTTCCCGATAAGCTCTGGCCAAATCGAGCTTGGTTATGATTTCATGCCAATGCGTATTTCTATCCGCTAATTCCGTTGGCTGGTGGACAAGCAGCATGCCATCCAGATTAAGACTGATGTCCCCCAAATCGCGTTCCGCCGGCGGCATGATGGAAGACTCCGGAGAAACAGATACTGGTGGGACGGATTCGGATGAGCCACCTATATCTGCCGAAGCGTCGGCGGCACCGGTAGTTGCGGCAATTTTGAGAGCCTGATCTGCATCATTAACTTGATCAGCAAGGCCGGTTTGGTCAATTAGCAAAGCGGTGCCTCTACCTGCAGTTTCGGCTGAGGAGTCTGCTTTATCGTGCAACTCATGGTTGAAGGTGGAAACAATATCTGCATTGGAATTGCATACGAATTCTTCTTTCGGCCGGCCTATTATGGATACGCCGACGATACCCGTTATCAGCAGGGCAAGCGCACCACCGAAATATTCGATATTGGTCGTCAGATTATCAATCAGGGAATTTTTGGTCAGCCGCCGTGGGGTAGTCGAATCCGCTTCGGGATTGGATATCGCGGCAACTTGCTTGGGTTTGGCTATTTCTGTCGCAGACCCGACTGTGGCTGGGAAAGTTATTATTGCCTCTTTCGGATTATCTGCTTCGGCGGTAACAGATGCGTGGGGGGTTGCTGAATCGGGCTCCGGAGTCAGCCCGGATTGAGATAGAGTCGCCGCAGGCGGAGCCAGCAGAGCAGTGGCATCCGGCTTCATGGCTCCTGCCTGCTGCGTGTCGGCTAAAGCTAGATTCTTCAAAACCAGCAGGTGCTGTAATTCCTTGATATTTTTTTCAAGCAATGCGATGCGCTCATTGGCTTCACTGAGTGATCTGCTCTTTGCCACGACGTCTTCTTCCATTGCATTAACCCGGTCCTGCATACTTCCTGCTTCCCTGCCGCTATTTTTATCGTCCAGATATCTCCTGCCGATATCCTTCTCATCCCCATGGTCGGCGTTCCATAGCTCTTTACCGCGAGAGACCTTCAGAAACCCGTAGGGTGATTCTTGAACCCCGGCGGCCTCTGCGTCGGAAATTGGCTCAATTTTTCCGGTAACCATTTGTTTTAGCTTATCCACCGCCGGAATCACGCCTATCACATCGCCCGTCCTGTGTCGATTCCAATCCGCTGTCTGCAACTCCACTTCCCTGTCGGCTTCGGCTGGCGTTATCGTGTCGATTTCGCCGCCATCCGGCACCCGTAAAATAGGTCCGGTCTTAAGCTGATGCATATTATTGCCGAAGAAAGCTTCTCGATTTGCGCGATGAAGCGCGACCAGCATTTGATTGAAACTCACACCGGGCGGGGAAGCAATATTTCGCACTATTCCGCCTAATGTATCGCCTCGCTTTACCGGACCATAGACGGTACGAGATTTGCTAGTCGAAGCCAATTCCGGTACCCCAAGTTTTTTCTCCCCGCTGATGGGGGTCTTGATCTTCAAACCTGATTTCTCGACCGCAGCCGATTCGGTTTTAATGGAAACAGGGGGTGTAGTGTGAATTGATGGTGTGGCAGACGGCTGTACATCGATCTCCGGCGGACCAAGTACTACGGTGTATTCGCGCAACAATCTCCCCGAGGACCAATTCAATTCAACCAGCATGTTCAGAAGCGGATCGGCAACAGGTTGCGAGGAGATAATCCTGACGTAGGGTTGTCCATCCGGACGGCTTTCAACCGTTGCTTTAAACGTGGAAAGAAGAGACACATAATCAACATTCGCCTGACGGAAAATTTCCTCTGGCGCAATACGCACCATTAAAGAGGATTTTTCCTCCTTCTTTATCGCAACCAAATCGATTTCTGCTTTGAACGGTTGCCCCAGAGCAGAATTGACCGCCAGTCTGCCCAAACCCGCTGCATGGCCTGCAACCGAGCAGAGCATCATTAAAAACAAAAATAATTTAAATGATGCAGGCTTGCATAAAGCCGCACACTCTTGAAAAATATTGCGCGGAAGCGGAGCAAACAGGAAAGCGATTGACAGGCGGATATACATGAATCCCCTTCGCAGAATTCTCACACTCAAGTTTCTTCTTTACGAGCGTAATGGATCAAGCTTCCACCATGATTCTCAGCATCCGACGTAATGGTTCCGCCGCGCCCCATAACAATTGATCTCCCACCGTAAATGCCGAAAGATACTCCCCCCCCATGGAAAGCTTCCGCAACCGCCCTACTGGTATGGTCAGCGTCCCGGTGACCACCGCGGGAGTTAGTGCTTTCATTGTGCTCTCGCGCTCATTGGGAACAACTCGCACCCAGCTGTTGGAAGCGGCAAGAATGTCCTCGATTTCGTCCAGCGGAACATCCTTCTTCAGTTTGATGGTCAGCGCTTGGCTATGGCACCGCATTGCGCCGACCCGAACGCAGATGCCATCAACCGGCACCGCATGATCACTGCGCCCCAGGATCTTGTTCGTCTCCGACTGACCTTTCCATTCCTCCCGCGTCTGGCCGTTGCCAAGATCTTTGTCAATCCATGGAATGAGGCTGCCCGCGAGCGGCACGCCAAAATTCTCGGTCGGGAAACTCCCGTTGCGCAGGGTTCCCGCTACTTCCCGGTCGATATCAAGTATGCCTGAGGCCGGATCGTCCAATAGATCTTTCGCTACACGATGGGCTTCGCCCATTTGCAGCAGCAACTCCCGCATATTCTGCGCACCGGCCCCGGAAGCCGCCTGATAGGTCATGGCACTCATCCATTCCACCATATCTTCTTCGAACAAGCCGCCTACCGCCATTAGCATCAGGCTCACGGTACAGTTGCCGCCGATATAATTCTTTACATCGTCGTACAGCGCCTGCCTGATGACAGGCAGATTGACCGGATCAAGTATGATGACAGCGTCCTGTCCCATGCGTAATGTCGAGGCTGCATCGATCCAATAACCTTGCCAACCCGCTTGACGCAGCTTTCCGAAAACCGCGCTGGTATAATCACCTCCCTGGCAGGAAATGAGAATATCCATTGCCTTGAGTTCATCTATGTTGTAGGCATCTTTAAGCGGCGACGTCTCCCGGCCAATATCCGGACCCTTACCTCCCTTTTGGGAAGTGGTAAAAAATACCGGCTCAACCAACGCAAAATCATTTTCTTCCCGCATTCGCTGCATGAGTACCGAGCCCACCATGCCACGCCAGCCAATAAATCCAACTCGTTTCATTGATCGCTCTCTATATGTCTATATATTTGCCAGAACCGCATCACCCATTCCCGTGGTGCCTACTTTCTTCATCCCGGGTTCATAAATATCCCGGGTACGGTACCCCTGCGCCAGAACTTTGCTTACCGCATCCTCAATACGCACGGCTTCTGCTTCCTGGTCAAATGTATAGCGCAGCATCATCGCCGCCGACAATATTGTCGCCAGCGGGTTGGCAACATCTTTCCCGGCAAGATCCGGAGCCGAACCGTGTATCGGCTCATACATACCCTTAGTCCCTTCATCCAGCGACGCAGACGGCAGCATGCCGATCGAACCGGTCAGCATGGAAGCTTCATCCGATAGAATATCGCCGAACATGTTGCCCGTCACCATTACATCGAACTGTCTGGGGTCGCGTATCAACTGCATCGCAGCATTATCCACCAGCATGTGCGAGAGTTCGATGTCTGGGTATGCTTTCGCAGTCTCGGTCACCACGTCACGCCACAATTGGGTACATTCGAGCACATTCATCTTGTCCACCGAACAGAGCCTGCGACTACGTTTACGCGCTGCCTGGAAGGCTACATGAGCAATTCTTCGTATCTCCGCTTCGCTATAAATCATGGTATTAAAACCAACGCGTTGCCCCTCGCGCTGTTCGATACCGCGTGGCTCCCCAAAATAAATGTCGCCGGTCAGTTCTCTCACGATGAGAATATCCAGGCCGGCCACGATTTCAGGCTTCAGCGTCGACGCATTGGCGAGTTCGGGATAAAGCACCGCCGGACGCAGATTGGCAAATAGATTCAGTGCCTTGCGTATGCCCAGCAAACCCCTTTCCGGCCGCAACGGACGCGGCAGCGTATCATACTGCGGCCCCCCTACAGCACCCAGTATCACCGCATCGGCATCGACCACGAGCCTGCGTGTCGCTTCCGGAAATGGCTCCCCGGTTGCATCGACTGCACACCCACCCAGCAAACCCGATTCCAGTTCAAATTTTAATCCATCGCTCTTCAACGCTTCCAGCACCCGCACCGCTTGAGCGACAATTTCCGGACCAATACCGTCGCCGGCCAGGACTGCGATTTTCATAAAATCCTTTTTTTAAACGGTGACAACCTTCATGCAAACAGCCATGGCTGCATCGCGCGATGCTTCTCCTCGAATGCCCTGATCTTGCCGGCATGTTGCAATGTCAGGCCAATTTCATCCAGGCCATTCAATAGGCTATGTTTGCGAAAAGGATCGACATCGAAGAAGAAAGATTCGCCACCGGGCGTAGTCACCGACTGGCCTTCCAAATCAACAACCAGCCGATAACCCTCAGTTGCCTGTACTTCTCGGAACAAACGATCCACGTCGCTCGCACCGAGCACTATGGGCAGCAGGCCGATCTTGAAGCAATTGTTGAAAAAAATATCGGCGAAGCTGGGCGCGATGATTACCTGGAAACCATAGTCCTGCAGCGCCCAAGGTGCATGTTCCCGGCTCGAACCACAGCCGAAATTTGCACGCGCAAGCAATATCTGTGCATCGTGGTAACGCAGCAGATTGAGTATGAAATCCGGATTCGGCTTACGCTGTACGGCGTCTATACCCGGCTCGCCGTGATCCAGATAACGCCACTCATCGAACAAATTCTGCCCGAAACCCGATCGCTTAATGGATTTCAGAAACTGCTTGGGAATAATGGCGTCGGTGTCGACGTTTGCACGATCCAGCGGCGCCACCAGCCCCTCACACGAAACAAATTTTTTCACAGACTATTTAGACGATTTCTCAATCGCTTCCCCACCCTTCTGAATATCCTTCCCCATCCCACCCACGGTATTACATGCGGACAACTGGAAAACAGTAATCAACGCAAGCAGTGCAGACAACATTTTCATAACACCCCCCTTTTAATAAAAAAAACTTTTCCATACTAATATATTTCCCGCACATCCACAAAGTGTCCCGCGACCGCGGCCGCGGCCGCCATCGCAGGGCTGACCAGATGCGTGCGGCCGCCTGGCCCTTGTCTCCCTTCAAAATTACGATTAGATGTAGAAGCGCAGCGTTCTCCCGGTGCAAGGCGGTCATCATTCATTGCAAGGCACATGGAGCAGCCCGGTTCCCGCCATTCGAATCCCGCGTCCCGAAATATCTTGTCCAGTCCCTCCTGTTCAGCCTGATGCTTGACCAGGCCGGAGCCCGGCACGACCATGGCGAGCTTGATGCTGGAGGCGACGTGCCTGCCTTTCACGACGTCTGCCGCAGCACGCAAGTCTTCAATGCGAGAGTTGGTGCAGGATCCAATGAAAATCTTGTCCGGCCGGATTTCGCTGATCGGCGTATTGGGAGCCAGCCCCATATACTTGAGGGCGTGCTCCATATCGTGACGCCTTACTACATCAGTAATCTGAGACGGATCGGGTACCTTGCCATCGACCGTTGTCACCATTTCGGGAGATGTTCCCCACGTTACCTGCGGTTTGATTTGTGCCGCATCGAGTTTCATCTTCTTGTCGAAGGCCGCACCTTCGTCACTTTTCAGCGTGCGCCAGTAAGCCACTGCCTTTTCCCATAGATCACCTTTTGGCGCGAAAGGACGGCCCCGGATATATTCGATGGTGGTATCGTCCACGGCTATCATTCCGGCACGCGCGCCCGCCTCGATGGCCATATTGCAAAGTGTCATGCGACCTTCCATGGACAGCGCACATATTGCGCTGCCAGCAAATTCGATGGCGTAACCGGTACCCCCCGCCGTACCGATTTCACCAATTATGGCAAGCGCGATGTCCTTGGCGGTGATGCCATGCCCAAGTTCGCCTTCAACCAGAATCTGCATCGATTTTGCCTTTTTCATCAGTAGGCACTGTGTCGCCAACACATGCTCCACTTCCGAAGTACCTATACCAAAAGCCAGACAGGCGAAGGCGCCATGCGTGCTGGTATGCGAATCGCCGCATACCACCGTCATGCCAGGCAGCGTAGCGCCCTGTTCCGGGCCGATTACGTGGACGATCCCCTGGCGCAGGTCGTTCATTCTGAATTCGGTGATACCCAGTTCCTCGCAATTCTGGTCGAGGGTGTCGACTTGCAGACGCGATATGGGGTCTTTGATCCCATGGCTACGCCCAGTCGTAGGCACATTGTGATCCGCTACAGCAAGAATCGAGTCCAGCCGCCAAGGTTTGCGACCAGCCAGTTTCAGCCCTTCAAACGCTTGCGGGCTGGTAACTTCATGCACCAGGTGGCGGTCGATGTAAAGCAGCGCCATTCCGCCCGGTTTATCGGACTCTTCATGGACCAGATGGCTTTGCCAGAGTTTATCGTATAAGGTTTGCATCGAACGTTTCCAGGAATTTTTGATTATCCCATAACGGAACGAGGAGAAATAGAGCACCTTCCAATTTTGGCTTTTTGCATCACTGATCTACGCTCATCTTCCACACTACCAGCCCCAAACCGAGCAATACGGCCGCCGCACTCATGGTGAATGTGAGGCCCGGCCCCAGCCACTCCCAGGCATAACCGCTAAATAGTCCGCCGAGCGCGCCACCAAGGCCGAATGTAAGACTGGTATAGAGGGCTTGCCCCTTGGCCTGATGGCGTCCACGAAAAAAAAGATGCACCACCACCATTGCGGCAGCGTGGTGAGCGCCATATGTGGCCGCGTGCAGTACTTGCGCAAGTAACACCATCACGGGCCATTCCACCCCCCAGCCTATCATCAGGAAGCGCACCACTGCGCAACTGAAACTGAAAACCATAATCTGTTTCACGCCAAATCGATGCATGAGTTGCGGCATCAGAAAAAATACACCGATTTCGCATACCACACCCGTAGCCCATAGCCAACCGACAATGCTTTTGCTATAGCTGTGCTCTACGAGATAAATCGAATAAAAAGTATAGTAGGGACCATGGGCGAGCGCCATTAACAGACACGCCGTGAAGAAAGCCAACACTTCCGGGCGTTTGAATATTTGGCGCACGGAGAGACTATCGCCCGAATGAAGGGTTATTTCGGCTTCGGGAATCTGGCGGGAGAAGAATACGATGCCCAGCTTGAATCCCAGCACCGCCCATAACAAGGAGGTAATATCCGCTGCGTCCAGCAAATAGCCGACGCTGATCACCGCGAAGACAAATCCGACTGACCCCCAAGCTCGAATACGTCCATAATTTGCAGTGCTTTGCCCGAGGTAGGAAAGCGTGGTGGCCTCGATTAGCGGCAAAGATGCGCTCCAGAAGAAACTCATCAGGGCCATGGTCGCAGCCATCCAAGCAAATGATTGTCCAAAAAAAACACCGCAATAACTTATCAGACCGGCAATTGCGGCCAATTGAACGATCAGTAGCCGTCTGCCCGTGTGATCGGCAAGCCAACCCCATGCAGCTGGCGCAAAAATACGTGTGACATGCAAAAGCGACATCAGCATGCCGATCTGAAGGGCGTTAAAGGAAAGGGATTTGAGATAAAGGCTCCAGTAAGGAGCGAAGGCACCGATAAAAGCGAAATGAAAGAAATAAAAACCGGAAAGACGCCAGTAAGGAATGGGCTGCATGAAACAATTCTAACAGGCTGCAAACAATTGAATGCCACGGTATGGGGTTGCATCCCTTGATACTCTGATTGACGGCTAGTTCTTACGGCTTAATGTTGTTCGGCTTGCCGAGGTGGTAGAAAGCGGAAACGATTCCACAATGAAAGCAAGCTATCTTGCCTCTTTGTCATATAACTCAAAAATCAGCCGACAGCGAGACAGTGCAAATCGAGGCACCGGACGGCTCTTGCTTACCAATATCTGGTCGTGTCTTTTATCTTGTCGGTACCACCGTAGGCGGTTCCAGCTTCAATGCGCTCCACGACACGGCGAACAATTATCGGCAATGGCGAGAAATCCTCAGAAAGATAACACCGAATAAGCGATTCCACCCTATTCACATCCAGCATGGGTTCTTGTATTGCCTAGATCGACCCGATTGCTGGTTCGCCGTAAGCCCGGCCGTGATAACATAAATCATCGCAAATAGACCGTTTGGAATGGTCTGCTTACGAATCTGTTTATCCCGTTGCCGCGAGGGTGGTTTCCTGATGCCGTATCCTGATAACTTGAAATTTCACACATCGAACTTCATGACGCCCACCCCCTAAAAAGGCTGAAAAGAAAAAGCAGCACTCATGATAAAGTTTTAAAGTAGAAGAAATGGGAGAAGCTGATGTTCGAGTGGCTGGCTAGTCCTGAAGCGTGGGTAGCGTTGGCAACGTTAACCACGCTGGAAATTGTTTTAGGGATCGACAATATTATCTTTATCTCCATTCTTGTAGGTCGCCTTCCCGAAGCTCAGCGCGACTTTGCAAGAAGAATGGGACTGGGCTTGGCAATGCTCACCCGGCTTGGTCTGCTGTTCTCTATTTCATGGGTGATGAGTTTAACCGAACCGTGGTTTACGGTACTGGGCAATTCGATTTCAGGACGCGATATCGTTCTGATTGGAGGAGGCCTGTTCCTATTATTCAAAGCTACTCATGAAATACACAACAGCATGGAAGGGGTGGAAGAAAGCCGCAGTACGGTCATTGCCACCAGCCTGGGAATGGTGCTATTGCAGATTGCGGTCTTGGATATTGTTTTTTCGCTGGATTCAGTCATAACGGCCGTCGGCCTAGTTGAACACGTTACATTGATGGCGATTGCTATTATTTTGGCGGTACTGGTTATGTTAATGGCGGCCAAACCCATAGGAGACTTTGTAGACACTCACCCCACTATCAAAATTCTTGCGCTTTCGTTTCTGATACTGGTAGGAGCCACCTTGATAGTTGAGGGGTTTAATGTGCATGTCCCCAAAGGTTATATTTATTTTGCAATGGCTTTTTCGGTTACCGTGGAATTTCTCAATCTTCGAATGCGTAAAAAAAGAGAAGAAACGATTAAATTACATAAGCGGATAAGTAATTGAATGATTGCGGGATCAAGAGATGCCGATGCTTCTCAATACTTTCCGGAATCTTGTCCGGTTCCAGAAGCTCGGCATTTGTTTTTCCGACATCGCATTGAACACCTCCCCAGATACCTGTTGGCAGGACGGACAACTCTTCTCCCGTCGGTACGGGGATGTCTATTTCTCGGGGGATTGCGGGTTAGGAGAAAAACGCTACGTTTTTCTTCAAGGCAATCGGCTAGCCGAACGCTTTGCATCCTTGTCGAACGAGCACACATTTGCCATTGGCGAGACAGGATTCGGTACGGGGTTGAATTTCTTATGCGCGTGGCAACTGTTCGATAAGCACGCTTCCTCCAGAGCCAGTCTGGATTTTTTCAGTGTCGAAAAATCGCCGCTGGATGAAAGAGATCTGATCGATGCGCTTGCGCTATGGCCAGAATTGCGGCAATACGCTGATGGTCTCGTTGCACGCTGGCCGCGCCGTGTACCCGGCTGGAATCGATGGTGTTTTGGTGGTGGACGGATAAGGCTAACGCTGGTAGTAGGCGATGTGGCTGAGGTGCTGCCTGAAATCTGCGGCAGCATTGATGCATGGTTTCTGGATGGCTTTTCGCCGGCACGCAATCCCGAGATGTGGACGCAAATGGTGTTCCGAAGCGCCGTAAAAGCATCTCGGCCCGGCACCACGTTTGCCACCTATACTTGTGCCGGCTGGGTACGGCGCGGCCTGGAGCAGGCCGGATTTCAGGTAAGCAAGTTTCCCGGCTTCGGTCGCAAACGCGAAATGATGCGAGGGAATCTTCTCGGTTCGCCGCCACGGCGCACTCACGCCGCTTCGGCAACAGCCATTGTGATCGGGGGAGGTATAGCCGGTTGTGCCGCTGCCTCTGCATTGGCGATGCGCGGATTCTCCATTACGCTCATCGAACACGCACCCGCCCTGGCTGCGGCGGCATCAGGAAATCCGCGTGGGATATTGCACGCCCGCTTGAGCGCTGGAATGAATCTGCAGCAGCGTTTCGTACTGGCATCCTATGGACACACACTTGCTCTGCTCGATGAGAAGCTGCCCATAGATGGAATCGCCCGTGCGGAATGTGGGGAGCTGCAGTTGGCCTTTTCCGCAGAAGAGAAAAAACGCATAGACAACCTGGCGGCACTCGATTGGCCGCCGCACATACTGCAATACGTCGATGCGGCCGAAGCATCCAGACTTGCCGGTATCGAGTTGGCGCACGGTGGCCTGTGGTTTCCCGCAGGCGGCTGGCTGGTTCCGCCACGCATATGCGCGGCATTGGCAGAGAATTCAGCCATTGTGCAGCGCGTTGGCTATCGCGCGGAATCCCTCGCATTCGTGGATGCTGGTTGGCGTGTGGAGGGAACCCACCATGGGCAAGCGTGGACTTATGAGGCTCAGGTAGTGGTGGTCTGTACTGGATACCAGGTAAAATCATTTGCGCCATTGGCACATTTTCCGCTGACTGCAGTACGGGGACAAATCACTATGGTGCCCGCCACACCGTATAGCAAAAATCTACGGACAGTTGTATGCGCCGGCGGTTATCTGGCTCCCTCAGTCGGAGGGACGCACATGATGGGTGCAACCCATGGCTTTAACGATGAGTCGGTCGATTTGCGCGCGTCTGATCACGTTGCGAATTTATCCAGACTGAGGGAAATATCCCCATCACTGGCTGAAGCGATGAATATTAATTCTCTGGACCTTGATCAACTGGGAGGACGTGCAGCGGTGAGAGCTTCCCTTCCAGGCGCCCTGCCGCTGGTGGGCAAGTTACTGCCCGGACTCTATACCAGCCTGGGTCATGGCACGCGCGGTCTCTTGACCGCCACCCTTTCGGGAGAAATGATCGCGGCAGCCGCAGCTGAACAGTTATTACCTTTACCAGCGGCTATCGTAAATGTTTTGTCTCCAGGCAGGAGATTTACGGCGGCCAAGGTAATCTCTAACGCAGGCCGAGGAAACTCAAAACGGCAATAAGGATAACAATAAAACCTACCCACCAGATGATACTATTCATGACATCTCCTTAAATCGAGTTGGCTGATTAAAAATCGCGCAAACTCCTGAATCACGTTTTTGTATCGTTAATCTCTCCTCCGCGCATTTGCTTTCCGTTCGCCCTATGCACATAAAATAATAATAAAGCAGCATCTTTTGGCCGCTTCGTAGCCTCACTCTCTCAGTACTGTTTTTCTGGAACGACGATAACCTTGTCGCCGGTTCCAGACTCACCTTGAGAACCTTGTGGACCGGGCGCGCCTCCTGATCGAATCGATAAGCAACCCGTCAATGCAGAAAACACTATTACTGCCGCTAGTAACTGTAGTTTCTTCATTATCTTTTCCTTTTTTTGGGTTGGTTTCGTGATTGGATGAATAACGCAGTTTCAAAACTACCCTAAAGCAAAGGTTTGATCTGTTCGTTATCACACGGTCGAGCTTGTTGCTCAATCGGAAAGCCCTATGCTCCTCACTGGGGAACCGCTGCATCCGGAACCGAGGAAATATAGAATAAGCGCTGAACGCGACTATACAAATGCGCCAGCAGGAAATAATGGATTGAGGCGACTATTCTCGCTGCGCATAGTTATCACGTAAATTGCATCGATCCTCGGCTATGCCTGGCACAAGCAACTGACCGACGGTAGTCTTCCATGCTCCCCACGCTTATAATTTATCAATAGATAGTCTTGAAACCGTGGTCAGGAATATTTATTCAAGTTTGAACTGACTGATAATGGGAAGAACATTGCGAGTACTTCAAGAAAAGATGAACCAGCCTGACGGGAATCATTCAGCTTATCCCAAGCCTTTAATATCTATCGTAAAGATATCTTGGGTTCTTCCCCTTTTTTTAATATCCGCTTGCAGCACTGTATTCAATCGCGCGTCTGTCGGAGCTCTTCCGGCCAGCGTTATACTCGTCACGGCAGGCTCACCCAGAGATTGCAAGGCGAAAATAACGCACCTGAAGGTATATGAGCGCATCTCGCGGATGCCTGTAGATGGAATCCCGAACATCCCGGTCGAGACATACATAAACGATACTGACTCAGGCACGCATTTTGGCACAGTCAATACATTTCGGCTACAAGCCGGAAAATACTATATATATCCCGTCACTGCCAATGCACTCGATAACCCGATGCAAACTCCCACCTTCACCTTTGAGGTGAAACCCGGCGAGACGGTCTATGTCGGTGAATTGTTCATGACCTCATCTTGTCGCCTCACCAAACGCTTCATTGTCAATGATGAGTATGATCGCGACACAAAACGTGCGACAGAAGAAAATCCTTCGATTCCCTCGGGCGCGCCCGTGAAACGTCTGCTGCAAACCAAGGTCCCTTGATTCGCAACCCGAATCATCCCTGCGACATGCCTGACTGACACCGGGATTCCACCAATATTCGAACGCCAGTACTGGTCGGAAAAGCGACCCGGCAAGACTGTTTTGCTATCCTTGCCGCGCCATTGAGACAAAAGGTTATGCTCAGTCTTTCGACCTCATTCTGATACTTGCCTGTGTCTCTGCCTTATTGTTGGCGGTAATGCGTCGTCCGAATGCATCCCTCGCTTCCTTATTTCCTTGTGCGCTTTTGATGCTACGCTCACATCGCCAGCGTTTTCCGGTCTTCGTGATGACCAGGCGCATTTCATCGCGTGAATGTTGAACGTGGCAATGGTAGCAATAGATATTGGAAGACATGGTTAATTTTTAAGCAGTACATATTTGGCGCACGGACTTTCGCAAAAGTCACGCACTGGTTATGTCAAAAAGAAAACCCGCCTGATGCGGGTACGTATAGGCGATTGAGTTTACTTATTATAACTGGCGCGCCGACAGGATTCGAACTTACGGTCTTCAGGTTCGCATCTAATTATTTACGTATTTAATTTTCATTATGTATCAATTACTTACAAAATACAAGTCTACTATAGTGGAATTGTTAATTCATGCTCTATATGTGTTTGATTATTAAGAAGTCGCATTTATTTCTCTTTAAATAAATGAAGCCTGGTGGGTCACAGCAGGTTCCACAAAAACCCCACTGAATTAAATAGCGCGGTCGGCAGCTCATGCCATCTGTCACGGATTGTCAGATTCAGCATGCTGCTATAGCCCGGTTCACCTATTTCGTATCGTTCATGGAGAGCCTTTTGCGTACAAATTTGATGCGCCGGCGCAAGAGATAAGCCTCTTCAGCGAACGACCCCGGGATTTTACCGGTGATTGCGGATTTTTCTATTTCGTTCAGACGGCCTAACAGTGCAGCACGGTCTTCAGACGATAGTGGTCCGAGTGCAGCGCGTTCCAGTGCCATTAGCTCGCCGTAGCGGCGATAGATGCGCGCCCTGATGCGCCATCCATACAAACTCAGAATGAGGCGCAAGCCAGGAATCAGGACGATGATGATTGGCACAAGCATCACCATTATGCGATCCGTCAGGCTTGCCAACCAGAACGGCAGGTGGCGATAAACAAAGCTTTTCCCCGATTTGTAATATCGGCTGGCATTGTCGCCGATAGGGTATTCGTGCTCCAGGGGGGCGGGGAATTCGCCGGCGCGTTGCAGGAGCGTAGCACGGCCATGCACTTCCTGCGCCGCTTCGATCAGAAGATCGGACAACGCCGGGTGCAGGCTCGCACGTGCGACCAGTTCGACGGTGGGGCGCCAGCATGATCAGTGGCTTCGGTGGAAGATTTGTCCCGAGATCAAAAGAACCCGGCGGCAATTCCAGCTTGCTGAGATAGCGGAAACGGCGCAAATAAGCGTCTGCCTGGGGGAAATCGAACAGGCGGATACCCTTGATATGCAGGATCTGTCTGATGGTCTCCGGTGCCGCGGAATCTCCCATCAAGAAAGCGGCGTCGATCTGATGCTTGAGCAGAGCCTCTACTGCCGGTTCCCCCGCCAGGTCGACGAGCTTGGTTGGACCATATGGCTGAATTTCATTGGCCTTCATCAACGCCATGGCAAGAAATCGCGTGCCGCTTCCTTCGTGGCCAATGGCAATACGCTTCCCTTTAAGTTGGGAAAGGCGCTGAATCGGCCGGGGGCCTCGATAAGCAATCACGAGCGGCTCGTAGAATACACTTCCAAGCGACACAACATTGCCGATGTCGCTACTGGTCGCAACGCCTCCTTGCACGAATCCGACACCCACGCGGGTATTCGCATCGGTCAGGCGCCTGAGGTTATCCAATGAACCCTCAGATGGCAGAATCTCGAGCTTGATACCGTTACGCGCTAATGTAGTGCTTTCAAAGTCATTGAGCTATTTTGTATGGACGTGGCCATAGTTTCATACTTTGCGTGGAGCGAACGATGAATAAGGCCATAACGATCAAGCTGAGTGGAGCACAACGTGACGAACTGGGGCGTCGAGTGAGATCGCAGA
>Ga0157370_10003317_pt1 | contig 18961 bp, 10 predicted proteins | sample C35metaG_FD_113463 | JGI IMG/M metagenome (GOLD analysis project Ga0157370, IMG submission 113463) | Corn rhizosphere microbial communities from Kellogg Biological Station, Michigan, USA - C3-5 metaG | ecosystem: Host-associated > Plants > Roots > Rhizosphere > Soil | place: USA: Michigan...
CTGGCTTTTTCACTTCAGGCAAGTCATCATGAACAACTGAAGGCGTTAAGATCTTTTTTTCGGGATGCAGGTTCTTTTCCATAGTGATATCAATTTGGCAAATTTCAAGCCACAAGCAAAGATGAGTTTAATATCTTATTAAACGCGTATAAACCGCAAGAATGTTAAAAGACATTTTAACATTCTTAATTGACACCAGAATTTATTATTAGGAATTGTATTGCTGAAAAAGATGCTGAATCAAGTTCAGCATGACTCATAAGAGGTCAAGCAGGGCATTACTAATTACGGTGTCACATTGAACTTGTCGATGAACCTTCCAAACATCAGGGCATTTCGACAAGCTCAATATAACAACACGAAAAAAATTAATAATTTCCAGTTACGCCCACTTCCAGTCCTCGAAGCTCTGCTAAGCCCCTTAATCTGCCAATGGCTGAATAACCCGGATTACTTTGTTTAGCCAGATCATCCAGCATCTGGTGACCATGATCAGGACGAAACGGAATAGGCTGATCACGTAACGCATTTTCTTCCGAAATGGCTTTCATGATCTCATACATATTTACATCGCCTCCCAGGTGATCAGCTTCATAGAAACTTCCATCCTCGTCTTTGGTTACGTTACGTAAATGAGCGAAATACACCCGTTCTTTTACTGCATCGAAAATTTCGAGGGCATCGTTTTTCATTCCTGCACCCAATGATCCGGTACAGAAACAAACGCCATTAAAGGCCTGATCCACTTCTTTAATAATATATTTAAAATCTTCCAGTGTACTGGCGATGCGTGGTAAACCCAAAATCGGGTATGGTGGATCATCCGGATGAATGGTCATTTTAATTCCCTCTGCTGTACAAACATCAGCAATGGAATTTAGAAAATATTTTAAATTCTCTTTCAACCCCTGGGTTCCGATCACTGCATATTCGTTGATGCTGGTACGAAGCGTTTCGAGCTCAATTTCCTTCTCATTTGGAATGCCCATTAACACATTTATCCAAAGGTCAATCAGTTCCTGTTCACTTAAACCTGCATGTTTTTCCTGTGCCCTTTGCAAGATTGGTGCAGCATAATCCTGCTCAGCACCCACCCTTTTCAAAATATAAAGATCAAAGATAGCGAGATCAATCCAATTGAAGTACAGTGCTTTAGAGCCATCTGACATTTCCAGGTCGAGCTGTGTGCGTGTCCAGTCTAAAACCGGCATAAAGTTATAACACACGGTTTTTATGCCACAATCTGATAAGTTAAGAAGTGATTGTTTATAATTCTCCAGGTATAGATCAGCATCTGCCCTGCGGGTTTTGATGGCTTCATGCACGGGTACACTCTCTACCACAGACCAGGTTAATCCTGCTGCCTCTATAATGGCTTTTCTTTCTTGAATATCCTCAAGCGGCCAGACTGTGCCGTGTGGAATGTGATGCAACGCAGTTACAATACCAGTTGCACCAGCTTGTTTCACATCCTGCAAGCTTACCGGGTCATTCGGTCCGTACCAGCGCCAGGTTTGTTCTAATTTTTTGTATTTCATTTTATATTTGGTTCATCGATTTGGCAAGCCAGCTCGGCTTCTTTCTAAATTTTTATGTCGGACTGAAAACTTTATTAAACACCAGAGAAGGCACAGAAGCCACCATCTACTGTAATATTTTCACCGTTCACGAACTTCGAAGCATCACTTAACAAGTAAACCAAGGCGCCGATTAATTCTTCCGGAGCACCGAAACGTTTGAATGGTGTTTTGACAATGATCGCTTCTCCCCTAGCCGTTAACGAGCCGTCGGGATTAGTCAATAACGCCCTGTTCTGATTAGTAATAAAAAAACCTGGAACAATACCATTAATTCTCAATTTATCCTGATAACGGTTAGCCAATTCGACACTCATCCACTTGGTATAACTATCTACCGCTGATTTTGCCATCGAATAACCCAATACACGGGTAATTGCCTGAGTGGCAGAAACCGAAGAAATATTGACGATACTGCCGCCATTTTTAGCGATTTCCTTTCCAAATATCTGAGTGGGGATGATGGTACCAAATAAATTTAAATCGAAAACCTGTTTTAATGCAGAAACATTCAAGTCGAAAATATCACTTCCGGGTTGGATCACCGCTGCGGCCACATTACCTCCGGCAGCGTTAACCAAAGCATCTACCCTGCCAAAAGTTTCGAGGGTTTTGTCTTTTGCCGCCTCCAGTGCCGCCTCATCCAGTACATCAGCAATGATATAAATGGCCTTACCGCCAGCATCATTTACTTCTTGCGTGCGGAGTTTAGCCACTTCCTCATTTCTGCCAATTATTACAATTGTTGCTTCGGCAGAGGTGAGCCCCTGAAGAAATGCTTCTCCTAACACGCCGGTGGCGCCGGTAACGACGACAACTTTATCTTTTAACGTAAACAGGTTTTCGGTTTTTTTTATCATTATTTAGGTTTTTATTTGGTTTATTCCACTACTAAAGTGGTGATCGAATGTGGCAAGCTGGTAGTGGTTGCTGCATGTTGTTTGATCCACAGACTATATTTAAGCTTTTCATCAGATTGATTCATCACCACCACAACTAATTTCCCATCGGTATTTAAGAAAGCGGTAGATTGTAATTTATCCCTGCTTGATGCTGTGCCAACTCTTTTCGCGCCCGGGCGAATGAATTTCGAGAAATGGCCCATGTAATAATAAGCGTTGGTATAAATCAACTTGTCTTTCTTCGTATCTGCGTGCACTGGTGCAAAACAAAAATTCCCTACGTGGTTTGGTCCACCTTTTTCATCTAAAAGGATGTTCCAATCTGTCCAGGCGGCTGTTCCTGCGTTAAAATCATTGATCATAGAATAACCGTAACGCTCTCCTAAAGTCCAGTCGTCTAATTTATTCACATTGTATTTTTCCTGGCAGCCCTCTGTAAAAATGAGTGCCTTATCAGGATAAGCCTCGTGGGTTTGACGTAGGTTTCCGAACTGCATTCCGCTGCCTGTCCAGGTTTCGTACCAGTGAAAACCGATGCCCCATACATATTTAGCCGCATCTTTATCATTTAAGATGGTGCTTGCCCTTTGAAAAATCTGATCGCGGTTATGATCCCAGGCAATTAACTTTTTGGATGCTAAACCCGATTTTTGCAAAGTTGGGCCTAAGAAATTTTTAATAAAATCACGTTCTTCTTCTGCAGTGTAAATACATGATTCCCAGATTTGTTTTGCCATCGGCTCATTCTGAACAGACAAACCCCAGACCGGAATGCCCATTTGCTCATATGTTTTAATGAATTTAACATAGTGATTGGCCCAACTCTGGCGATATTCCGGCAGTAAATGACCACCTTTAATTAAACTATTGTTATCCTTCATCCAGGCTGGTGGCGACCATGGGCTTACGAATAAAGTTAGTTTGCCTCCTGCCGCTGCCGTAGCTTGTTTAATTAAAGGAATTTTAAACTGTTCATCGTGTGCAACGCTAAAGGTTTTCAGGTCTTTATCATTATCCTGTACATAGCTATAACTCCCGCTGGAAAAATCACAACTGGCAATATTGGTACGGGCTAGAGAATAGCCAATCCCTTTATCTTTGCTATAATAAGCTTCAAGTAATTCCTGCTGATTTTTTTTGGAAAGCTTGGCAAATGTCTCTGCGGATGCATCAGTTAAAGCACCGCCAATACCAACCATGGTTTGATACTTAATCGTAGGATCTACAAAAACACATGGCTCTGTTTCAAAAGGTTGCCTGTTCTCAACGAAATTCAAGGTTTCCGTTTTACTGATGCGATAATCTGATTTTTCGGCGGTAGTGTATACGGTTACTTTTTTTGTTTCTACCTGATAGTCCTGCGCAGCCGCTTTCGCTGGTTTCTTTTTTTGAGCCGATGCACTAAACACCGTTGCAAAGATCAATAAGATGCTCAAATTTTGTTTCATTGTTATTATCATTTACATTAAACGCCATTATCCGGCGATTTTATTTTTATTTGGGCCCAATTTCCGAATTAATCCAACGATTCACCCCATAATAAAATCATTCTTAGGTATCTTTTTTATTGCCTTGAAGCCTGTCGAGGCTAACCTTTTATTCTTCAACAAGATAAATCTGCGCATAATAAAAGGTTGTTTAGGCGGTTAGGATCTATTTATATTTTGTTTGCATCTGATCATAAAAATCTTTCACTACATAGAAAGCTTTCTTTTTCTTTCCCGTTTCACTGATTAATCCTTTACGGTTCCAGAAGTTCTGATAAACCGGATGTTGTCTTCTTGGCGACCTGAAATCTGCTAAGATCCATGGGGTAACCCCCCTTAAAGCACCGATTTTACTCAGCATGGCAAACTGATTTTTATAGAGTGCCTCCTGGTATTCTTCACTCCACCGGGTATTTTCATCCCCATGGAATCCCCCTAAAGCATCGCCACCAAATTCGCTGATTACTACTGGTTTTTTATACTTAATATCGAAAGTATATTTAGCAAGTTCTGCCGGTGTACCTCCCCAGTACCAGCCTGCATACTCGTTAAAGCTTACTAAATCAATTACTTCACCTAAGGGATCGTTTAAAATCATGGTATTTCCATCCCGGTGCACTTCTAATGCAGCAGCTACGAGGCGGGAATCATCCAAAGTACGCGCAGTTTCGGCCAGGTTCTTCATGAAACTCAAACGTGCATCGCTCAACGGCGTTTCATTCCCGATAGACCAGATTACTACGCTTGCCCGGTTTTTATCGCGAACAATTAAATCGGTTAACTGCTGTTTTGCATTGGCATAGGTGGAGGGATTGGTCCAGCTGATCGTCCAGTAAACCGGTACCTCTGCCCAAACCATTAATCCCATTTCATCAGCCAAACGGATCATTTCTTCATTATGAGGATAATGCGCCAGGCGAACATAGTTGCAATTCATATCTTTTGCCCATTGCAACATCATGCGCATATCGCCTTCAGAGCGTAACCTGCCCGCTAAAAGTGGATTCTCATCATGGATTGAAACCCCGCGCAAAAAAGTACTCTTACCGTTTAATAAAATACTATCTCCGATTACCTGAATGGTTCTGAATCCGATTTTATCGTTAAGATCTTCTTTATCACTCTTGATGTTTACCCCATATAATTTTGGGCTTTCCGGAGACCATAAGGATAAATTGTTCCAGGTAAATTCATCGTTAATTTTTCCTTCTGCGTCTGTTTTGTATTTCTTTTCTAACTTAAGTTCTGGAATAGATAAGGTAATATCCTGTCCGGCGGTTGCATCGGCCAGTTTCATTGAAAAACTTAACAGGTTGTTGTTTCCTTTAACGAGCTGGAGTTTATAATCACTGATGAAATGATCCGGAAACTCAGCCAGGTAAACATCTCGTGTAATCCCACCATAATTCCACCAATCGGTATTTACCGTTGGGATTTCATCTTGTTTCCGTGTATTGTCTACCTTTAAAATCAAAGTATTTTCACCTGTTTTCAATCTGCTGGTTACATCAAACTGGAAAGGTGTGAATCCGCCTTTATGCGTACCTATCTTTTTGCCGTTTAAATAAACATTAGCTTCGTAATTAACTGCAGCGAAGTACACATAATACTTTTTGCCCTTTTCAGGTTTGGCATCAAACTTCCGGCGCAGCCATACATTCCCTTCATAAAGTGAAAGTTGCGCGGATTGCGAATTCCAGTCGCCGGGAACGTTCATTTGCGGAGAAAGATCAAAATTATATTCAATCAATTCGGTTTTATCTTTTTGTACCCGATCATCGAAATACCCTCCGGTGCCGCTTTTAGACTGATCGAATGGCTCATGGCGATAATCATAATAACCATTTTCATAAGGATCGACGATATAATTCCATTTACCATTCAGACTTTGAATTTTTCTGCCCTGGATATTCTGAATAGCGTTAACCTGAGCATTTACAAGGGTAGTAAAGAGCGAAAAGCAGATAAAAAGTACGGTAAAACTTGATCTAAGCATAACTGGTATTTTGATTTGTTAATTAATTGACTTTTTCAAAACTAACAATTAATTAACGCACGGTGTTTCTGAAAGTCATCTAAATAAATACTTTTTATCTTCCCTGGTACGTACACCCCCATTATCCGGCATTTTGTTTAGCAGATCTGATGACGAATTTATAAAAGCCTTGTCCAAAAAATTTGTTGAGGGATAAAGAAAACCCGTAAATGCAATTTCCGGGAGATTTCAAACGTTTGAAATAATTGTGAATTTTACTTAACTATGCGTAGAGATTGAAAAAGATGATTCGCAACACACCGGTAACCCTTAAATTCCTGGCTGAAAAATTAAAGATGTCGGTATCTACGGTGTCCAAAGCGCTTAATGATTACCCCACTATTAATGAATACACTAAGAAACGTGTTCAGGAAATGGCCAGAGATTTACACTTCACACCCAATAAATCGGCCATCAATTTAAAGGAGAGAAAATCGCGGATTATTGGCATCATTCTCCCAAATCTGCTTGATCACTTTTTTACCCGCAGCATTTATGGCGTTGAACAATTTGCTACGGCCAGGGGTTACAATGTCATCATCAGGCAAACCCATGATGAATTAGCGAAAGAAATTCAGGCTGCAGATATGCTGTTGAAAAGCCGGGTAGATGGATTAATTATCGCGATTTCGAAAAACACAAAGGATTTTGCTCACCTGGAGCAGTTTGAGAATATGGGAACGCCTGTTGTTTATTACGCCAGAAACCCAAGCTTTAACTTAAATTGCCATAAGGTTTTAGGCAATACTTTTCAGGGAAGTTATGAGGCGACGAAATTTTTAATTGAGCGAAAACATCTAAAAATAGCTTACCTCGGCGGACCAAAAATGATCAGCTTTACCCATGATCGCTTCAATGGATACATCAATGCACTGAAAGACCATCAGGTTCCATTCTCCGCAGAACTAGTGGCCTACACGGATTTCGATAAGGCCAGCACGATTACCGCAATTAAGAATCTGTTTTCAGATCCGGAAAATATGCCGACGGCATTAGTTGCTTTCAAGGAGCTGATTTTGTTTGATGCGATAAAATACCTGCGGTCTGTTAATCATCCAGATTTCTCGCAGATGGAATGCATTGGTTTTGGAAACAATGCCTTTATTACTTACCTCGATGCTCCGCCCATTGCCTCCATAGAAGAAAATCCTGAAGCGGTAGGCGAAAATGCAATTAAATTGTTGTTACAGTTAATCGATCAGGAGGTTGAGCTTTTGAATTACCAGAAAATAATGGTCAATTGCCAACTGGTTGTTCATTAGCATTACCCTATAAGTGATAACTTATCCTTTACATGACTACGGTGTTTTTCGTGATAGATAAATGCGCCAACAATCAGCAAACCTGCCACACCTTCAAATGCAACCACGATCTGCGTACCAAACTGGTGTGCAAAATAGCCCATTAATAAACTTCCGACCGGTAACACACCTTGATAAGCCATAATGTAATAGCTCAGGGTTCTGCCCCGCATCACATCATCTGCATGTGTTTGTAAATAAGTATTGATGGATGAAGTTTGCGCCATTAAACCTAAGGCCGCCAGCGATGTGCAAATTAACGCCGTAATTAATGTTGGAGAAATCGCCAACGCCATTACAGCAACTGCTAATAAAGTACCGGAAACAATTACGATTTTCTGCATGTTCTGGCCGATTTTACGGCTGGCCATATAAATGGCACCAAAGAAGGCACCTAAACCTGCAGCGCTTTCAAACCAGCTAAAAGTTGTGGCGTCTCCACTAAAAATATCTTTAGCAAATACCGGAAGCAAAGTCGTAAAGGGAATAACCAATAAACTGGATGCGGCCATCATTAGAATCATAGAAGATAAATCTGGCGATGCGGTGAGGTAGTCGTAGCCCTTCTTCAAATCGATCCAAATATTTTCTTTTGACTTCGGTTGTGCTGTAAGTTTTAATTTCATCATCATCATACAAACCAACACTCCGATAAAGCTGATGAAATTAATTAAGAAACAGATATCTTCACCTAACGTACTCAAAATTACACCTGCTAAGGCAGGACCGATTAACCTGGTAACGTTAAACATGGAAGAATTTAAAGCAATAGCGTTAGGGAGATCTTCTTTATCGTCAATTAGATTTACCATTAAAGATTGTCTGGCAGTTACATCAAATGCGTTGACTAATCCCTGCACCAGTGATAGTGCTGCAATCCAGAACATATCATACACTTTAAACCAGATCATAGCTGCCAATGCACCAGCCTGCAACATCAATAAGATTTGAGTAATCACCAGAATTTTATACTTATTATGCCTGTCTACATAACTACCAGCGAAAGGTGCCAGAATTAATGACGGGATTAAACTTAGAAATGTCATCAGTCCTAGCAAAAATGCCGATTCTGTTAAACGGTAAACCAACCAGCTCACCGCCACGCGTTGCATCCAGGTGCCGATTAGCGAAACGGCTTGTCCGGTAAAAAATAATCTGTAATTGTAATGTTTAAGGGAACGAAAAATACTCATGTTTAAATATTAGTAAAGTAACTTTACAAAAGTATAAAAATTAGATCATAATTGAAAAGGGTTAATATCTATTTTTATCATCCCTGAATCATAAATAAGCACTTAGCTGTTTTAAGAATGCCTGATTGTTAGAAAAATAAACGTTATATTTGTAAAGTTCATTTACCAAGTATGGCGAAACAAACACAAGATATTGCAGCGAAGCTAAGAAGTACCGTTACCCGCCTAACCAGACAGTTACGGAGGCAAAATGTAAGTTCTGATTTTAGCAATGCAGAATTACTGACGATGTCTTTGCTGGAGCAACATGGAAAGTTACTTTCTACCGAACTGGCTGAGATGGAACGGGTTTCTAAACAAGCCATATCTCAGATCATCAATCGCCTGTTCGATGCCAAATGCGTTGAAAGATTTCCGGATGAAGGCGATAAACGTAAAATATACATCAGCTTAACTAAGCTAGGTGAGAAACACATTATTGCCAGCAGAAAAATTAAAGAAGAATGGCTGGTGCAAACCATGGAAAAGATTTTTTCCCAGGAGGAAATTAACCTGATCCAGGCTTTCCTCCCGCTGCTCATCAGACTGGTTGAATATAACGGAACAAGGGTATAGTTTTACTTTCTCATTATTTAAATAAGCCGTAACTTGCGGCTTCAAATGGCATTATACTTTACCTCTATCAATTCTGGCAGCAATGGAAATTGCTATTACATTGGCAACGAAACAGAAGCTGTGCTGGTTGATGTAGGCTTAACCTGCAAAGAGGTTGAAAAGCGAATGTCGCGATTGGGACTTTCCATAGAGAAAGTAAAAGCCATCTTCATTTCACATGAGCATAGTGACCATATTAAAGGCCTGGCTGTTTTTGCAAAAAAATATAAGCTTCCTGTTTACATCAGCCGAGCTACACTAAAAAGCAGCAGGCTTTCTCTCGATGAAAATAATACTTTTGACTTAAGTCATACGCAAACCATCCGGATCGGCAAACTAAATATCACTGCTTTTTCAAAGTTTCATGATGCCGCCGACCCTTATTCATTCACGGTAGAATGCAATGAGGTCCGCGTGGGTGTGTTCACTGATATTGGCGCAGTGTGCGACCGGTTAGTTACACAATTTAAACGTTGCCATGCCGCTTTCCTGGAGGCTAATTATTGTGCAAATATGCTTGCAAATGGCCGGTATCCTTATTTTTTAAAACAACGGATTACCAGTGGCCGCGGTCACTTGAGCAATGCACAAGCTTTAGAGTTGTTTTTAAACCACCGGCCTGATTATATGACACATCTTTTGCTAAGTCATTTATCGAAAGACAATAACGATCCATTACTCGTGGAGGAAATGTTTAATAACGTAGCCGGAAATACTTTAATAAAAATCGCCTCCCGTGATCAGGAGAGTGAGGTATATTTTATTTCAAATGCTGCCAAATCAGAAAACACCTATTGTTTTGACCCAAGTTTATATCAGCCTGAACAGTTGAACCTATTTTAAGCGTTATATTCTCCAAATTTCCAAATACGAAAACCGTTATTCGACTTGCACCAACGATTTCATCAAAATAAAAACACTTATACTGAAAAAAGCTTCTTAGTAAATAATATTTAGGATAAAATTATTGTTCATTTTACCGGTAGTTCATTTTATTCACGCCGAAATGCCAAAATATTCTTGCAATTCAGGCGTCAAATCCCTCCAAAATTTAGTTATTGTATTTCTCCCTAAAGTTTCGATTGCCCGATACATATATACTGAATCGAAAACGAAAAGAAACCAACAGTAAGCTTTTCTTTCAAATTCAACCTTAAAGTTAACATATTAATAATACAAATATATAATTTAAATAATACATTCGAAACCAAGGTGATTGGGTTTTTAAAACAACTATATTTGTGTATTATTTTAACTACTAACATTGATAATAGAGCCCATAAAAAATTTAGTATTTTTCCCCTAATCTTTTCAAGTGACTCCAAGACGATAATCAAAAAAGGCCGCTTATGCGCATTAAATTAACTTTTTGATAATAGAAAGATAACCTGTTACACTAATTACCTGTTGGTATTTAAAATTAAGTTTGTATTATAACTAAGCGATATGAGTAATTATAAATTTGTTATCAAACAATAAATCAATAATTTTAAATCGTAGTATCTAACAATATTCATTTTATCCATTGCAGTCATTGGTATATTTTTTACTGATTCTGATTTATATATTTGACTTATTAGTAATACATACAAAAAAGACAGCATAACTACTGTTTAAACTTTGCAATAAACCAACAATCATCCTTTTAAAATCATTCAATATTGACTACATCCAAGTTGATTGATTACCGGACTAAACCTCTTCATACCATGAACAAACACCTACTAATTGGGATCACACCCTTCGAAATTCCGGATGCGAGACTAGTATTTAATTTAGCTAAGGCCGCTTGCTTCCCAGTTCTTAGCCTGGGCCACGACCGCAACAAGGCTGAACAAGCATTGAAAAGTTTGAGCGAACAATCCACTAAAGATTATGGCGTTTGCTTTAACACTGATGAGTGGCAGGATATTGACCTGCCTGCTGCGGTAAGTTTAATTATTGCCCCTTTTGGTTTTAAGTTTAAACATGAGCCTTCCGTAAAAGTAATTTATCAGGTTTTCGATCTGGAGTCTGCTAAAAAAGCCAAAGCAGCCGGTGCCGCTGGTGTCATCGTTAAAGGAAATGAAGGTGCGGGGAAAGTGGCATACGAATCGTCGTTTGTACTCTTTCAACGCGTGATTAAAGAAGTATCAGATCTTCCTATATGGGTTCAAGGCGGTATTGGTCTGCATACTGCAGCATCAATAATTGCTCAGGGCGCTACAGGGGTTATTCTAGATAGCCAGTTTGCGCTTTTCGCAGATTGCTCCGCTCCTGCCGAATTGAAATCGGTTTGCGGAAAGTTAAGTGGTACTGAAACCAAATTGATACATCATCACCGGGTACTGGTTCGTCCGAATTCACCGCACCTGGCGGAAGATGGCCAGACCTATCAAAACTTAAAAACTTATTTTGGCGGCTATGATTTAAATATAAACTACTTGCCAATGGGTCAGGATGTGAGTTTATCTGTTGATCTATACGAAAAATATAAAAAGCTCGACAAACTGATTTTCGGCTTCAAAGCCTCCATTTATGGTCATTTAAAACAAGCAAAATCACTAAATGCCATTCGTGCGAATAATGCGCTTGCAGCAGATCTCAACATAAAATATCCAATTGCTCAGGGTCCGATGACGCGCGTAAGCGATGTACCGCTCTTTGCAGATGCGGTTTCGGAAGCCGGCGCCCTCTCTTTTGTAGCGCTTTCTCTCCTTAAAGGAAATGCCGCTAAAGATCTAATCGATCAAACCAAAACACTTGCAGGTAACAAAACCTGGGGCGTAGGTATGCTGGGCTTTGCGCCACAGGAACTTCGTGATGAACAGCAAGAATACATCCTGGCTGCAAAACCTTCTGTTTTATTAATCGCCGGAGGAAGACCATCACAGGCCAAGCCTTTCGAGAAAGCCGGAATTAAGACTTTCCTGCATGTACCTTCTTCTGCCTTATTGGATATGTTTTTGAAAGAGGGTGCAAAAAGATTTGTGTTTGAAGGCCGCGAATGTGGTGGTCACGTTGGACCACTTTCGAGCATGGTGCTTTGGGAGAAACAAATTGAAAGATTGTTAAAAGAGGATAAACCAGAAGAAATCAGTGTTTTCTTTGCCGGTGGCATTCACGATGCTTTTTCAACGGCTTTTATTTCCATCATGACTGCTCCGCTTGCGGCAAAAGGTATGAAAATTGGCGTGCTCATGGGTACTGCCTACCTCTATACACAAGAAGCGGTGAGCACAGGTGCTATCCTCAGTAAGTTTCAACAGGAAGCGATGCAGGCTCAGGAGACGATTTTACTGGAAACCGCTCCCGGACACGAAACCAGGTGCCTGAATTCTGCTTTTGCCAACTATTTCAATGAAGAAAAAGTTAAACTGCAGGCACAGGGAATTGATAAAAAACTGATCTGGGAGAAATTGGAAAGCCTGAACGTTGGCCGACTGCGAATTGCCGCTAAAGGCATTGAAAGGCAGGGTGATCAACTCATTGAAATAAATGAAACCGGGCAAACTGAGTTAGGCATGTACATGATTGGTCAGATTGCGCCAATGCATAAGCAAGTGATTTCTCTGCTGGATTTACATGAAAATGTGGCAACTAAAAATTTCGCTTACATTGATGAGGCTATCCTATCCGATCCTCCACAAAGCCAAGCTAAATCCCTCGATGTTGCCATTGTTGGGATGGCTTGTATCTTCCCAGGGGCCAAAAACCTGGATGAATACTGGCGAAACATTATCCTCGGGAAAGATTCAGTTACGGAAGTGCCAGATGAGCGTTGGAATAAAGAACTTTATTATGATCCTGAGTCCACCGCCGGTGAAATGTCGCACTCCAAATGGGGTGGTTTTATTCCAAGAATAGACTTCGATCCACTAGCGTTTGGCATCCCTCCGCAATCGCTTGCCGCAATAGAACCTACTCAATTGCTCACCCTTCTCGTTGCAAAGCAAGCCATGGAACATGCTGGTTATGCTGATCAGGGTGTAGATAAAGAAAATGTTTCTGTGATTATCGGCGCAGAAGGTGGAAACGACCTGGCCAACAGCTATAGTTTCAGGTGTTTTTATAAGCAGGTATTTGGTGAAATGCCACCCGAAGTGGATGCTGCGCTGCCCCGAATGACAGAAGATTCCTTCCCGGGAATTTTAGCCAATGTAATTTCCGGCCGCGTAACCAACCGGTTAAATTTAGGTGGAAGAAACTTTACGGTAGATGCGGCCTGTGCTTCCTCCCTGGCTGCCATAGACCTCGCCTGCCAGGAACTTTTCTTGGAAAAATCAGACATGGTATTGGCTGGCGGTTCTGATCTTCATAACGGGATCAATGATTATTTAATGTTCTCCAGTACACATGCCCTATCGAAAAAAGGAAGGTGTGCCACTTTCGATGCAGAAGCTGATGGAATTGCTTTAGGTGAAGGAATTGCCATGGTGGTTTTGAAAAGACACGAAGATGCCTTAAGAGATGAAGATACTGTTTACGCTGTAATTAAAGGTGTTGGAGGTTCCAGCGATGGAAAAAGCCTCGGCTTAACTGCGCCGCGTAAAAATGGTCAGATCAATGCCTTGGAACGGGCTTACAGTCAGGCGGGGATCATGCCTTCCGGAGTGGGCTTGATAGAAGCACATGGAACAGGAACAGTTGTGGGCGATAAAACAGAAGTGAGCGCCTTAACAGATATGCTGAATGAAACCGGCGCCATTGCCGGACAAACCCATTTAGGTTCTGTTAAAACACAAATCGGACATACAAAATGTGCCGCTGGAATTGCTGGTTTAATTAAAACAGCGCTTGCAGTATACCACGGAATTAAACCTCCAACCATTAATTTAAAAACACCAAATAGTTTTTACAACGCTAAAACCAGCCCTTTTGCCTTCCATACCGAAGCAGGATTGTGGCTGGAAGATAAACGTTATGCTGGTGTAAGTGCTTTCGGTTTCGGTGGAACAAACTTCCATGCCGTACTGGAGAATGGTAAAAATGTAGAAGATCAATTCCCGATTCTTAAATCATGGCCTTCAGAACTGTTTGTTTTCAGAGGCGATAATTATGAAGATGCAAAAGTATCGCTGACTGACCTCAAAACGTTATTAGAAATAAATGATCAGATTGCCCTTAAAGATATTGCTTTCAGCCTGGCAACGGCATCTAAAAAAGATATTCAATTGAGCATCGTAGCCAATAATGCAGAAGACCTCGTAATGAAAATCGACCTGGTTTTATCTGGCATTGAAAGCAAAGACACTTATAAAACAAATGCAAAGGCCGGTAAAGTGGCGTTTCTATTCCCTGGTCAAGGCAGTCAGCGGGTTAACATGGCGCGAGACCTTTTCGTGGTTTTCCCGGAAATGCGAAAGCTGTTAAAAAATCAACCTGATTACGAAAAGATCCTCTTTCCGAATACAGTCTTCGATGCTGAATCTTCCAGAATTCAAAAAGAAAACATCAAAGATACACGGATGGCTCAGCCCTTATTAGGTATTGTAGATCTGGCCATCGCCAAACTTCTTCAATCATTAGGTATTGAGCCTGATATGGTTGCGGGACATAGTTATGGTGAATTACCAGCCCTTTGTTTTGCTGGTGCTTTTGAAGATGATCAATTGGTTAAATTGAGCGCAGACAGAGCGCAATCTATTCTAAATGCGGTAACAGATGGCGATCCGGGAAGCATGCTGGCCGTAAGCGTTAAACGCGAAGATTTAGCCGGTTTATTGTCGGGTGTAGAAAATGTTTATCCTGTAAACTTCAACGCACCTACCCAATGTGTCATTGCAGGCTCCACCCAAGGCATTAAGAACCTGGCGGCTAAGTTAAAGGAAGCAAAAATTTCTTTCCGCCAGCTGGAAGTGGCCTGTGCATTTCATAGTCCGGTGGTGGCAAAATCTAAAGAACTTTATCAGGAAGTATTATCAAGGGTTCCTTTCCAAAATATTGAGCTACCAGTTTGGTCGAATACCACAGCAAAAGAATACCCAAAAATAGCTGAGGCCATAAAAGAATGTTTGACCGAGCATTTGGTTCAGCCGGTGCTTTTTGTAGATCAGCTAACCAATATGTACAATGCGGGTGCAAGGGTTTTTATTGAAGTTGGACCAGGCAAAGTATTAAGCGGACTAACCAAAGCTTGTATTGGTAAAGATGAAACCATTTTCCATACAGAAGATCAGGGCCAGAACAAATTGAGCAACCTGCTTGGCACCTTAGCCAGCTATATCTCCACCGGAAGATCAATCAAACTCGAAAAACTATTCGAAGGCCGATCAACTCAATTCATCCAGATTAATAACCCAATACTTTACAAAAAAAGTCCTGCCATCTGGTATGTAAATGGTCAGCATGCCATACCATCAACAGGAAAACTGCCCGAAAACGGAGCCGCTCCAATTACTAAACCAATTATACTGATGAAAGAAACGCAAAGCCAGTACATTAACCAACAGGTTCCATCATCTGCAAAAGACCTGATGATGCAGGAATACCTGCATAGCATGAAAACGCTTATTCAGGCTCAGCGCGATGTGATGCTGTCCTTCCTGGGGCAAAATCCATCGGTTCAAATGCCTGCTTATCAACAGCAGCCTGAGGCAAGTTTCCAACCGCAACAACCCATTAAAATTGATAACCAACTGAACGGACAAATCGAAATTTCTCCTGTAATGGAGGTGAAATCTGCTGTGTTGGTGCAAAAAGACCTCAAACAGGTTCTGTTACAGATTGTGAGTGATAAAACAGGTTATCCGCAGGAAATGCTTGGTATGGAAATGGATTTGGAGGCCGATTTAAGCATCGATTCAATTAAGCGGGTAGAAATTATTGGTGCTTTGCGCACCGAACTCGGTGGCTTTTCTGAGCTAAACCTCCCGGAGGATAAAATAATGGAACAACTGGCCGGTTTAAAAACACTTAGCAGCTTAGTCAGTTGGCTTACAGACAACACCCAACAGCAGGCACCTGAAATTCAGGTAGTGATTTCCACAAAAATAGCAGAGCCTCAAAAGCTATCTGTTGATCAGCTTACAGTTGCCATACTTGATATTGTGAGTGAAAAAACAGGCTATCCTAAAGAAATACTCGGTATGGATTTAGACCTGGAAGCTGATTTAAGTATCGATTCGATTAAGCGCATGGAGATTATCGCCTCACTTAAAGAAAAGGTAGGTTTTGGCACACAAGGGGATCAAACCGATGACCTGATGGAAAAACTGGCGGCAATTAAAACACTTAAAAGTTTAGTGAACTGGATCGCGGATGTAGAAATTGAGAGCACTGAAGTGTTAATAGAAGCTAAAAAGATCATAGAAGAAAGCATCGATGATCAAACAGTTAAAGAGAAACTTTCCCGCCTGCGTTTCGAGCTCACTCCTGCCGCACTCACCATCACCGAAGCAGCCATTTTAAAAGGTCAGCGGTTTGCACTCACCAATGATGGCGGCGGACAAGCATTGAAAATTAAATCCATGCTGGAAAAACATGGTGCCTTCGCGGATATTGTAAATTTTAATGACCCTCTGGATAATTATCAGGGACTAATCATCCTGAATATGTTCGAAGCGCAGAAAAAGGCCGGTATTTTAGATCATTTCTCTACCATTAAGAAGCTGAACTTCGATACGGTTAAATGGGTTTACCTGATTGCGGACACTAAAAGATACTTCAATGCAGAATCCGACATTTCCTTCCTCAGAAATTACCAGGGCTACTCCGGTTTCTTTAAGAGTCTGGACAGAGAATATGAGCATACCAAATGCCGTTTCATCAGTTTGGAAACTAAAATGTCTGCGGATGAAATCGCAAACGTGACATTGAATGAAATCCTTAACCCGGATAAGCCTTCTGAAATTATCTACAACGACCACAAACGGCACATTATGGAACTGGTGCCGACACAACTGAGTACTGAGGTTGATGAAGATCATATCAAATTGGACAAGGATGCGGTGGTGATGGTATTAGGCGGTGCCCAAGGCATTACAGCAGAACTGATGATTCATTTCGCTAAAGATTACCCTTGTAAATATATCCTGGTCGGTCGATCTGCAAACCCTCAGTTAACCGCACACGAGGCCACTACAAGGCTGGAAACTAAAGATGAAATCAGGCAATATGTTATTCAGCAGGGGCAGTTTTCTAAACCCGCAGAAATTGAACAGGAAACCAATCGTATTTATAAGAATAACCAAATTCTGCGCTGTATTTCCATGCTTGAAGATGGCGGCTCTACCGTAATTTATGAATCACTGGATTTAAGAGACGAGGATGGTTTAACGCGTCTAATTAATCAAGTCTATCAGGAATATGGCCGGATAGACGGTGTGGTGCACGGTGCTGGTTTACTGGAAGATAAATTATTCAGCAGCAAAACATCAGAATCTTTTGAACGGGTTTTCGACACCAAAGTAACGCCACTACGTGTACTTGCTGAGCAGCTTAGGGCTGAAACACAGTTTGTAATTCTTTTTTCCAGTATCGCATCCGTTTACGGAAACCGAGGACAAACAGATTACGCAGCTGCAAATAGTGTGATGGATAAATATGCCTGGGCGCTGAAACAGAAAATTAAAGGGAAAGTGATGGCGATTAACTGGGGACCATGGAAAGGTGCCGGAATGGTTTCACCTACCCTCGAAAAAGAATATCAGCGCCGTGGAATTGCTTTGATTCCTTTGCAAGACGGAATGGAAACCTTCCTTAATGAATTAAAATATGGTAATGAAAGTCAGGTGTTGATTATGGCTGGCAATACCTGGACTTAACTACACTCACGACGATGACGAAGAAAAGCGATGTTGCAATTATAGGGATGTCTTGCATATTCCCCGGGGCGAAGAATGTACAAACCTTCTGGGAAAATATATTAAATGGCGTAGATTCTACACAGACTGTTCCTGCCGATCGGATAGATCCGGTTCATTTTGATAAATCAGTTACTGGAGTAGATCGTTTTTACTGCAACAAAGGGGGCTTTATTCCAGAGTATAGCTTCGATCCGCAACGGTTCGGAATTCTGCCGCTGGCTGTTGAAGGCACTGAGCCTGATCATTTGATTACGCTTGATTTGGTGCATAGTGCCCTGGAAGACGCCGGTGTTTTCGACAGAAATTATAGTCTTGACAAAACCGGAATCATCATCGGTAAAGGCAATTACACAGGTCCCGGCGCCACCAGAGCCATTGAAATTGTAAGAACAGGCGAGCAGATTTCGAGTGTATTGAAAGATCTTCTTCCCCAGTTATCCGAAGAAGACCTGGACAAAGTAAAGCACGAATTTCAGCTAAGGAAAGGCCGTTTTAGTGCAGATACCGCGATGGGATTGATTCCAAATCTGGTAGCCTCGCTGGTTGCCAACCGGTTTAATCTTGGCGGATTAGCTTTTACGCTGGATGCGGCATGTGCCAGTTCACTTCTGGCGATTGACCATGCTGTTCAGGAGCTTAATAGTGGCCGCTGTAACATGGTGATTGCCGGCGGCGTGCATCTTGGACAAAATGCAGCATTCTGGAGTATTTTTTCTCAGTTGGGTGCACTCTCAAAGCAAGAAAAGATTAAACCCTTTGATCAACATGCCGACGGCCTAATTATAGGCGAAGGTTGCGGATTCGTGGTCTTAAAAAGGTTGGAAGATGCCGTTAATGATCAAGATAAAATATACGCAGTAATTAAGGGAATTGGCGTTAGCAGCGACGGCAGCGGAACGAGTGTAATGAGTCCGGCAGTGAAAGGACAACTCAAAGCAGTTGCTCAAGCCTGGGAAAACGCCATATTAATACCTCAGGATATTGGCTACCTGGAGGCGCATGGAACCGGAACTCCACTTGGTGATA
>Ga0157370_10003318_pt1 | contig 18959 bp, 14 predicted proteins | sample C35metaG_FD_113463 | JGI IMG/M metagenome (GOLD analysis project Ga0157370, IMG submission 113463) | Corn rhizosphere microbial communities from Kellogg Biological Station, Michigan, USA - C3-5 metaG | ecosystem: Host-associated > Plants > Roots > Rhizosphere > Soil | place: USA: Michigan...
CAGGCGCTCGGCAAGCTCTTTGCGCTCGCTGAAGCCTATCCCGATCTGAAAGCCAATACGAACTTTCTGGAATTGCAGCGCTCGCTGGAAACCATCGAGGGCGAACTGCAGATGTCGCGCCGTTATTACAATGGCGCCGCGCGCGATCTGAACGTCAGGGTGGAAAGCTTCCCATCCAATCTGATCGCCGGCCAGTTCGGTTTTGCCAAGGCGCCTTATTTCGAGATCGACAACCCGGCAGACCGCGCCGTGCCGACCGTGAAATTCTAAGGCAACCGTTCCCAGGGGCCAAGTCCTCCCGCCGACATTCCTGTATCCCGGCTCTCTGCCGCATTCTTTGACAAGACGACGATCATGATCGAACTGACCATCACCCCGCCCGGCCACCCGCTTTCCGGCAAGGTAGAGCCGCCCGGCTCCAAATCCATCACCAACCGCGCGCTTCTGCTGGCTGGCCTCGCCAAGGGAAAAAGCCGCCTAACCGGCGCGTTGAAGAGCGATGATACGCTCTATATGGCCGAAGCCCTGCGCGCCATGGGCGTTAAGGTGACAGAACCTGACGCCACGACCTTCGTGGTGGAGGGTACAGGCGTGCTTCAACAGCCGGAAAAGCCGCTTTTTCTCGGCAATGCCGGCACAGCCACTCGGTTCCTGACTGCGGCTGCAGCGCTGGTGGATGGCGCCGTTATCATCGATGGCGACGAGCACATGCGCAAACGCCCGATCATGCCGCTGGTGGAAGCGCTGCGCGCCCTCGGCGTCGAAGCGGATGCGCCGACCGGCTGCCCGCCAGTCACCGTGCGGGGCAAGGGCATGGGTTTCCCGAAGGGCAGCGTCACCATCGATGCCAACCTCTCCAGCCAGTATGTGTCGGCACTTCTGATGGCGGCCGCCTGCGGCGACAAGCCTGTCGATATCATCCTCAAGGGCGAGGAAATCGGCGCGAAGGGTTATATCGACCTCACCACATCAGCCATGGAAGCTTTCGGTGCGAAGGTGGAGCGGGTCAGCAACGCCATCTGGCGCGTGCATCCGACCGGCTACACCGCGACCGATTTCCACATCGAACCGGATGCATCCGCCGCCACCTATCTCTGGGGCGCGGAGCTTCTTACCGCCGGTGCGATCGACATCGGCACGCCCGCCGACAAGTTCACCCAGCCGGATGCCAAGGCCTATGAGGTCATGGCGCAGTTTCCGCACCTGCCCGCTGAAATCGACGGTTCGCAGATGCAGGACGCCATTCCGACCATCGCCGTTCTCGCCGCGTTCAACGAAACGCCGGTACGTTTCGTCGGCATTGCCAATCTGCGTGTGAAGGAATGCGACCGTATCCGTGCCGTCTCGCTCGGCCTCAACGAAATCCGCAACGGTCTGGCGCATGAGGAAGGCGACGACCTGATCGTGCATGCCGACCCGGCGCTGGCGGGCCAGACGGTCGATGCCTCCATCGATACTTTTGCCGATCACCGCATCGCCATGAGCTTTGCGCTCGCGGCTCTGAAGATCGGCGGCATCGCCATCCAGAACCCTGCCTGCGTTGGCAAGACCTATCCGGGCTACTGGAAGGCGCTCGCCTCGCTCGGCGTCGACTATACCGAAAAGGAAAGTGCTGCCGAGCCGCAGCACTGAAACCGGCTGGAGGAGACCGCCCCGTGAAGACCATCGCCGCAAGACTTCTCGCGCTGCTTGTCTTCCTGGGCGCGACCTGCCCGGCCTTTGCGGAAGAATTCATCCGCTCCTATCATTCCGTCGTCGAGGTTGCGAAGAGTGGCGAACTGACGGTGACGGAAACCATCACCGCCCGTGCCGAAGGCCAGAACATCAAGCGTGGCATCTTCCGCGATTTCCCGCTTTATGCGCTGGATGCGAATAACCGACGCACCAAGGTGGATTTTAACGTCGTATCGGTGGAGCGCGATGGCGCGCCGGAGAACTGGCGCACCGAGAATATCGATGGCGGCATCCGCATTTATACCGGCAGCGCCGACCGTTTTCTTCCGACCGGCGAGCATATCTTCCAGATCACCTACACCACCGCCCGGCAGATCCGTTATTTCAGCGATTATGACGAACTCACCTGGAACGTCACCGGCAATGGCTGGCAGTTTCCGATGGGTGAGATTTCCGCCACCATCACTTTGCCACAGGGCGTGAAGGCCACCGATACTGCCGTTTTCACCGGTCCACTCGGTGCCAAAGGCAAGGATGCGCGCATTTTGAGCGAAGGCAACGAGGTGTTTTTTGCCTCTACCCGCCCGTTTTCAGTGGGCGAGGGCATGACAGTTGCCGTGAAGTTACCGAAGGGCGCCATTGCCGCCCCCGACTCCTCCCAGGAGGCAGGTTGGTGGCTACGTGACAATCTTGCCATCCTGCTTTCGGGCGGCGGGCTTTTCGCAGTGCTGCTCTATTATCTGCGAGCATGGTTCGCGGTCGGCCGTGATCCGGCCAGGGGTGTAGTCGTGCCGCGCTGGGATGCGCCGGAGGGGCTTTCGCCGGCTCTGGTCAATTACGTTGATAACAGGGGTTTTTCCGGCGCAGGCTGGACAGCGCTGTCCGCCTCGGCACTTGATCTGGCGGTCAAGGGTTATGTCGTTCTGGAGGATCTGAAGAACTCCATCGTCATCCGCCGCACGCAAAAGCAGGCTGGGGCGGAGTTGCCGAGCGGGCAGAAGACGCTGTTGTCCTCCATCGGCGGTCCGGGCGAGACGCTCACCATCGACAAGGCGCATGGAACGGAAGTCGAAAAAGTCGGCAAGCAGTTTCGCGCGGCGATAGAGAAAGAGCACCGCGGCAAATATTACCGCAGCAATGCCGGTTACATCGTTTTCGGCATCTTATTCAGCGTCGCCATCATCGTCGCGACGCTGGTGTTCGGTGATCTCGATGAAAGCTCCATTGCCGCCGTGCTGGTCTTCGGCTTTTTCGCCTTCTTCGCCTTCTTCTTCAGCATCCTGTCGATCGGCATCGGCCGACAGTTCTCGCGTGGCGCGTCGTTGAGCAAGCGCATCGGCGGCATCGTTATGCTGGCCTTTGCCGGTTTTGTGGCTTTTTCGGTCATTGGCGGCATTGCCACACAGATCCTGCTGGATGTGACGCATGACACCAAGTCGCTGGCGCTGGCTGCCATCGGCGGCATCGTGCTTACCAACGCGCTGTTCCTGTTCCTGATGGGTGCGCCGACGCCGCTCGGCCGCAAGCTGATGGACGGCATCGAGGGCCTCAGAACCTATCTGACGCTGGCGGAAAAGGACCGGATGAATATGGCGGATGCCCCCGCCATGTCGCCGCAGCATTTTGAGACATTGCTGCCCTATGCGGTCGCGCTCGGCGTGGAAAAACCCTGGAGCCGCACCTTCGAGACCTGGCTCGCGACAGCCGCCGCTGGTGCCGCCGCGGCAAGTTATGCGCCCGGCTGGTATTTGGGCAGCAATTACGGCAGCTTCGGAGACCGGATTGGTGGGTTCTCCACTTCCATGGCGAATACAATCGCTTCCACCATTCCCCAGCCTGTCAGCTCATCTTCCTCCAGCTTTTCAGGTGGCGGTGGCGGTGGTTCTTCCGGTTCGGGCGGCGGCGGCGGTGGTGGTGGCGGCTGGTAACGTCCACCGGCGGTAATTTAACCGATAGCTGATGACTTTTGCCGCTGGTCTTGCTAAGTCCGCGACACTCTTTTGCAACAGATTAAAGTCCTTATCCCATGCCCGATCTTCTGCTTGAACTTCGCTCCGAGGAAATCCCCGCACGCATGCAGCGCAAGGCGGCGGGCGATCTGAAGAAACTCGTCACTGACGCCTTGGTGGAGAGAGGGCTGACCTATGAGGGCGCGCGCGAATATTGGACGCCGCGCCGCCTGACGCTGGATATTCGCGGCCTCAATGCCCGCTCCGCCGATGTGCGTGAGGAAAAGAAGGGTCCGCGCACCGATGCAAACGAAAAGGCGATTGAGGGCTTTCTGCGCGGCGCTGGCCTTAATGATGTCTCCGAGGCTCAGGTCGTTTCCGATCCGAAGAAAGGCGATTTCTACATCGCCATCATCAACAAGCCCGGCCGCCCGGCGGAAGAGATCATCGCCGAGGTGATGCCCGGCATCATCCGCTCCTTCCCCTGGCCGAAATCCATGCGCTCCGGCCCGGCCTCCATGCCGAAGGGCTCTAGCTATGCCGGCATTGAAGGCAAGGGCTCGGAGAGCCTGCGCTGGGTGCGCCCGCTGCAATCCATCGTCTGCCTGTTCGGCCCCGAACATGACGAAACCCAGGTCATTCCCTTTGTCATCGACGGCATCGTCGCTGGCAACGTCACCTATGGCCACCGTTTCCATGCGCCGGGTCCGATCACCGTGCGCCGTTTCGAGGATTATGTCTCCAGCCTTGAAAAGGCGAAGGTCATTCTCGATGCCGACCGCCGCAAGGATATCATCCTGCACGATGCCAAGGATCTGGCATTTGCCAACGGCCTTGAGCTGGTGGAAGACGAAGGCCTGCTGGAAGAAGTCTCCGGCCTTGTTGAATGGCCGCAGGTGCTGATGGGCACTTTCGAGGAGGATTACCTGCAAATCCCGGCGGAAATCATCCGGCTGACCATCAAGACCAACCAGAAGTGTTTCGTCACCCGCAATCAGGGTGCGGAAGAGGGTCTTTCCAACCGCTTCATCCTGATCTCGAACATCGAGGCAAGCGACGGCGGCAAGGAAATCATCCATGGCAACGGCAAGGTCGTCCGCGCCCGCCTGTCGGATGCCCGCCATTTCTGGAACCGTGACCAGGGCGATCTGCCCGATCTGGAGACGCTCAAGGATTCGGCTGCGAAATTTGGCCTCGATCTCAAGAAGCCGCTCGACCAGCGCATGGCCAAGCTCGATGCGCTGAACGTTACCTTCCATGCGAAGCTCGGCACTCAAGGGCAGCGTGTGGCCCGCATTCGCGAACTGGCCAAGGCTCTGGCCCCCGTCGTCGGTGCCGATGCTGCTATGGTGGACCGCGCCGTGGTGCTGGCGAAAGCCGACCTGCGCACCGAAGCCGTCGGCGAATTCCCCGAGCTTCAGGGCCTGATGGGCCGAAAATACGCAACCTTGCAGGGTGAAAACGAAAGTGTCGCCGCGGCGATCGAGGATCACTACAAGCCGCAGGGTCCCTCCGACCGCCTGCCAGCCGACAAGGTGGCGATCACGGTTGCTCTCGCCGACAAACTCGACACGCTCGTCGGCTTCTGGGCCATCGATGAAAAGCCTACCGGTTCGAAGGATCCCTTCGCACTGCGCCGTGCGGCGCTGGGCGTGGTTCGTATTCTGCTTGAAAAGAACGTGCGCCTGCCTCTCTTGAGCGTCGCGAAGGATACTGACCTTCTCTCCTTCTTCCATGACCGCCTGAAAGTCTATCTGCGCGACCTCGGCGCGCGTTACGATCTGATCGACGCCGTCCTGACGCCGGAATCCGACGACCTGCTGATGATCGCCCGCCGTGTCGAGGCGCTGACCGCCTTCATCACCGGCGAAGATGGCCGGAACCTGCTGGCCGGTGCAAAGCGCGCCACCCAGCTTCTGGCCGCAGAGGAAAAGAAGGGCACCGTGGTTGCGAACAGCGTTTCAGAAGAACTGCTGAAGCTCGACGCCGAAAAGGCGCTTTACGCGGGGATCAAGACCGCTTCCGCCGATGCCGCAAAGGCCGTCGAGACGGAAGATTTCCGCTCCGCCATGCAGGCGCTTTCGACGCTTCGCGCGCCCGTCGACAAGTTTTTCGAGGATGTGCTCGTCAACGACGAGGACGCGGCCATCCGCGCAAACCGTTTGGCGCTGTTGAAGGCCATTCGTGAAGCCACCGGAACGGTTGCGGATTTCTCGAAGATTACGGGGTGAGGCAGGGTTGCCAATGGTAATGTTTATGTTACTATTGCTCCATGAAGGTCGTTGAATATCTGGACCCTAACGGATCGAGCCCATTTGAGCGATGGTTCGTGAAGATCGACGCGCGTGCAGCGTCGAAGGTAACGATGGCCGTGACCCGGATGGGGCAGGGCAATCTCTCCAACGTAAAATCCGTTGGCTCCGGTGTTCTCGAATACCGGATCGATTATGGCCCCGGATATCGTGTCTATTTCGGGCGTGACGGTGATGAGCTGGTGATATTGCTGATTGGTGGAACCAAGGCACGGCAGCAGAACGATATCGAAGCGGCCAAGGCCTTTTGGCAGGATTATAAATCCAGAAAGGGCGCCCACAAGGGTGCCGGGATGGGTGATTGACATGGCGCTAACGCGGGAATTCAAACAGACAGTCAAGGCGAGGGCGGAAAAAGACCCAGCCTTCCGGGCGGCTCTCTTGTCGGATGCTGTGGAACTGTTGCTGGAGGGAGATGTCGAAACCGGCAAGTCGGTATTGCGAGATTTCATCAACGCCACGATCGGTTTCGAGACTTTATCCAAACACGTGGATGTGCCTGCGAAAAGCCTGATGCGCATGTTCGGCCCGAAGGGAAATCCCCGGGCCGATAATCTGTTTAGTGTCATTCAAGCGCTTCAGAAGAACTCGGGTATACATCTCGCTGTCGCAGCGGCCTGATGATCACCAAAATCCTAATCAGCGCCTGTCTCCTCGGCCAGGCGGTCCGCTATGACGGCAAGGGCAAACCTCTCGTACACCCGGCGATAGACCGCTGGCGGGATGAAGGCAGGCTGGTGGCGATCTGTCCGGAAATGGCGGGCGGGATGCCCGTGCCGCGCCCGCCGGCGGAAATTGAGAATAGCGCTTCCGGTCTCGATGTGCTGGAAGGCCGCGCCCGGGTGCTGGAAGTAACCGGCGGCGATGTCACAGCGGAATTTATTGCCGGTGCGGAAAAGGCGTTGGCCCTCGCTAAAGCCAATGGCTGTACGCACGCGCTGTTGATCGACGGCAGCCCGTCCTGCGGATCGGTCGCGATCTATGACGGCTCGTTCTCCGGCATCAAACATGCGGGCAATGGTGTGACGGCGGCACTGCTTGAAAGAGCGGGAATTGCGGTCTTTTCGCCTGCCGATATCGACCGGCTGGATACTTCGACACGTTGAAACAAAAAAACGCCGGAGTTTCCTCCGGCGTTTTCGTTTATCCATCACCTCGGCGTATATCACCCCGCCATGCGCATCTGCTCTGCCATGCCGTGGAGTTGGTTGCCGGAGGAGACGCGGAAGCCGCGGATGAGGTTCAGTAGCTCTTCGGTATCGACGGCCAGCGCTTCCGCCGAAGCCGTGGTCTCTTCCGCCATCGCCGCATTGTGCTGGGTGGCGACGTCGAGTTGGTTGAGCGACGTGGAGATAGAGCGCAGCGTCGTGTCCTGTTCGGCCGCCGAATGGGCGATCTTGCCGACGATCTCGTTGGCGGATTTGATCTGGTCCGAGATGCGTTTCAGCGCGTCACCGGCTTCGCCGACAAGACGCACGCCGTTTTCCACCTGGTTGGAAGAGCGGGCGATCTGGTCCTTGATCTCCTTGGCGGCGGCGGCAGATTTCTGCGCCAGTTCGCGCACTTCCTGTGCCACCACGGCAAAGCCCTTGCCCGCTTCCCCGGCACGCGCCGCTTCCACGCCCGCATTCAGTGCCAGAAGATTGGTCTGGAAAGCGATGTCGTCGATCACGCCGATGATGTTCGAAATCTGATCGGAAGATTGTTCGATGCCGCTCATCGCCGCAATCGCTTCTTCCACCACCCGGTCGCTGCGCATCGCTTCGGAACTGACTGTCGTGACGCGTTTGGCGGCGTCGGCTGCACCTTCAGCCGTCTGGCGTACCGCAACCGTCAATTCGTCGAGCGCGGCAGAGGTTTCCTCTAGATTTGCCGCCTGCCGTTCGGTGCGCTGCGAAAGCTCGTTGGAGGCCTTGCGGATTTCTTCCTTCGAACCGCCGATATCGATGCTCTTGGAATTCACCTTGGCCATGGCGGCGTCGAGATGGGTCAATGCCTCGTTGAAATTGTCGCGCAGCGCGGCGTAACGGTTGCCGAGATCGGCGCAACGCACGGTCAGATCACCGCCGGCGAGTTTTTCCAGCGCCTCGCCAATGGTGGTGACGACACGCGCCTGCAATGCGGCCTCGTCGCGCTGCATGTCGAGGTTGTTCTGGCGCTCGGCGTTGAGCTGCTGCTGCTGTTCTTCCTCCCGGCGCTGCATGGCGTGGCGCTCCCGCACCTTGTCCTGAAGCGAGGCCGTGGCCTTCGCCATCATGCCCACCTCGTTGGTCAGCCCGGTGTGGGGTATGGTGAGCGAGACGTTCTCATTGGCGACTTCACCGAGCGCCCTGTGAATGTCGCCGAGCGGCTTCGAGATCCCCCGGATAACGTAGAAGGCGGCGGCAAGTGCCAGCACGAAGATGGCGGCACCGATGGACAGCGCCCTCATCACCTCGCCACGAACCTGGGCATTCAGATCATCGATGTAAACGCCGGTCACGACCACCACCTGCCATGGCTCGAAAGCAAGGGCGTAGGAGCTTTTGGCGTAGTCATTGCCTTCCATGCCGGGCTTCGGACCGTAGAAATCCGTCTGGCCGCCGCCGTTGCGGCCAAGCCGTACGAGCTCGTCACGATACTGGAAGCCCTTGCTGTCCGGCTTGCCCTTGTAGTTCTCGCCGACACGCTTCGCGTCGGGATGGAATTTCATCGTCACGTCGTAGTCGTAACCGAACAGATAGCCATCCGGGGTGAACCGCATGGCGCTGACGGTCGCGAAGGCCTGCTTCATGGCGTCTTCGCGTGAAAGTGTCCCGGCCTTTTCCTTGTCGTGGAAGGATTGCAGGATGGAAATGGCGGATTGCACCTGTGTCCGCAGCATGCCGTAGCGTTCTTCATAGATCGCGTCGGTGGCAGATTTCAGCTGGTAAAACGTTGCTGCTGCGAAGGCGGCCATAAGGGCCACCACGAGCACGATCAGCTGACGGGAAATGGAAAGATTCTTCATGGGCGCTCACAAGCTTTTGCGTCGCGAGCCGGAAAAAGCCGCGCGCTGCCGAAGTTTCGAAAATGGGAAGGCGCCTGATGCGCTGTGATCAGCCTGAAAGCGAAAGTCCGCTTTAAGCCCTCATGTCGTGCTGCATCGCACTATGAGGTCACTTAGCGGCAAAAAATTTGAATAAATATTTAATTAGCAAAAGCTTTATGAGCGTGCTTGGCAGAATAATGGATGCATAATTTATTATTCACCGGATGGTTGCCGTGCACTTCGAAAAATGCAGCGATGACGCGATTATTTGACTTTTGTCATCAAAGACGCCGCCGACACTGTCGGTCAATTGCCGCGCAATTTGAAATCCTGGAAATCGGGTGCCGCCATTGCTGATGCGCTTGACGGTGCCGTGGCATTGGCCGCCGAAATTGTCTTCGTCGCTGCCGTGGTCGCGGTCATGTCTATGCCTGCTGGCGTGGCTGCCGTTTCCTCGGGGGGAGTGCCAGCTTCACCCTCATCATAGGTGGCAATTGCGGTGCCAGGGGTTTCCTGCGGCATCCAAGCGGGATTGGTGCTGACGAAGGTGACGGGCGCGCCGCCAAGCCAGGCCTCGGTGCGCACCAGCGTGCGCTTACCCTCGATTTCACGCATTTCCGTGTGCTGCGTGCCCGGCTCGATGGAGGGGATGGCAAAGCCCTCGGGGGCAGGGTTGTCCTTCACGGGCTGGCAGCGGGCGCAGTCGAGGCGAACGAAGCTGCCATTGCTGGTGTGGGTGCCGTTTACATATTCGATGGAAGACGCCACCGCAGACCCGCCGGTCAGCGCGACAACCGCTGTCAAAAGAAGACGACGCATCGAAAAACCCCCGAAATGACGGCGCAGCCTCACGATCGAGACAGAATGCGCCCTTCAATGTTCGGCAGATATTATCGGTCTTTCGTTTCCATCAGGTCAGCAAACTTGGTAAAAATTGAGCGAAATCTGCGCCCCGGCCGCTGTATGCCTTGAATGGTCAGACTTTTTCGCGCGCCACGGCCTGCCAGCCGATATCGCGACGGCAGAAGCCGTTTTCCCATTCCACCTTGGCCGCCAGCGCATAGGCGCGCGCCTGCGCTTCCGTCACGTTCTTGCCAAAGGCGGTGACGTTCAGCACACGTCCGCCCGTCGCCACCAGTCTGCCGTCCTTCAGCGCCGTCCCGGCATGGAACACCTTTGCCTCTTCGCTGGCATCGGGAATATGGGCGATGGGCGTGTTCTTGTCGTAGGCACCGGGATAACCCTTGGAAGCTAGAACAACGGTCAGCGCCGCATCGTCGCGCCATTCCGCTTCTACCTTGTCCAGCGTGCCGGTAGCAGTGGCGTAGAGGATCGGCAGCAGGTCGCTCGTGAGGCGCATCATCAGCACCTGACATTCCGGATCGCCGAAACGCACATTGTATTCGATCAGCTCGGGGCCTTTGGCGGTGATCATCAGACCGGCGAAAAATACGCCGGAGAAGGGATTGCCGTCTTTCGCCATGCCAGAAATCGTCGGTTCGATGATTTCTTTCATGGTGCGCTCCACCATGGCCGGTGTCATCACCGGGGCGGGGGAATAGGCGCCCATTCCGCCGGTGTTGGGGCCGGTGTCGCCATCACCCACGCGCTTGTGGTCCTGGGCTGTTGCCAACGCCAGCGCGGTTTTGCCATCGGAAAGGCAGAAGAAACTGGCTTCCTCACCGTCGAGGAAAGCTTCCACCACAACCTCGGCGCCGGCAGCGCCAAAAGCGCCGTCGAAACAGTCGTCGATTGCGGCAAGCGCTTCCGCCTCGCTCATGGCAACCGTTACGCCCTTGCCGGCGGCAAGCCCGTCGGCCTTGATGACGATGGGTGCGCCCTGTTCACGGACATATTGCTTTGCCGGTTCGGCGGTCTTGAAACGCTGATAAGCCCCGGTTGGAATATCGTAACGGGCGCATAGATCCTTCGTGAACCCCTTGGAACCCTCAAGCTGAGCGGCTGCTTTCGAAGGCCCGAAGGTGGCAATACCAGCCGCACGCAGATCATCTGCCAGACCGGCAACCAGCGGCGCTTCCGGTCCGACGACGACGAAGTCGATCGCCTTTTCCCTGGCAAAGGCGATAACGGCGGCGTGGTCTTCCACGTCAAGCGAAACGAGTGTCGCATGGTCGGCGATGCCGGGATTGCCCGGAGCGGCATAAAGTTCATCGAGCAGGGGAGACTGGGCGATTTTCCACGCCAGCGCATGTTCGCGTCCGCCGGAACCGATCAACAGAACTTTCATGGTCAACACCCCTGCAAATTCGCCTGTAACCTTGTTTGAGGGGCGTTAAGGGCAGGGGGGCGAAAGGTCAAGGAGAAAGCGCCTCAAATGCCCGTCTTTCCCTCGAACTCAGCCTTTCCTGTGGAATCGTTGCCGCCTCTTGTTGTCACGCCACAATCAGACATTATGTTCGCCGCTCCAGATGTGACATCAGAGAACCCCATGACCGCAGATAATGCCCGCCTCGCCACGCTCATCGCCTCCGAAATCAACGCCCGCGCCGATCAGGTGAAGGCGGCAGTGGCGTTGCTGGACGAGGGAGCGACCGTGCCCTTCATCGCCCGTTACCGCAAGGAAGCGACGGGAGGGCTGGATGATACCCAGCTTCGAACGCTTGCCGAACGCCTCGTCTATCTGCGTGAACTCAATGCGCGCCGCGCCTCCATTGTTGATACCATCAACGGTCAAGGCAAGATGACGGACGCCCTGATGGTCAAGATCATGCAGGCGGGCACCAAGGCGGAGCTGGAAGACCTTTATCTGCCCTACAAGCCGAAGCGCCGCACCCGCGCCGAAATCGCCCGCGAGCGCGGTCTCGGTCCGCTGGCCGAAGCGATCTGGGCAAACCGCGCAGCCGATCCGGCAAAGCTTGGCGAGGCCTATGTGCAGGGCGAGGTGGCGGATGTGAAGGCAGCGCTTGAAGGCGCGCGTGACATCGTGGCGGAAACCATGACGGAAAACGCCGATCTTCTTGGACGCCTGCGCGACTATATGCGCCAGAACGCCATTTTCCGCGCCAAGGTGGTCGACGGCAAGCAGGCGGCAGGCGAAAAATTCTCCGATTATTTCGATCATTTCGAGCGCTGGGCGACAGTGCCGGGACACCGCGCGCTGGCCATGCTGCGCGGCTGGAACGAGGAGATTCTGACGCTGACCATCGATGTCGATGCGGATGATCCCTCTCCGGTCAAACCCGCGCAGCGTACCGTCGCGGCCGCCTTCGATATCCGCAATGCCGGCCCCGCCGATCAATGGTTGATGGAAGTGGCAGGCTGGACCTGGCGGGTGAAGCTCTCCATGTCGCTTTCGCTCGATCTCATGCGCGAATTGCGCGAACGTGCGGAAGAAGAGGCGATCAATGTTTTCGCCCGCAATCTCAAGGATTTGCTGCTGGCCGCACCGGCGGGCTCACGCGCCACCATGGGGCTCGATCCGGGCATCCGCACCGGCGTCAAGGTGGCCGTGGTGGATGGCACCGGCAAGCTGCTCGACACCACGACGGTCTATCCCTTCCAGCCGAGGAACGACGTGCGCGGCGCGCAGGCGGAACTCGCCATGCTCATCCGCAAGCACAATGTCGAGCTGATCGCGATCGGCAACGGCACGGGCAGCCGTGAGACGGAAAAGCTGGTCGCCGCTCTGCTGACACAGATGCCGGCTTCGGCTTCCGGCGCAAAGCCCACCAAGGTCATCGTTTCGGAGGCGGGCGCATCGGTCTATTCCGCGTCGGAACGGGCGGCGGCGGAATTCCCCAATCTCGACGTGTCCCTGCGTGGCGCGGTGTCCATCGCCCGCCGCCTTCAGGACCCGCTGGCCGAACTGGTGAAGATCGAACCGAAATCCATCGGCGTCGGGCAGTATCAGCACGATGTCGATCAGGGCCGTCTCAGCCGTTCACTCGACGCGGTCGTGGAAGATGCGGTGAATGCCGTCGGTGTCGATCTCAATACCGCCTCCTCGCCGCTTCTGGCGCGGGTTTCCGGCCTCGGTGCTTCGATTGCCGATGCCATCGTTGCACACCGCGACCAGACCGGCCCCTTTGCCAGCCGCAAGGAGCTGTTGAAGGTGCCGCGCCTTGGCCAGCGCACCTTCGAGCAATGCGCCGGCTTTCTGCGTATCCCCAACGGCAAGGAACCGCTGGATTCGTCCTCCGTGCACCCCGAAGCCTATGGCGTTGCGAAAAAGATCGTTGCCGCCTGCGGTCGCGACCTGCGCACGCTGATGGGTGACAGCGCCACGCTGCAGGGGCTCGATCCGAAGCGCTTCATCGACGAACAATTCGGCCTGCCCACCGTCAAGGACATCATCGCCGAACTGGAAAAGCCCGGCCGAGACCCGCGCCCAAGCTTCAAGACGGCGACCTTTGCTGACGGCGTGGACGAGATCACCGATCTGAAACCGGGCATGTTGCTGGAAGGTACCGTCACCAATGTCGCCGCCTTCGGCGCTTTCGTGGATATCGGTGTGCATCAGGACGGGCTCGTGCATGTCTCGCAGCTGGCCGACCGTTTCGTGAAAGACCCGCATGAGGTCGTGAAAGCGGGTGATGTCGTCAAGGTCCGTGTCGTGGAAGTGGATGTGAAGCGCAAGCGTATTGCCCTCACCATGCGCAAGGACGGCGGCGAGGCGGCACCCCAGCCAATGCGCGAAAAGGGCAATGCGGGCGCCATGCGCCACGCGAATTCCAAACCGCAGGGACACAACGAAGGGTCGCAATCCGGTGGTGCTCTTGCTGCGGCTCTGGCCGAAGCGATGAAGCGACGCTGACCTCCGGTTGAAATGATTTCTATGGAAAAGCCCTGCCGGAAACCCCGGTGGGGCTTTTTGCTTGATGAAATCGTTCAATTTTTTTGAAATAAGACTATCTTGAAACTTGTGCTGAAAGGAATACGGTCAGAAAAATTGATAAGTGAGACTTAGCAATTGGGGGTGCCATGGCGTCGTCTCTGCATGTTCTTCTCGAAAAGATAATCAAGAACGGTAATCTTGTCGTCAATAGCCCGGGTGGTAGCCGTACATTTGGTAACGGTACCGGAACAAGGGTGGTTCTGAATTTCACCGACGAAGCTGCCATGCAGGAGATCGCTGCCGATCCTGCGCTGAAACTCGCCGAAATTTATATGGAAGGCCGTATGCAGGTCGTCGAGGGCGACATCTACGACTTTCTGGCGCTGGTTAAAAGCAACACGCTAAGCGAGGCGCTGTCCTTCGGCATGGTGTGGCGTGGTATGGCCCGCATCATCGCCGCCCGCATCAGGATGCATCTGCCGGTAAACCACAACAAGAGCAACGTCGCCCATCACTACGATCTGAGCGCCAAGCTGTTCGACATCTTCCTTGATGAGGACTGGCAATATTCCTGCGCCTATTTCAATCCGCCGGGCATCAGCCTTTATGAGGCGCAGGTCGCCAAGAAGCGGCACATCGCCGCCAAGCTGATGACGGAGCCGGGCCAGAGCGTACTGGAGATCGGGTCCGGCTGGGGCGGCATGGCGATGTATATTGCCGAAAGTGCGGGTGCCGATGTGACCGGCATCACGCTCAGCGAGGAGCAACTGCGCGTTTCCCGCGACCGTGCAGCAAAACGTGGGCTTGCCGGCAATGTTCGTTTCGAATTGCAGGACTACCGTTACCTGCCTGCCTCGAAGAAATTCGACCGTATCGTCTCGGTCGGCATGTTCGAACATGTCGGGCCGACCCATTACCGCGATTATTTCGACAAAGTGGCGGAGGTTCTGGACGACAAGGGCGTAATGGTGCTGCACTCCATCGGCCAGCCCAGTCCGGCACTTGCAACCAATCCCTTCATCGAAAAATATATTTTCCCCGGTGGTTACATCCCCTCGCTTGCCGAGGTGCTGCCGGCCATCCAGAAGTCGGGGCTGCTGGTGAAGGATATCGAAATCCTGCCCATGCATTATGCGCATACGCTGCGGCACTGGCGCGAACGTTTCGTGGCGCGCAAGGCAGAGGCGGTAGCACTTTATGACGAACGTTTCTTCCGCATGTGGGAATTTTATCTGGCGGGGTCCGAAATGGCCTTTACCCACGAAAATTTCCATATTTTCCAGATCCAGCTCGCCAAGGATCGCGACGCCGTTCCGCATAATCGCGACTACATTGCCCGCAACGAGGAAAAACTGCTGGAGTTCGAAAAGACGCGGCCGCCGCTTGAGAAGGTTATGTTCTAAGGTTTGTCCATTCGTCACCGTCATGCCGGACCTGATCTGGCATCCAGCCAGCCCAAGTCCTTGGGCTGAAAGAAGGCTTCCCGCCGCGCAGACGCGCGACGGCTGGATTCCGGCTCAGGGCCGGAATGACGGAAGAGCTAATCGCCGCCTTCTCGCGCTGGTTAATGGAATGGAAACGGAATCCCTCTAATTCTACGCTTACCTGTTTGTATTGCGTTTCCTGGGGTTATTTTCATGTTCAAGCCATCAGCGGCCGTCGCCGCTTGTGTTTTATCGCTTTTTGCCGTCGGTAACGCCCATGCCGATGGCTGGTTTTCCGGCGACTGGTATTTGAAGCTCGGCGGTTCGGGTTTTTCTGCGCCGAAATATCAGGGCGACAACAAGAACGAATTCGGCTTTTCGCCCATCATTTCTCTCGGCCGTCAGGGTCAGGGCGCGCGTTTCACGTCGCGCAACGACAGCGCCTCGATCTCTCTGCTGGACAATGGCCCGATCAGTATGGGTCTTGCGGGAAAGCTGGTGTCTCCGCGTGACCAGAAGGATTCGGCCGATCTGAAAGGCATGACCCGCATCAAGCGCGGCGGCGAGCTTGGCGGTTTCGCCGAGGCTTATCCCACCGATTGGCTGCGTATTCGCGGCGAAGCCCGTCAGGGCATCCGCAGCCATAGCGGCGTGGTCGCCGACCTCTCGGCCGACGTCTTCACCGATATCGCCCCCGGTATCCAGATTTCCGCCGGCCCGCGCGCCACATGGGTCAGCAGCAAATACAATGAACGCTATTACGGCGTAAGCGCCGCGCAGACAGCGGCTGGCGCGCCATCGCCCTACAGCCCCGGCGGCGGCCTGCATTCCGCCGGCGTCGGCGCCGCCATCACCTGGAAGGTCACGGAAGCCGCTGAAGTTGGTTCCTTCGCCGAATATCGCCGCCTGACGGGCGATGCCGCCGACAGCTCGCTGGTGCGTGAGCGCGGCTCCAAGAACCAGTTCGTCGTCGGCGTCCAGGCAAGCTACAAATTCGGCTTCACGCTGCCCTGAGGCGAGGCGAATATGCCCACCCCAAGCCCCGCCGCGAAAGCGTTGCGGGGCTTTTTTGTGTCTATGGCCAAGTGCTGAAATCGATTCCGATTCGCCTGCCGATGCTGTAGAACCATCCCCATGGTTCACCACAGCGATTTGTCAGACCGCGTCTCCGACGCACCATCCAACAACTGGGTCTATCGGATTTTGCCGAGACCCCTCTGGCCCTATGCGCAGCTGGCAAGATGGGACCGCCCCATCGGCTGGCAATTGCTGATGTGGCCGTGTTTCTGGTCCGCAGCACTCGCGGCCAATGCCGCGGTAGCAAGCGGCGGTTTTTCCTGGGGCACGCTGATCTGGCATCTGGCGCTGTTTTTCATCGGATCGGTGGCGATGCGCGGCGCGGGCTGCACCTATAACGATCTTGCGGACCACAAGATCGACATGGCCGTTGCGCGCACGCGCTCGCGGCCGCTGCCATCTGGTCGCGTGAGCAGGGCGCAGGCGAAGGTCTTCATCGTGTTGCAGGCGCTCGCCGGACTCGTGGTGCTGTTGCAGTTCAACGGATTTGCGATTGCCACCGGCATATTCTCGCTGGTCTTCGTGGCAATCTATCCCTTCGCCAAGCGCTTCACCAACTGGCCGCAATTTTTTCTCGGCCTTGCCTTTTCCTGGGGTGCGCTGATGGGCTGGGCCGGGCAGTTCGGGTCCATCGCCTGGCCTGCTGTCCTGCTTTATGTCGGCTCCATCGCCTGGACGATCGGTTATGATACAATCTACGCCCATCAGGACAAGGAAGACGACACCGCTGTGGGCATCGGTTCAACTGCGCTGCTGTTTGGAGACAACACACATCGCTGGCTGGTTTTTCTTTATGGCACAGCCCTTGTCATGATCGCCCTGTCCTTCTGGGGAACGGGCGTTAACCTGATCGCCTATAGCGGCCTTGCCGCCGCCGCCATCATGCTTTTCCGGCAGGTCTGGGTGCTCGATATCGACGACGTGGCGCAATGCCTTGTGCTGTTTAAATCCAACAACCGCGTCGGCGTACTGATTTTCGCCGGTCTCATTCTGCCGCTTCTGTTGGCGTGAGGTTGTTGAAAGGCAAGATGCAAAAAAGCCCGGCCGCGATATCCGCGCCGGGCTTTTTATTGTTTTGTCTGAAGATTATCAGCTGCGAGCGATGATTTCCTTGCCCTCGATCTTCATGCTCATGCCGAGAGAACCGGTGGAGCGGCGAACGAGAAAGCGCGGGCGACGATCCGCGAAATAGGAGTGCCGGCGACGGGGGCGGCTGTTCTTGGTGCGCACCTTGCCGAGATGTTCTTCCAGCGGACGGGCAACGCCATCGGCCTCCACCATCAGCATCGGAATGCGGTAGGCTTCGGACCAGCTGCGCCAGTCGGCGGCGATATCGCAAAGATCATGGGCGACGAGAAGCGGAACGCAAAGTTCCGGATCGTCGTGGTGAAGCTCCAGCGTCACCGTCACCTGTCCATCACCATGGTCGATGGCGCGGGCGGCAACGCCCTTGAAAGCGCGGGCTGGCAGGGCGAAGGACAAAGGCAGGCCGGAAGAGGACAGGACCTTTCGCAGAACGGCGCCCCGTTCATCGAGCGTGACGGCAACATCGGTTGCGCCATTGCCCCTGCCATAGGTGACCTGTTGCGGAAAACGTGCCGGGTCGAGTCTGAGTGTGGCGACGGCCCAGTCGGGCTTCAGAACGGTCTTGGTCATGTTTATTCTACCCTTGTTTTACCTGAGAGCCGGTTTCCGGTCTTCTCATCGGGACTTTTCGTCCTCTGATGTCAGGAGAATATCCGCCGCATGTTCGAGACTGCTTAAAAATCGCGGTTAAGAAAACTTTGCATTCCCAAATGGTTAGCAAAACCCACCGTGGCATGGTTTCGCTGAGGTAAAGCCGATTGAGACAATGCGATTTTTCTCAGTCCCGAAACTGTGCTCTTTCAAGCTCCGGGCAAGGCGCGTCATGCACAGTCGCGCCAAGGCCTGCCGTGCGTCCGGATGGAGGTGTGGTGGGCGAATTCAAAACCGGAGCCGGCCGTATCCAGCGTGATGCGCGGTGCTCCATGGGGCATTCGCATGGTATCGACATTTCTGAGCTACGACCTCATCAACCGCGATATGAAGGCAAGCATTTCACGCGTGTCGCAGCAGGGGATCGTCGAGCGGCAGACGAAATATTACAAGGAAAACATCGGCAATGTAAAAAGCGTCGACGAGTTCCTCAATAACTACCAGCTCTATTCCTATGCCATGGATGCCTTCGGTCTCGGCGAGATGACCTATGCCAAGGCCTTCATGAAGAAGGTGCTGGAAAGCGACCTGAACGACCAGAACAGCTTTGCCAACAAGCTGACCGATGAACGTTATCGCGAATTTGCCGCATCCTTCAACTTCACGCAGTCCACCACCACGGTGCAGACGGAGGCGCAGCTCGACAAGATGATCGGGCTTTACGACACCTCGATCACCAACCTCGATGACAGCCTGTCCGAAGAAACCCGTTATTATAAGGCGATCATCGGAACGGTCACGAACGTGGACCAGCTGCTTCAGAACGATAGAACCCGCGCCTACATCTTCGAGGTCTTCAGCATTGATGAGAAGACCTACAGCTATTCCCACATCAAGGGATTGATGACGAGCGATATCGATGACCCGAACAGCTATCTGAACCAGAAGTTCGGCGCGGCCTATTCCGCTGCCGTGGAAAAGCTTACGACCAAGGGCAATATCGAGTTGCATGGGGATGTGACGGATCGGATAACGGCCATC
>Ga0157370_10003320_pt1 | contig 18958 bp, 14 predicted proteins | sample C35metaG_FD_113463 | JGI IMG/M metagenome (GOLD analysis project Ga0157370, IMG submission 113463) | Corn rhizosphere microbial communities from Kellogg Biological Station, Michigan, USA - C3-5 metaG | ecosystem: Host-associated > Plants > Roots > Rhizosphere > Soil | place: USA: Michigan...
CAATCAGATGTCATCGGTAGAATTTGAAAAGAATTACGCAATGAGCTCGGGGGGTAAGAAAATCCGGGACGATTCAGCCTTTTTCAGGCCCGCTCCTAGGAGCGTAGCCGCTCCATAAACCCTGCCTCTGGAAGCTGAGGTTTATGGAGCATTTACTTTTTTAGCGGTGCCCTGCACGTGTGTTAATAGGTGATCCCCGGAACCACGGTGGTGACGATGTGTTTGCCATCGTTGCGGCAGGCTTCAGCTAGCAGACGGGCAAGGATTTGTTCCTGCTCTGCGGCAGTAAGCTTCAGGCTCTTGAGTGTCGACTTCCAACCGTCGGCATTAGCGAGCAACGAGTTCAGAATTGTTGGCGTCCCCCAGAATGATCCATTTACCGGGTACGGAAGGTGGTATGAGGCGGGCGCCTCGAATCCAAGAGACTGACATAGGCTTGAAATGGTTTCCGCATCGGCGGTAGCGTCATGAATGTTAGGGTCTTCCGGGAATACCAGCCCCAGAGCGGTATCAGATGAGTCGCTGCTCAGGAGACCCGTTATGACTCCCAAAGCATCGTACTTGCCGCCTATCATGTTTTCGATCAGGTACTGGTGATAGGTTTCCCGGTCGCTGAAATCGATGTCGATCGGGTCGGTGTTCAAATTGATATGCGCGATCGCTGAGTAATCCAGGTAAGGAACGCTCGCCAGGTGTTTGAAGATCGCAAGTAACGGCTGATCTTCACTCACCAGTATGCTCAGTACTGAGTATTGCTCTTTCTCAAGGCATTGTTTGATGGTAAGAGCGGCCAGTTCGTCGGGAACAAGAATGACGACATCAATCTGGGCTGACTTTTTCACGAGAAGCTTTACGATTTGCTCGATAGATTCTGCAGAGCGCAGGCTTATAAATATCAGCGACTTACTATCGGTGGATGTGGAGGAATGATCTTTCCACGAGAGGTTCTGCCAGTTCCATGGCCCTTCGGGGCGGCCAGCACTCAGAAAGTGCGCTAATGGATCCTGAGCTCCGATTTCCGAGGCATTCATATCCTTGTAAATAAGGGGATCAAAGCCCGGGAACAGCTTGCGTCGCAACACGCCGCGCGTCCACGAGCGCACGTATCGGCGAGTAGCTTCGGTAGCGCCTGAAAGCTGCACGCCTGCCGGTGGGTAGTAGTCTAAATCAACAACCTCTGCCTGTTGTATCGTGGCTGCGTCAACCTGCTCCTGACGGGACAGGGCTGCATTATCCTCTGTAAGGGCGAGTAATTGTTCGACGTAACGGGACATGTTGAATTCGCGTGCAGCCAGAGATCGCGCCTGCTCTCCAACCTTATCCCGAGCTTCTTTCGACGAGGCCAGTTGGATGATTTTGTCAGCCATCTTATGGGTGTCCAGATAAGGCGCGACACACTCTTCCTGGAGGCCATTACGCTTAAGAATGTCTGCAACACCCGTTGTGTTGTCGAAACAGAGAACTGGCAGGCCCAGTACCATGGCGTCAATAGCAACGTTGGGCAATGGGTCCAAACGTGCGGTCAACAGCATCATGTCGCTCAGGGCATAGACATGCTCAATGGCAGCTGTTTCGGAAATGATCTTGAATCGCTCCGAGATTCCGGCGCGCTGAATCTGATCCTGAAGGTAAATAGAGTAATCAGTATCTTTCTCTGGATTGTAGTTATTACCGATCCAGACAAAACGGCACTTATGACCTATAGGTGAATTGATTACGCGGGTCGCGCACTCGATAAACAGGTCTACACCTTTGCGGATTTGTACCCAGCCGGCGCCTAATATAACGATCGTGTCATCTTCAGGTCCATCCGGACGCATAATCTTTTGCAGCATCGCCTTCTCTGCTTCGATATGAGCCAGATCGTGTGCCTCGCCAGGGACAACGCTTTTGCCTTGTGCCAACACGGGAAGTTTGCACGAAGCTAGTTCAGGCAGTACCTGTATTGCGCTGTTGAGTGTAATGTCGGCAGAGAAAACGGTTTGACCTGACCATAACAATGCATTTTGTATTCGCGTGCGGGGGCGAATATATACTGCGAACTCGTGGATTAAACTGATTGTCGGGATATAGCGATCGGCCAAGGGCTTGAGTACTATATGGGACTCCACACTGTTCACAATCGCAAATTGAAATGAGTAGGTGTCGAGGAACTTGCCTAATACCCAATTGGCGAAAGTCTCTTTGTGGTAAAGATCCACAGGGCCGGCAACTATCGCTCCAGCCTCGATAAAAGACTCTTCCAACGGACCGCCACGAAGCAGCAGTGTCACTACATTGAATTTCGAGGTGAGTTGCTGGACGATATTCAGGCTAAGAATTGGAGCGCCGGTTCTCGAAGCTTCATGACTGACTAGCAGAATGGTGGGCTTATCTATAGGCATCGACTCGATGGGGCGACTCAAAGCGATAAGCGGAATACGGCCAAGCAGGCCTTCGACCCGCCCGTGATCCAGGAAGTGCCGTTCCGGATCAGCTAGTGAGGCGAGAACCGGATACATGGCCCGATAGAAGTCGGCGTTGAATGGCTCTGTCGGTTCATGGAGCAGTCCGCCAGCGAGAACCTGCTTTTCGCCTTCATAGTCGCGAGAAGCCTGCGAAATCGACTTTGGAACACCTAGGCGGCCTTCCTGGATGCCGTGGCTTAGATAGTGTACGACTGCGGGAATGCCGGTCGCTTTAACATCGGGATAAGTTTCGAGGTAGTAGTTTTCGTCAAAAGCTTCTCCATTGGGAAGAATTATCGACGGAAGCCTTTTTTTTATGTCCGTTAAACTGATCAGGCGCCAAAATCGTGAGTTAAATAAGCGCTCCCACGAGTTGGACAGTGTTTGAATATATTCTTGTTTCAGCCCCGCCTCAGAGGCTTTCCATTTTTCCAGATTAATTTCCAGTTTTTTGTTCTGGGAGCTTAGATCCGCCAGTTCAGATTTGAGGCGAGCATTTTCATCGGAAAGTTTAACGATGATGGATTGTTCTTGATCTGCTTGTTCGTTATTTTTCATGGTCGTCTTCGACGGTAAGTTGCTGTGGATGTTGTGGCGCCGTGTGCCACTACAGTCTCGGTATTTAGCGCTTTGATCTGCGTTTTTAAAGAAATGCTTTCCAGGTTGGCATTGGCGAGTATTTTTGGTTCAGTCTGGCTGTTGAGCCGTACGCTTTCGAGGTGCTGAGCGTGACGGGAGCCAGGGGCTGGATACTCATTGATGTATTTCGATATCTCATCTTCGGTCGGCTCTGGTAGGTCAGGCACCGAGGCAGAATCTAGCCGGCTTAACAGCTTGTTATTGACAGCAATGTCGCCTCTGTCTTCCCAAAAACTGGCCGTATGGTCCATACCCATCGGATGGAGCTGGTCACCAAGCTCAACGCCCATAGTACTGAGTGCACGCGCAAGTACGATGGTTCCGCTGCGATGCATGCTGAGAACTATGGTTGTTTTTTTGGCGGTCAAATGGCTATCGTCCTTGGAAAAAATTCATCGCTGGTAAACAGGGTGAATGCTGGAACTGAGTGCAATACGGTCATTGAATGGATGTGGGCGGCATTATGCTGCATGGCAATGACGTCTTGCATCACCTCACCCATGACTTTAAGAGGGCATTTGAAGTCGAAGCGTTTGAGTGGCCCCCTCGTTCATTGCTAGGCAATGTGGTTCGTGTCTTCTGGTTGCGAACCGACAAGTGCGTGCCTTTGGGCCGGTACTGGAGGATTAGAGCGTTGATACTACCATCGACTTTTGCGATACATGGAAAGCCTATGGCCTATCTCCGTCTCGTCCTAAATGATTGATTTATAAAAGTAAAATTGTATCGTAGTAGCTCTCGAAAAGTACGGGCTTCCAATGCCCCGATCGATGGCAGCTATGTCAAAGCCCACCAGCGCAGTGCAGGAGCTGCAAGCGGTCTGAAGAGGTTGATACGAACGTATTGCCCGAAGGCAGGCGGTGGTCGCAAACCCTATTCATTGGAGAGCATGCTGCGCATTCATCTGTTGCAGAACGGGCTCTCGATCAGCGAGCTACGCGGTCTCGTGGGGCGTCAAGCGCTACCTCTAAAGCCCCATAGACCAATTCACATTAAAATTGCCCGCTTATGCGCATGCATTATTGAAGGTGCCATGGGCGCCGCCCAAGGCGGCTAATTGCCGAAGCCCGGGCCGTGTGGCCCGGGCTCCTCTGCGCGCGATTTCAGCGAAATGACCAGCGCTTGTGGCCGAAGTAGCTGGTAAACACCGGCACAGCCACGCCGAATGCGTGCGCTATTTCATGCTTGAAGGACTCCATGCCCATTGCAGGCAGAATGTACGATGCCAGGCCAATACTGATGATCCATGTCTGTACGACCGCAACCAGGTTGACCAGTACAAAGAACATTGCCGAGTGATGGATGGGCTGTTGGCTTTCGGTAAAGACAAACATTCGTGCCAGTACAAAGGCGGTGATCATGCCGGTCAGGTAGGCGAGCCCGATCGAGACTGAAAAGCTCAGCCATTGGTTGTAAAGAATCCTCGAGAAGAAGTTGACAGCAGCTGCACTACCCCCCGTCACAAGAAAGGTAAGGAACTGTCGATTAAGCAGCTGTTTCACTTAACTGCATCCCTTGCCATGTTTCTACCGAAATCGATGCTCTCGGAAATACCGCGATCCTCGGGATAGTAGTAGGAGGTATCGGCTACCCACAAGCCTTGCACGGGCAGCGAAACCGGCGGCAGCCGGTCCAGATAGCCCGGGTCGCAAATGGGCTGCGCATGCCGATAGCGGCTGGCGCGGATATCGATGAAGTCCTCATCGTTCAGCGTCGGGTTGATCTTCTTTAAGTAGCGACGCACCTTGTCGAGGAAAGCCTGGTCCGGTTCGGCGAACTTAGGATGTTCACCAGGCATATAGAACGGCACATAGACAATGTGTTCGTTCATTGGGCGCAGGTTGGTGTATTCGACAAGTCCGGGGATATCCATCTCGGGGTCGTTGGTATTGAGCCAGAAGTTCTCGGTCAGAGGCTTGCGCAGCTTGGCGATCACGCAGACCACCGCAACGTTCTTGAGGGCTGCGAAGCGCGCGAGAATATCCTGTGGCAGGTCCGGCATCAGGGAGGGCACATAGGGCAGGGGCACGGTGCTGATGACCTTGTCGAAGCGCTGGATTTCTTCCCCGCAGACCACACCCTGAACCTTGCCGTGTTCGATGATCACGCGGTTGACCGGCGACTTCAGGCAAATGATCCCGCCGTGTTTTTCGATGTCGGCCTTCAGCGCTTGCAGCAGGGTGTCAGAACCGCCATCCAGGTAGCCGAGTTTTTCGCGGAACAGGCTATAGCGCGAGCGGCCGATGCGGCGGATGCGGCTCCAGATCCAGGCTGCCGACAGGTTATCGGTGTAATGGTAAAACTTGTAGTCGAACAGCCGCTTCCATAGCACTTCCCAGGCCTCGGCTCCGACCCAGCGCTTGATCCAGCCCGTGGCTTCGACGTTGTCCAGAGGCTTCCAGTCATTTCTCTTGGTGGACAGGAATGCGTGCAGGCCATAACGGACTTTGGCTGTCAGGCTCAGGCCCTTGAACTTGAGCAGAGCAATGGGGTTACCCCAAGGTTGCAAGCGGTTTTGATACCAATAGCCCATTTTGGTTTCGACCCAGCGCATTTTCGAGGCCAAGCCCAACTCGTCCAGTACCTTCAGGAAGGCGTGGTCAGAAATGCAGTGGAAGTGGTAGTAGCGCTCGATGGTGGTGCCCGAGAAATCGAACGCCGCGGTCATTCCACCCACACGGTCATCCGCCTCGAATACCACGGGTTTATGTCCGTCCCTGGCCAACTGGTAGGCCACTGCCAGGCCCATGGGGCCAGCGCCCAGCACGGCAACTCTTTGTCCCATCGTCAAAACTCCAGAACCACTTTGCTGTAAGTGGGGTCGTTGAAGGTTTCCTGTATCGCCTTGGCAAACGGCGTGTAGGTCACGCCGAAGGTGCCGGGCCAGTCGTTGACCTCGAATTCGTCCTTGGCGCTGAGTGCAGCCAGCTGTTGGGTGGTGAAGGGTGGGTTCTTGTCGAACAGGCTCCACGTCCAGATCAGGCTGTAGAACAGGCCGTAGGGGATGCATGCGATCACGGCCTTGGCGCCGGTGGCACGCTTGATTTCTCGAATGATGTCGATGTAGTCGACTTTTTCGTGCCCCGATACGTTATAGATGCCGTCGCGCACACGGTTCTGTATGCAGCTGATGATGACATTGCAGAAATCGCCTACGTACAACGGTTGACGCATGTAGCGGCCATGACCAGGAATCGGGAAGACTGGGACCTTCTTCATGAAGCGCGACAGCCAGCCCAGGTGTTTGCGGTCAAACCAGCCAAACATGAGCGTCGGGCGCAGCACCGGGCAGGGGATGCCACTTTCCAGCACCATCTTTTCCTGGTCTATTTTGCTTTTTGTGTAGAAGTCGTCGGCCACCGATTCGACCACCGAAGAGCTGATGTGCACCAGATAGTCGATGCTGTGCAGTTTGATCTGTTCAAGAATCAGGCGGGTGGCATCAACGTTGTTCTTGACGAATTCCTGATAGTCAATACCACCGATCTGCGCCTGCAGCATGACGACCACATTGGCACCGGCGAAGGCCTGTTGCCATTCGCCGGGCATGGACAGGTCACCAAAAATGGTGGTCACGTCAGGCTGTACGCGCTTGAGGATCTCCAGGTTTTCGCGGTGCTTGTCGATGACCACGATATTGCTGTAGCCCTTGGCCTTGAGGCGAGCTACCAGATTCTGTCCGACCAGCCCGGCACCGCCGGGCAGGATGATACGTTCATCAAGATTAATAGCGGTCATTGCGGGTCAACCTGGATGTCTTTGCGAAATTGGCACAACTGCAGTTCCTTGCCTACCACGCGGGCCACGCCAACGGCATAGCTGCCCTTGAGACCGCGGGTGTCGATAACGCGGCCGAAGCCGGCGTTGCCGAGGTCGGATTTTTTGAAGAAGTCGTTTACATCAGGGCGTGCGTACTGGGTCGCATCATAGTAACGCACGTTCTGGTGGGCATCGGTGAGGGTGATGTAGACCTGTGACGGCAGCTGGTTGCGGGCCGCATCCACGACGGTCCAGCCCTTGGCTTCAATGGCGCCTGCGAGCTCCTGCGTGGTCGGGTTCGCGAAGTCGAGGCTGCCAATGCATTGCGCTGGGGTCTTCGGTAGGTCCAGGCCTACGTTCGTCTGTGGCAGGCTGATGTAGCAGCCTGATACTTCGGCGACCTTCCACTGACCGTCTTTGTGTTGCTGGTTAACCAATTGGCCAAGGCTGGGCTTCTCAACCGGAGGGCACGCGACTACCGCGCCCAGGGGCGCGCCACCCAGAAAGGTCTCGGGGGATTCGATGGTCTTGTCCAGATACTTGAAGCTGTTGGCAATGGTGAATGACTTGTGTTGTGCGTAGTAGACGATCGACGAACTCCAGTCGTTGCCGTACAGGGTAAACGCCTCGCCGTCCTTCATGTTGTGCTTCAGCGTGTCAGCCACCAGAAGATCTTTGGAGTTGCTCAGGTCAATCTTCTGTCGCAGGTTTTCGCCATACCCTTGTGCGAAGGTGCTGTAGTTGTTGGCCAGCAAGGCAACGAACAGCCCCAATATCCAAAGGCGAGACTGCGGATGAGCGAGGCCTTCGGACAGCGCCACGGCCAGTGCGAAGATGATGAAAAGGACGCTGGCCGACTGGTAGTAGCTATGGACTAGATGAAGATTGGTGAATATGAACAGGGGCAGCAATGCCAGGACGCAGCTCGTCAGCACCACCAGGCGAGTTCTGGTGTCGCGAGCCATCAACAGGGCGCAAAGGATGATTGCGCTACCGAAGACGCCCGACAGGTTGCCCTTGACGATGCGTGACCAGATGACATCGCCATACAACAGCTTGGAAAAGCGTTGAGGCAAAGTACCCCAGTTCCATGTCGAGAGTGCGCTGGACGTCAGGGCGCTGCCGAATTCATTCTCGTTCTTGAGCACGTCAGTGTAGTGGGTCCAGGCAACCCCGAACACGATGGGCAGCGCGAACAGCAGAATGCCCAAGGTGATGTTACGTGCACTGATGGCTTTGAACATGCCCCCGTTACGCTGGGTTTCGTGGACCAGGAATACCAGTGCCATTACCGCCAGCACCGGCAGGCCGGTGGTGGCTTTTTGCAGGATCGAAAGCGAAATCAAAGTGGTGAAATAAATCGCGTCCCGGTGGCGACCTGCGGCCAGGAAATCGAGGAAATACTTAATCGCGGCAACGGCGAAGAACACCGCCACCGTCTCGATCATGAAGGTGCGACCCCAGAACAGGTAAAGAGGGCTGGAGAACAGCAGACCGGCGAAAATATAGAAGCTGCGCGGGGCTAGCTTCAACGACTGGCAAATGGAGCGAGCCGGCAGCAGGCATAGCACCAAGAACACGAAAGAAACGATCCTGCCGACCTTGTCCAGGTCGATACCGGTGAACTTGCTGATCAGCGCCACCAGCGCCTGATAGAGCGGGAATTCGAACGGGATTGACCAGGGGGCGCCGGAGACGGGTGTTTCGTAGGCGAACTTGAAACCCTCCTTGATGAACCAGAAGGAGGTCAGCGCTGTTTGGGTCTGGCGAAAGCCGAACAATTCGAGCAATGGCTGCCCCGAAAAGCGAAACGCCAAATAGGTCGCGTAAAGCACCGTCAATACGGCGATGCATTTGATACTGCGCTCGATCAGCAGCTCATTATCTGCCAACTTGAATAGCTTCAAGGATCCACCCCAGTCCGTCTAAAAGTTTGAATATCAGGAATTTATTTTTTTAATATGAATTGCGGCAACTTCCGGATGATCATCATGATCAATGACCAGAAGCGCGGTTTGTTATTGCGCAACAATTTGCGCCTGCAGCATAACTACAACATTCGCACTGTCCACTCGTCTGGAAGTAAGTGATTACATATTCATTCTTTTGAAGAGTACGCCAGGAATTAACTTAATTATCATCATGATTAATACCCAGAATCCTGGGGCGTAGAGGACGTCAACTTTGCGATCAGTACCTTTTACAATGCGTAGGGCCACCTGCTCAGGCTTGGCCAGCAGTGCAGCAGGTAATGGTAAGCCTTGAGTCATCGGTGTATCGACAAACCCCGGCCTGATGTCGATGACATGTACACCAACTTTGAACAGCCGTGCTCGTAGACCTTCGCAAAAGGTGGAAACCGCAGCCTTGGCGGTACCGTATAAGTAGTTGGACGGACGACCGCGGTCACCAGCTACCGAGGTAATCACAGCCAAGGTGCCACAACGCTGGGTTTCAAATTGGTTGGCCAGCAGCGTTAGCAGGGCGATCACCGACGTACCATTGTTGGCAAATTCCTGGAGCGCTACGCCAACGTCCTGCTCGCAAACTTTCTGATTGGGCAATGTGCCGTGCGCAATGAGCGCAATGTCGATTTGCTGTAAGGTCGCTAGGCAACTGTCGAGCATTGCGCCGTGTGCTACAAAGTCGGTGGCATCCATGCAGTGAAGTGTTACTGATTTGGCGCCTCGACCTTTCAGGTCGGCTGCGGTTTGTTCTAGTTTTTCGAGGTTACGGGCCACGAGAAAAAACTCGCTGCCTTGTTCGGCCCATAGACGTGCACAGGCAGCCGCAATGGCCGATGTTGCACCAATAATTAGAATTCGTTTCATGCAGTAACTCGTTTCCAGAAGTGGGAATTCAGAGAGGGATCACGCAGTGCTTCCAGTCGTTCCCATGCGGGGTATGCTTTGCGGAAATCGCCGCCGGTCATGTGGGCATCCTTGGCCGGATACAGGCGACCACCACTCTCGCGAACGATGGCATCCAGCCTTGCAAACAGCCGCACCAAGTCAGCCTTCTGCGGAAAGTCCAAGGCTAGAGAGGTGCCGGGGAGAGGGAAGGACAGCAGGCCTGGCGAGGCGATGTTGCCACAGCGTTTGAGCACGGCGAGAAACGAGCCTTGGCCAGAGTCTGCAATGGCTTCCAGCAACTCGTGCATGACTACTTCGGCCACTGCGTCGGGTATCACGCACTGGTATTGCTGGAAACCTCGGCGCCCGTAGATACGGTTCCAATGCAGTATGCGATCCAGCGGATAAAAGAAGGGCTCGTAGTCACCGCGTTTGCGAGTGCTCTGGGCAGGATGCACCCTCCAATACATATCATTGAAGGCTCGCAATGACAGGTTGTTGATTAGAGACACTGGCGGTGTCAGCGGCATGCTCAATTTCGCTCGCTCGTCCACTTCCAGTGAACCATAACGTGCGTGGTCACCCACGATGAATACGCCCCGCCCGGTCTGAGTGCCTTTTGCCAGGCAGTCGATCCAGGCGACACTGTATTCATGCTGGTGATCGAGTTCGGCGGACAGGCTGAAGAATTCGCCCAGATTGCCGAAACGCACTACGGTGCTGTCGATCTGGCTGGTGCGAATGGGGATAAGCTGAATTTCTGCCCACACGATAATCCCAGTCAGACCTAAACCTCCAATAGTAGAGGTGTAAAGTTCGGGATGCTCGGTAGGAGAGCAGGTCAGCACTCCTTCATTATGGCGTAATAAACCAAAGCGCCGCACATGGTTGCCAAAGGTGCCGCGCAGGTGATGGTTCTTGCCATGGACATCGTTAGCGATGGCCCCGCCGAGGGTGGCAAACTGGGTGCCAGGTGTGACTGACAGGAACCAGCCCTGCGGGATGGAAATTGCCAGGATCTCGGCGAGGGTTACACCGGCCTCTGCTTGTACGGTTCCCTGCTGCCAATCAACCTGGATGAAGCGATTCAGGGCTCCCATGTGCAACACTTGATCGCTCGCGGCTAGGCAGCTGTCTCCATAACTACGTCCGTTGCCATACGGCAGGGTGCTCCCGTGCGTGGCGACCACAGCATCGCGCAGAGCCTCGACTTCGCTACGCCAGCTACAAGCGTGTGCAGTCTGCGGGGCATAGGGATAGCATCCCCAAGAATGCAGGGGACGAGTCATGCAGCTACCCAGAACACCAGCCCAAACAAAGCGCCAACGACCAGACTGCTGCGGTCGCGGATGGCGAACACTACAGGGTCATCATGCATTTGCCCGCGATGAGTGAGCATCCACACTCGAGTGATCCAGAACAAGAGCAGCGGGCAGGCTAGCCAGATCACTTGTGGGTGGGCATAAAGCCCGGTTGTAGCCTGATCATGGATGTATAGAGCCAAGACCATTACGGCTAGATAACCGGAAGACGCGCCCAGCGAGGAAATCATTTCCAGGTCGGCGGGATAGTAGCCTCGCCCACGGGTTTTCCCGGTATCGCCCTTACGCCTCGCTTCGCGCAGTTCTGCGTAGCGCTTGACTAGTGCGAGGCTCAGGAACATGAACATCGAAAACGCCAAAATCCAGAATGTCAGTTCCAAACCGAATGCTGCCGCGCCAGCTATGATGCGCAGGGTATAAAGCGCAGCTAGGGCGATCACATCGATAGCCATCTGTCGTTTCAATGACAGCGAATAGGCGAGAGTTAATATGTAGTATGCAATGAGGGTTCCGGAAAACTCCCAAGGCAGAAGCCACGCAGCCCCTGAAAAAGCGCCAACCAATAATATGGGAAAGAGCTTTAGCCCGGACTTGATCGACAATCGTCCAGCGGCAAATGGGCGATGCCGTTTGGAGTGATGATGTCGGTCATCGGCGAGATCCAGCAAGTCATTAAGTAGATAGACGCTGGAGGCACATAACCCAAAAAACAGAAAGGCCAATACCCCCTGCCATAGGAGCATGGGGTTGGTCAGTTGATGCGCCGCCATTAGAGGTACGAAAATCAGCGCATTCTTCATCCACTGGTGCAGTCGCAACGCCTTCAACCAGTCCTTCGGCCTGGAAGGATTGGAGTGGATCACCTGTTCGACATTGCCTTGTGCCTGAGCGCCACGCTCAACACCGGATTCCGGATTGACCACATAAGCCTTCCGGGCAACCGCCCAGACTGGGATGTCGTCATGAGAGTTACCCACATAATCAAAGCCCTGCTCACCATAGTGCTCGACCAGCAGATCGCGTTTACGATGGGCCGACAGGTTTCGCTTGCTGTCAGAGGCCAGCACTTGGTCAAACAATTGAAGATGTTCAGCAATGCGTTCGGCCAGGCTGTAATGGCTGGCTGTCGCCAGCACTATGGTCCGTCCGTTATTCCGCTCGACTTCAATTAGTTCAATGACCGCAGGATCGAAAGGCAGGACACTGACATCAATATGGGTTGCACGGGCGAGGCCTTCCTTTAAAGCCACCTTGCCTTTGGTCAACCAAATAAAGGGTTTGAACAGGCTCAATGGCTTATGCCGAACAAAAGCCATACCTGTTTCCAGCAGCAGATCGGAGCGCAGCAGGGTACCGTCGAGATCGACAATAAGCGGAATAGTGGGTGGTGTAATATAGACAGTCACAAGAGCTCTTCCCTGAATATTGGCTACTCAAACAAAAACAAAATAAGATCAGGAAAACAACGGAGATCTTAGCAAATGCTACTAAAAGGCCATCAGGCTCTAATTTGCGCGAAATGGTACCACGGATGACACATGGATTCACGGGATGTGGCTAATAAATTGACTGACAGGGCATGCGGTGATGAGGGGGATCACAGAGTCGTAACGCAGCCCATCCCTGACCTGGTCAACTTGATTGGATCCCCGCACTAAGAGTGAGACGCGTCACTAACCCCCGAGAATCATCCATTTTTCACCGTTCTCTCCGTAGATCACTCCGCTCGCCTTGGAGTCGATTCCGGGCACCGATCCGCTTCTCGCAATTGCTGAATTTGATCTTTGCGCCCCGCCGCGCAAGGTCAGTGGCATTCGCTCGCAACTCCGGTTTACGACAGGAAGGCGTACGCTCGGCGCGGTTGGACGATTACACCCGCGCTCGACAGGTCCTACGCGAAGCCGTCAGTGGACGGACACATTTTTGACCCCGTACTTTTCGTCTTTCTGAATCGCACTCGTAATCCAGTGAAAATCCTTTATTGGGAGCGCAACGGGTTTTGCCTTTGGCTTAAGCGCCTGGAGTCTGAACGGTTCAAAACCACGCTTTATCGCAACGACGTCTTGGCAGAGCAGCACAAGCGCCTTCAAAAGCGGCGCGCTCCAATTCGCAGCTGGACGGTGCAAAGGCTGATTGAGCTGCAAGGGGACCAAGTAGCGTTGTATCATCCTCACCGCGTCATCAATGATGGCACGGGAATACGTGTGATCCAGTCCTCCAGCGAAGACATTTGCCCAGGCCTGACGAAGCGCCGGGCTATCACCCTGCGCGACCAATGAGCTGTTGCAAGAATAGAAATTTCTTATCATCTGTAATTAAAATCAGGGCGGAAATACATGCTGCACAAGGATAATAACTTGAACTTGTTACGGTTGGTTGCCGCGCTGATGGTTCTATATGCTCATTCATTCGATATTTACGGTAATACTCCGGAGATTTTTATCGGTATTGATTCCTATGGTGGGCTCGGGATCGCGATATTTTTTATCATTAGTGGTTATTTGATTTCAAAAAGTTGGAGTTTTGATCCTTCGGTCATTAGCTTTTTAGTTAAACGATCGCTGCGAATATTTCCTGCCCTGATTGTTGTTGTGGTGCTAACTTCGTTTCTGCTTGGTCCCGTTTTTTCGACGTTGACAATCAGGCAGTATTTCTCGGATCTGGCATACATTATGTATTTGAAGAACATAATTTTAAGTCCGGTATTTTATTTGCCGGGCGTGCTGGAGCACTCCAGAGTTGCCAATGTGATCAATGGTCCTCTATGGAGTTTGCCTATTGAATTTTTCATGTATTTGGTCGTGGTGGCGCTTGGGCTTCTATTCAAAGGCGGTCGTCTTGCATACACAGTTACCGCAGCATTGTTTGCGCTGATTGTAGTTTTTTGGTGCTGGCGAGATGCGCCTTTGCTGGTGGTTCACGGTAGTGATGTAAGAAACATTCCGTTAATAGGCATCTATTTCATGATTGGGGCATGTTATGCGAAGTGGGGGCTCGAGCGGTGGTTCAGTCTTTCCGGCGTAACTGTCATGGTGATGATTACCCTTCTTCTGGCACCGTATTTATCGTTTTCGAAAGCCCTGTTGTGGCTTACGTTACCGTATGTCGTTTTGGCATATGGGCTTTCCAGAAGTTGGTTGGGGAGCTTGGTTAATAAAGTGGGTGACTGCTCCTACGGTGTTTATATCTATGCTTTTCCGGTTCAGCAGTTTGTTTTGCTAAAATTCCCTGGTATTGCCTATTCAACCTATCTTGTTGCTACAGTGGTCATTACTCTGATTTTGGGGTACGGCTCTTGGCATTTGGTAGAGAAAAGGGTTCTCAAATTCAAGCCAAAAAATAAAGTCAGCTCTGTATCGAATGGTGTTGATGCCTATTCGGCGTTCAATCCTGTTGTGGGTGGAAAGCTTAATTCAGGGGCTTGAGCAAGTGTATGTATTTATGATGTAACAGTCACTCAGGTCACCTATGAAGAGCTACAGGGCCTGACGCGACAGCGCAGACGCCTGACGATTCTACGTCCCCCCAGGGTTTCATAATGCCCGGTTTATGGATCAGCTTCTTCGTAACAGATCCATAAACTCCACCCACCGCAAGGTGAGTCCTTGGTTTACCTTGGCATTTCCGGTGAGCAGTTCCACGGCAACAACGCTTCGTAGTCTTCTACCGTGGATGCATACGGCAACCGCTCAAGTACGTGGCGCTGCCACGTATAGGGCTCTTGGCCGTTGACCTTGGCGGTCTCGACCAAGCTGTAAATCTGAGCACTGGCGGTGGCGCCTTTGGGCGTATCGCTGAACCGCCATGCCTTGCGCCCTATGACAAACAGTTTTATTGCGCGCTCGGCTCTGTTGTAGTCGATCGGTAAAAAACTGCCTCCACGTAACGCTCCAGCCGGTTCCAGATGCTGGCCAGATAATTAACGGCCTTGCCCAATGCGCTTTGCGAAGTGACCTGCCAATCCCATTGGTCTTGCGCCTAATACGGCGATTCGCTGTCCCATCATTAAAATTCCAGCACAATATTGCTATAACTTGGATTATTAAATGTTTCGTCTATGGCGATGGCAAAGGGGGTGTAGGGAACCCCAAAGATTGAAGGCCAGTCGATGACTTCAAACTCATCTTTTGTACTCAGGGCCGCTAACTGTTGCGTTGTAAAGGGCGGGTTTTTATCAACGGGTGCCCACATCCAAAGCAAGGCATAAAAAAGTGTATAGGGTATTTTCACGATTTTTGTTTTCGAGTGAGTCACTCGTTTTATTTCGCGGATGATATCAATGTAATCAATTTTTTCATGTCCGGAAATATTGAAAATACCTTGTTTTTCTTGCTGCTCGATACAATTGATAATGATGTTGGAGAAATCGCCGGCGTAAAGAGGCTGGCGCATAAACTTACCGTCGCCGGGGATTGGGTACACTGGCGTTTTTTTCATGAAGCGGGCAAGCCAGCCGAGGTGCTTGCGGTCAAACCAGCCATACATAAGGGTGGGTCGAAGAATCGGGCAGGAAATATTGCTGGCTAATACCAGATCCTCTTGTTCACGCTTTGTCTGCGTGTAGAAGTCGTCGGCTTTAGATTCCAGTACAGACGAGCTAATGTGAACAAGGTGCATGTTCGGATTGGCTTTTATCAAGTCCAGTATTAGGCGTGTTGAAATCACATTGTTTTGTACGAATTCTTGATAGATATTGCCACCGATTTGAGCTTGTAGCATGACGACCACTGCCGAGCCAACAAAGTGTTCGCTCCAACTACCTTTTTTTGAAAGGTCCGCATACTCAATAGTCAGTTCTGGGTGAACAGACTTTAATATGGCGAGGTTCGTTCGGTGTTTGTCGAGCACCACGATGTCAGTGTATCCGCGGCTTTTTAAACGTGCCACCAAATTTTGCCCGACCAAACCTGCTCCGCCTGGAAGAATTATTTTCATTTTGGTACTCCATTCAAGCCCAGCATGCTTAAGTTGGATCTTCGTTTCAGGCAGTAATTGATGCAGCTAGAAAAACCAAAACTGAGAAAGATACTTACTATGGGCAACAGTGCAAGCATTTCCTTGGATCGAACAGTCAGTAGCATCAACGAAGAACTAACCAGTAATACTGTAGATAATACTAACAAGCTTGCCTGAAAGGCTTTTCTGATGTTTTGTGTTTTAGATATAGCGATACATGAGACGAACGCCAGCAAGGCATAGACCCAAGGTGGCGGAGTCAGGAAATTCATCCAGCCAAAAAACACCATGCCTTGGTGTTGTGCTTTCTCGGCAGGATTCCAGTACGGCATGTGTTGAGGTATAGCGTCCGGAGGAGGGGTCATTTTAACGCTGCCATCCGCTTGAATATTGTCGCCAATAATCAGATACAAGCTATTTGATTTTAAAGGTGTGAGTTGGAACGGTTTTTCGATGAAAAAAGCTAACCAACCCTTGATCAATTTCGCGATGTAGGCCGCGGGTATCGCCAGCACCGATTCTTTATACACGGCTATACTTAGGGCATCCGTTTGCGGAAGCCCGATATAGTAATAGCCGGGAATGGCCGAAACATGAATATTAAATTTTTCAGGCAGGGGATGCTTGGTCGTGAAATCAATCAACTCCGAGCGCGATGCGTTCATCAGATAATTATATTGTGCGAGGTAGGGCGCTCTTACTTCTTTTGGTGCGCCCCAATCAACATCTTGATAGGCTGCAGCCCTGAAATATTCCGGTGGTAAAATTGCGCCAAGGGCCCGCCACCTCAAACTGTTGATTCCCAGCTTGTTTGGTTCCTGAGTGATGTAGTCGTTTGGTATTGCGTCAATTAGAACCCAAGCATGATCGTAACTCAGTTGCCGTGAATTGGTCGTCGGGTAGTGAAAGGTTTCGACAAATACAAATATAATTATGGTGCTCGCCGATAGGCTGACGATGGCTGTCGCGATTTTCCAAGTCCAGTCCTTGCTGTCAAAAATTACTAACATCGCAATGACAGGGGCGATTACCAAGGAGTTGAACTTTACAAGGTAGGCAACCGTAAGAATAACTGCGGACAGTATATACAAAATTATTTTTGCATTATTTTTTACATCGAACGCCCAGAGAGCAGTCAGCAGTGCGATGGCAAGAAAGTCTCCTTGTAGCCAGTCCGGTCCGATGGAATTGACCCCACCCATGAAAAACAGACTGCCACCCCACGCTAGGCACATAAGTGTGGCTGAGATTTTACCAAATACTTTATTGCACATGAATGTGCTAATTGCGATGGCGAACACGTGGAAGTAAAAATGAATGTGCTGTAAGTGTCGCAGCCATTTAACATTATAGATGTCTACTCCGTTGGGTACGCCAGCAAAATCGAGTGCGAAGCGTGCGGCCAAAGTATATCCACTGGCGTGGATAAGATTGGATACACTGGAGAAAATCATCTGAGCATAATTTGGATAGTCAAAGGCAGCAATGTTGATAGGGTACGTCTTCAGGTAGTACAGGTTCAACAGAATGACAATGGCTAGGGCAATTAGTAATAAATGCCTTTGAAACAGATTTCCTAGGGTATTTAAAGCTGACATTGAAGAGCCCTGTTGTCGATGATGCTGGATGTATAAAGTTTTATCACTTGCAGTAAATCTGACTATAGATTTATCCGCTTGAATATAAAATTTGGTAAATGTTTGATAATAAGCATTGTCAGTGCCCAGAATGTTGGGGTGTACAGCGTGTTGGTTTTATTTGCACCGCTTTGACAATGCTAAGTGCTACCTTTTCAGGTTGTGCTATCAGCAGGGGAGGCAGGTTGAGCCCCTTGGTCATAGGTGTTTGAACAAAACCGAGTTTGATGGTAGTCATCGAAACGCCGACTTTGAAAAGTCTTGCGCGCAAACCCTCGCAGAATGTGGAAACGGCAGCTTTTGCTGTGCCGTATAAACAGTTGGAGGGTCTGCCCCTGTCGCCAGCCACCGAAGAAATGGCCGCCAATGAGCCATGTCTTTGAATTTCAAATTGATTGCCCAGCAACGTGAGTAACGCGACGGCAGAAATAGCGTTGTAAGGTGAAACATTAACATATATATCGGTTGCAGAAGCCAGTTGCGACTCAAGCATAGTTTTACCTTGCGCCAGCCAACCTACCGCTTCATAGAGCTGAAATGGATGGCGACGGATAAATGCCATGCCGGTTTCTACTAATAGGTCCGAACGCAACAACGTTCCGTCGAGGTCAACCACGAGGGGGAGGGGCACAAGAACTGTCCTTGAATGCTGGACTAACAAATCAGTTTGTTAGGTCGATGGAAGCCGCAGGAGGCGATATAGTTGCTCCTGTGATGGCTAGCCAACCATCCACGCTAAGTTTTGCGGGGCACGTTACCATAGAGAGGGCTTGTCGTCATGGATCCAGTGCCAATGAAACGCACCCGGATAGACCTTATGGCATAACCATAGACGGTGAGTATTTTTCATTGCGGAGTCCTTTATTCCGCTCAATAGTCTTTAACTACTGGTGCTAAGCCTCGTCATCATCGGCGGTCTGCGCCTGTGCATGCGTCAATATTTCATGGGAGACTGGTTCACCGCCGCGCAGCATGTACCGTTCGCCAACCGGATGATGGCCTCACCAAAGTCGCCATCTACGGTGCAGGCGTAGCCGGCAATCAGCTGGTTGCAGCACTTCGCATGGGCCGAGTCTTGCGTCCCGTGGCTTTTATCGATGATGATCCGAGCATCGCGGATCGTTCGATTGCCGGGTTGCAAGTCTACAAACCCGCTGGCGGATCGATCGGCGCAGAACGTTGTCGGCAGATCTTCTCGCTTGGCCCAACGACGCTTCTGTTGTTTGAACATAGCGAATTCAATCTATACAGCATCCTCTCGGAACTGGAGCAGCGCGCTTGTCGTAAGTCGGTTTCGGTCAAATTGTTGCCGATTCTCGGTTCCATCCGCCACCGGGACAAACTTC
>Ga0157370_10003321_pt1 | contig 18954 bp, 37 predicted proteins | sample C35metaG_FD_113463 | JGI IMG/M metagenome (GOLD analysis project Ga0157370, IMG submission 113463) | Corn rhizosphere microbial communities from Kellogg Biological Station, Michigan, USA - C3-5 metaG | ecosystem: Host-associated > Plants > Roots > Rhizosphere > Soil | place: USA: Michigan...
GTAACATTTGGCTTAGGTAAGTAATACTCACCACGCTTTTTAATCTTGGTTGAGCCTTCACAGACATCGTTGATAGTTTTCCAACGCTCTTTCATGTCCGCGTAAGCTTGATGTTCAGTATTTACTGGCATTAGAAAACCATTCCTATATCTAGTGTTTTAGCTACGACTTTTTTACCCATTGCCACAGCGAACATTCGGAAGCCATCAGCACCATGTGAATGCATGTCATGAAGCGGGTTATCTTTCCAGCAACCTAATTTGTCGTTCCATTCTTTGCGGTAATTCTCAAGATGAGTAATACCTTCAGCACATTTATATTCGTCAAACTCGCACAAAGGCAAAATCTCGCGAACTTGCTCAATTCCATCCATCACTAAAATGTTCGGCACAACCTCAAATGAAACTGAGTACTTTTCACCGTCATCCAAGACATACCCTTCTTTAGCAATGTCTAAGCGCGACTTACCATCGTTCATCATTGAGCGGTTTTTAATATCGTGCGGTGCATAGTGTTTGTTGTATTTGTATCCCTTTTCCTTCAAGACTTTGAAGTAATGGCGCATACCTTCACCAGAGTTTTCGTAGTAATCGATCACTTGGTAATAATTGTCTGAGAGCTTTCGGACAAACCAAATCACCATGGAGTCTGAAACACCCAAATCCCAGAATGTCATCACAGGTAAGTGATCATTAACAGGCAATGCACCAATGCGTTTATTGGCATACAAGAATTTGAATTGGTTCTTGTAGTAAGCACCTTCAACTGACTGAGCGAATGCTTCACTAGGAATACTTGGATATTCCCGTTTCATATCCTCGCCAAGGGTCTTCTCTTTCGAGTGATACCAAGCTCTTTGATTGGCCGTGGTTTTGATCTTATGCTTTGCTTCCAGTTCGTCAAAGTAATGGACTAGTCGCTGTGGTATCTCCTCAGTAGGCTCAATTTCATAATCAGCATTCTTCCACCAGGAGAAGAAAAAGAATTTCCAATCTAGAGGACTTAGTTTTTTGCTGAGTAGAAATAGCTTTTCAGCTAATTGACAGAATTCATAGAAATATCCGCTTTTACCTTCTGCGGTACTCTCTAGAGTAATGCGACCTTTAAGACTTACTGCCTCAAAAGCACCAGTTACAATCTCACGGGCTTTATCTGGAAACTTCGCACAGATCTTACCGAACTCAGATACATGTAACCGGTCTAATGTTCCACCACGGAAAGATGTTGATACAGTGATCGATCCTCCTTTACCAAAAACAAGCTCATCCTTAGTTTGAACCTCTAAAGGATTCGCTGCTTTGATTAAATGCGGCAGACGGTCATAGGCATACTTAACCTTTTCACGGAACAGACGTTTAGCATCATGCAAAGTATGTGCAATCAAAGCACATTTGTCAGACATGAATAACGCAGCATCTAACTGGATAATGCACATCTCAGTAGTGAAGCCTAACTGACGTGCCTTTAAGATGATGTTACGTGTCCATTCATTTTCGAAGTATTCAAGCTGCTCAAGAGTCATCTTGAACTTAACTTGCTTACCTTCCTTATTCGTAATGTAGTAAAGATTGTTTAAGCGCCATAACTGGTCTTTAAGTTTCGCTTTATGCTCAGGTTTCAGCATGGCTACTCCTTAAAATTAATCACCCTCGCTTAATTCATCCATCAACTCAGATACAGACTGAATTTCAATTGTTCCTGAATGTTCTACTTTGTCTTTAAACGCCCCAACAGCTATATGCTTGCCTAATAACTCAAGGTTTTTAACTTTGTCAGGCCATTTGATTTTTCGCATCCATCCTGCGCTATCAGTGATTTCCATATTTTCAATACTGTTGACATACTGACGCCAAATAGGAGGCCATTCATCTAACGGCTTCATATTCAACTTTTCATCCATGATGTCTAAAACATCCATCTTGTCGATTTCAACAAGACGCTTGAGCACATAATCTGCATCCACATCAACACGATTCAAGCGTTGCCCATTAAGGTAAGCAATGCGCTCTTCAACTTCCTCGCGTTGCAGTACATCCCAAGCATGTTGACGTGTTCTAAAACCAACAGCTTCACCAGCCTTTGCTGGACTAAGCGTTTTTAAATATTCGTGGCAGAACTCTTCATGGCGTAAATTCTTTAAGGGTTCTGCGCCTTTGATTTGTTCTTCCATTTATTTACCTCATTAAAAAACCGCCACTTGGGCGGTCTTGTTTTATTCATACCATTTTCTGGCAATAATTAGATTTTTATAAATCTCAACACTTTCTAACATCTTTTTTAGTTTAGTCACATTGGATGAAGCACCCTCAACTCTTACAGTACTTAGCAATTCATCACTAAAAGCATCAATTAATGCCTGTGGTACTTCTATGCCTTTAAGTGGATTTGGGTTGAGCTTTGACCCGTAGCTTTGAATGTGATTAAGGTGGAAACCAGCATGATTTATTAACAATGGAAGGATTTTATTTTTGAGCTCTTCATTCTTGTGCAGCTTTGCTTCTTTAATATCTTTAGCAACTTCATACAATTTGATTTTGGCTGTATATATTGAGTCTCCATCTCCAAAGAAGTTGGAAGATGCAAAGACCATGTCAATTCTTAATTTAAAGTGCTCTACTTGTAATTGTTCTAACAGTTGTTCTGATTTCTCATTAATTTGTTGAAGTTTTACAGTATTACCAATCAAAGTTATTTCAGAAATTTTCTCAAAGAAAATTGCAACAAATGCAGCGACTAGAAAAACAGTCGTTAATAATGATAAATCCCCAGAATCTATCAACCCATTAACCCTTAAGCAAACAAACCCAGCAATAAATATCAAGAATAGTGTGAACACCACAAATATACGCATTGGTTTAATCTGATTCACAATAACTCATACATAGTTTATTTATTTGATGAAATTATAACACCACTCTGAGTTATGGAGGATTAATTACCCAAGCCAAATCATCAGGCGTTTCCAAATAACACCCTTGTTTCAAGCAAAATGCATGTATATCGTTTAGGTATTCAGTGAATTGAGCTGTACTTGCGTCTGTAGTGCTCATAAGCTCACATAGACCATCTGCTACTTGTTGATAGGCTGGATGATTTGAATCTCTCAACCCTCTAACAGCTTCGAATGTTTTCTTGTACTGGCCTACATCATCACGATCATAGATCTTTGCTAAGAAGTTTTTCTTAAAGTAGAGATGTTCATAATCTTTGTCAGTTCCGCGACTCTTTGACCATTGATGAAGCCACATCCAGTACAAACGGTTCTGAGCTTTTGTGCGGTCTTTCTCTTGTGGTGCGATTAGAACAACTAAAGGCCTCCCTTCACCAGCAGCCTTAGAATGGTTTTTATTAAGATAATTCGTCACATAGTTGATGTCGCAATGGTTCTTAATAGTGAATCTTGATTCCATTTTGACACCTCAATAAAAAACCACCCGAGGGTGGCTTAAAAGTTTACATCTGATACTTCCCAATCATCTTTAAGCTTTTTAATCTCATGCTCATTTAAATAGTTTGGTGCAAAGATAAAAACTCTATCCGTTTTTGACTGAACTTCAATTGGTATGTAAAAAGCGTCAACACCATGATAGCCACTTGATGGGAAATTATTCTCATAATATGGTTCTTTCAGAAAATTAAATTTATTGTTTTCAAATACAGCTTTATATGTACGTATCTTTGTCATGTCTTAATGCTCTTATATAAAGATATTGAGCATATCAAAAAACATCCTGATCTTTAAGATTAAGCATCCGCTCTGTTTTTTCTAACATTGCATCAAACCATATAACTGCTTGTTCTCTTGTCATTGTTAGCAGTTGGTCGTATTCAACATGGTGTTGCCTGCAAAGTGGGATTGTTTTTGAGTCACAGGCCTTCAAACCCATGCCCTTATTGTGAGCGCCTTGATTGCTATGAGCTGCATCTACTGGCGTTCTACCACACATAACGCATTGTAATTTTCTTATTGCAGCAAGTCGCTTTGCATCACGCATGAAGGTTACTTCTAATATTCTTCACTTGGTCTTTGTGTCGCTTAATCTTCGCGTCAATATCAAGCATCTCTTTCGCAGTCATCAAACCACGTGAAAGGTTTTGAAGCTTTTCTATTTCATTGCATAAAGCATTTAAATTCTTCTTCGCCTCGATTGTGTCCATAGACCACCTAAAATCCAGTAGGTTGAGCCACCGCACGAACTAGGTACATTAAACCAGTTTGAAACTCAGTCTTAGCCATTGCAGCAAATCGTTCAGGTGTTGCTGCTTCTAGTCGATCCCATTCATCTACATTATGTACTTGCTGCCCAGCATCACATTTACAGTTATAACGCTGAGTCGAAACATGGCTTTGCACTTTTTCAATGATTGATTGGATCTGCGGGCCAAGTGCTTTGATCTCATTCATTAAATCAACTTCTTCCTGAGTTAATTCACGATATGTATTAATTTTACGATGTTGGTTGTCCACTTTTTATTCTCCAAAAAAGAAAACCCCGTCAAACGACAGGGCTTTTAATACTTAACTTGAACTATTGTGGTGATTTAAAGATATCATCCTTAGAGTAGAAAACTATTGCACCATCAGCATCTATACTTGCGGCAGCAATACCCTCATGCATCATTTCATCTACAACTAAATCAACAATCCCTTTTATCTTCGGATCTGAATCCATTTGTTGATGTAGTTCTCGCAACTTTTCTAATGCTTCCTCAACAGGGAATAACTTATTGATCTCTTCAGCTCTTTCCAAATATGGAGCCTTATATTGATTAAGAATAGCTTGTAGGCTTTGGTTTTCATTATTCTTGAGCATAGTTATCACCTGCTATTAATTGAATCCATTATACCAAACTACAAACACTTAATCTTTCCACACCTTCTGCATTCTTTGATTGGGTCGTCGTTGTAATCTGATTCATATTCCCAAACATGAAAACAGAATACTTGCCTGATAATTCGGAGCATGTGAACCTCCTAGAATTTGGCGGAAGATGTGAGACTCGAACTCACACGGCTGTTACACCCAACTGTTTTCAAGACAGCGACCCTTAGACCAACTTGGTTTAATCTTCCAGATAGCAAAAAAGCCCACGATTAAGTGAGCTATGTGATTTTACTGACCCTGAAATCTGCTTGTATGGTAGGAGTCGAACCTAACTAACCAAACATACTATTCCCCGATTATCGCTGTTGCAACAACTTACTCGGCTCTTGCGCAAGACTACAGATTTCAGGTCGATAAAAACAAAAAGCCCATCGGATGATGAGCTTTGATGTGTTGGTCTTCGGAAATCCGTAATACGACCAGTATATAAAAACTATACTCTTGTTTCCGTAATAATGGAATACCTACGCTTTCATTTCTTTGTAAGTATTCTTTTTATATGCTTCAACTGCCTTTCCTGCCTCATCAATTGCCGATTCAATTGCCATCGTCATAAGGTTTTCGTAAGGCTTCCATGTCTTCCGGTAACACTCTGTACTCATCTGATAGCTTTTGAGTCCTGCATAAGCTAGGCGGCCTTTCGCTGTGTAGTTGTCTTCTTGCTCAGGATCTAATGCGAAATCTAAAACCATACGAGCAATGAGCCACGACAGATGATAGATAGCCACATGTTCTGGCTCACGCTTCTTATCAAGTGTGGCATTGCGGATCATGATATTTGCCAAATGATTACGAACATATTCATAATCACTTTCTGACTTTCCCTCAAATACAATCAGTGCTGTGACTGACTTTGCTAACTGGGTATCCATTGAAGCAATAGCACCCAAGCGGTCTTGATAGTTCAATGGTTTCTCTCCTGTTCCGCGGACCACTGGCTCAATACTTGGTGAACTCGCAGTTAAACCATGAGTCAACCATTCAAAACGTTCAAACTTCTCAACTGCTACTGCATTCATACCGTCACCCCTAAATTTATTTATCTTTGCATTCTTTAAGTTTTGCCATCTCGATTAATAGCATTTGTGCGTTGTTTGCCTGTTGGTTGATTGAATGAATATTCACGAATGCTGCACCCAACATAAAAGCCAGTATTAAGCCCACACCAACCAAGAAGTACTTTGTCTCAAAACTCATCACGCCACCTCAACCTTGCTTATGACTTGAAGCGCTTCGTCTGTACTCTCAACTACAAAGACTTTGCCGCGCCATGATTCGTGCCATTCGATTTGATCCGGAGTAAGCTTTCTATCTGACTTGAACTTCTGACCGTCTTTGATTTCCATTAAGTAGTTATTGCCTCTAAACCCTACAAGCAGATCCGGACATCCTTTTCCAGTTGAAGCAAGCGACTGAACACTTGCCCCAACTTGACGTAGAGCTTTGACAATCTCGTTTTGATTTGCATCAATTCTTGCTGCTCTACGCATTACTTAAGAAGCTCCTGTATTTCTTGTTGAATAGTTTCAATAGCACTTGCATAACCTTGAGAATACATATCTGCCGTTTGCTCCCATTCTCTCCACTTATCTTCAAACATCTGGTCAAGACGCTTGTCTAACTTGATTAACTTCTGCTTGATGTGCTTATTCACATCCTTTGCAATTATTGGTGTATAACCTCCACGCTTCGCATTCTTAATCTGCTTCGCGTAGTTTTGAGCCTCTTTGAATGTGTTCATACCAAGCCCGCCATTTTTAAGAACTTATGATATAAATCTTTGTCGATTTCCCATCCTTTGTGTGCTGTCGTATTTTCTTTGACTTGTCGGCATATACTTTGCAAATCGCGGAAGTCCTGAGCAATATCGTATGCACCATGTACAAGGCACCGATTGATATAAACGTCTCCATATTCAATTACGCATTGAATTTGCATGTTTACAAATTTATCGAAATCCTCTGGAGATAGTGCCCATTTCTTTACTTTGCGAAATGCTCCAAATTTCTCAAGGTACTGGTCTAAACTAAGAAAATTGCCCCTCTTAACTGGCTTTATTTTTAGCTTCCCGATTTCTCCAACAAGGCCCATGAGGCAGATTATTAACAAGCCAATTGATATGCCTGTGTCGATAGCTTTGAATATTTCCATTAGTCGCTCCTTACAACAGAAAGAATAAGGAAGATCATGCAAATCATTAGGCAAATACCTGTGAAGCCATTCTTAAAGCTTGCAAAGAGAATGGCGTTGCAGATTGTCATGACAGACTGCAATTGTTGTGTTTTATTCATCCTTCCCCCTTGAGCGCTTGCTCTAAATAGCTTTTTGCCATTTGCTTCGCTTCATCAATGCTCGAGTATTCATCAATGATTTCATCATTAATTTCTAAAGCTGGATGATCATTCTCTTTCCAGCTTCTCCACCAGATAGAGAACTTGCCAAGAACACACTCGCCATAGATAATTTGATCGCAATCAATTCTATTGTTTACCTTAAGAACTTCTGTCCATTTGATATCGAACATTCTTTCGAAAGCATCCACCCGCTTTTGCAGCTCCTCCACTTTCGCTTGCTGGTGCTGCCATGCTTTTTGCCAAACTGCCCAGTCTTTTCCACGCAGACTGTCAGGAGAATAGCGATATCCAAATTGGGATTCGTACCAATCCCAATTTTTCTTCATATCGTCATAGTTTGCTTCGTATTTCTCACATTCAAATCGTTCGAAAGCTTCTCTACACTTATCCATCACACATCCTCCACTTTACACAGCGGACTGATGTGGTTTTCTATGTGGGAGTCGTCGCCCATGTCGTTGTCAATGCGGTGGCCTGCTGCTATTTCTTCGGGAGTGAGATGCCTAACATCAAATCGAGAAACTTTAATGTTCCCGAAGTACCCGTTATTGATTCTTCTTGGATAGCCTTTTTTTGGCGAAACCTCTTCAACAGTAAGAATCACATCAACATATCTAGGATGGGTGTAAACCGCCTTGTCACCCACTTTGAAATCTTTAAACTCACTCATGGCTGTCTCCCCACATAAACTGGCACTTGCTCGAAATCACAACTAACTTCTGTTCTATTTGTTTTATGACGCTCCTTTTGTCTCTCACAAATAGCTTGAGTGGCGTACCGAAGTTGATATGTGCTTTCTGTAGCTGATCCAATTAATTGATGCTGCGTTACAGTTAAAACCCATACAGTAATAAACTTAATCATTCCCTTCTCCGTAGATCGATTCGTAATTTTTAAGGTCAGCTGTAAGCTCACTAACTTCTTCTTTGCTGACATGACCAAACTCAGAGCCATAAGAAATCAAATAATCAAGGTGATCTTTAGTTTTCGAATAACCACCACGTTGATTGACGCGATCCACTGACTCCACGAAGCTTTTTAAATCAGCAACATAAACAATCTCAATGCTTGGCTTGAATGATGATGAATACTTGTTGTCACGTCCTCTGTAATGGCTTGCATTTAAAACTGGTTGTTTTTTAACAACCTCTCTCGCCCGTTCTAAACCGTGGTCTTTGATAAATTGTTCTGCTCTCATTGGCTTTGCTCCAAACAGTATTGGATTGCTTGCTCGATGGAGATAAAATCAAGACTTCCAATCCATATATACAAACCATCACCAGCCACAATATTTATTACATAGCCATTGCAATGGATGCAGTCTCCTTCGAATGAAATTTCTGCCTTAATCATCCCTTCACCCCGTCACGTTTGTCATGTCTGGTCACGTTCAACTCTTGCTCCACTAACGTTGCGTAGCCTGCAATGTCGTGCCAGTTGTCGATGTAGTTAGGATCGCCATTTACGATGCGAGCCATCTTGTTTGTGATCATCACTAAGGCGAAATGCTGTGAGTCTGATAAAGCTGTGTTGTAGTTAGGAGCAGCTTGCAATAAACGCATCATGTCATTGCTTAACTGAGCTACGTCTTTAAACTCCCCATAACGTTCGCCACGTTGCTCCAATGTGTTTTGAATGCTCATGCCACTAACTCCCTAATAACCATGATCTCTTTCCCTTTCATGAGTCGCTTGTATAAGTTCAACGTGCATTTACGAGTGTTTCTTGCAAGACTGATTAGCGAAGGCGATACATTTGCAACTTTGGCTAATTGCTGTTGTCTTCCATGTGCTTTTGAGATCCAATCAATCAATCCGTCTAAGCAATCTTTGTTTATGAAGGTGTGTTTAAGTGAAGGATCGACTTCCAGTTCAAACAGTTCATCGGTAAGTAATTCCATTTCCATTTGCATCTTCAAAACCCTGATGATTTCTGTTTTAAGCTGGTGTTCTGTACCATCCACAAATGAATCACGCACAGCCTTAACCACACACATTTCGTAAGGTGGGCGACTCTTTAACATCGCTATCTTGTTTAAGTTGTTTCTTACTTCAGTAAGAGTCATATCGCCACCCAAAATAATTGTTTTGCTTTGTCTGTTGGCTTGAGTCCGATTGGTCTTGAATTATCAGATATCAAATACCCTGCTTCTCTTAATTGATAGGCGAAACGTTTTGATTTTGAATAACTACAGCCGATCCATTCTTGAATATCTGCAATTGAAGTTCTGCCGCGTTTTTCAATTGAGTTCTTTAAAACCAAAGCCATTTTTTCGAATTGTTCTACTGTGGTGTGTTGCTTCATGCCGCACCTCGCAACGCCATCGGCATTTTCAAGCCGTCAGCTTCTAGCATTTCTTTGAACTGGTCTTTTTGATCGAATGGATCAGGCCAATAGTCAGAGTCAGGTTTCACTTCCCAAGGTTGAACCTCCTTGATTTCCTCAGCCATCTTGTTTACTGGCGCTTGGATCTTTAGTTTTTCGCGCAACCCTGCAATAGCTTCCTGAGCAATGGTTTTATAGCGATTAGCATCAGACTGCTGCTCTTCCTTGGTTTGCTTGTGCTCAAGTTGAAGCTGTGTCTCTTGAGTTGAAAGAAAACCCGCCACTTCAGCTTGTTTGATTGCTGTAATGCGTTGGTCTGGATCTAATCCTAAGCTCACGTTATAGACTGGCTTTAATCCTTGGTCTTTAGCCTCAGTCACTAAGCGATCATAGATAGATACAAAAATCTTCTTAGCTTCTGCCAATTGAAACTTGTCACCAGTAGCAACCAAGTCAGCACATTTCTCGAATGCTTTAGCTGCTTGCTCAGTCCACACCACAGTCATTTCACGACCAGTGCCATATTCAATTGAGTTTTTAGCTATTGCCCAAGCTTCATGTGAATCTAACCAATCAGATGCTTTTGGCTCACACCATGAGCGAAACTCTGGCACTGTTGGACAGAATGTTGATTTCATCATGCGATTCACACCACGTTTGAAATCTTCAGTTGTTAAGCCTTGATAGCACTCAACCATTGCTGCTGCGATTTCATGAGCATCAATCTGGCCCCATTGATCTGCATACCTTTTCCCATAGAACGCTTTCATTTTATTGAGCAAACGTGCTGCATCTTGCAAATTGAATTGATTCATTACTTGACCTCCAACAAGGTTTGGTCTGGGTATACATCAACCAGCTCGTTATTCGAGCCAATACCAAACTGAGCAAAGAAATCATCATGTTTCTTCATGGTTTGAGCTTGTTGGCTTGCTTTAGATTGATATGTACTAGCTGGCTGCTTTGGCGCAAATAAGCCTTGGTAGTTGCCAGTGATTGAAGTTTTGAGAGATTGATTTGAACCTTCATAACCCCACTCAAGAAAATCCTTGTAGATTGTGTTAAGAGCGTTCTTAGTTAATTTGGTATTTGCTTTTTGAGAACGGCTTGAAACGTACTGTTCCCATAGCTCTAGATCACATAGATTTGCAAAAGTGTTTTTAGTGAGTTTGATAACTTCATCAAAACCAAGTTTGCGAACTTTATCCTTACGCTCTTTTTCTGCTTTCGCTTTTGCTTCAGCTTCTAATTTTTGTTTGTCAAGAATGATCTGTTTTTGAGTTTCTTGATAAACATAAAAACTAGCTTCAAGTGGTTTGTTTGAGCGAAGCGAGTTAATAAATATATTTCTAAAAGAATCTATAAAAAGAAACTCTATTGATGCACCACTAGTCGAAGCACCTTCCGCACCACTAACCGAAGTGGACTGCACCACTAATTGAAGCGCTTCACTAATCGAAGCGCATCGGTTATTGATGCGGAGCGCTTTAATTTCTGAAGCGCTAAACTTCTCAAAAGCATCCACTAGAGACACTTCATTAATTTGGTATTTGTTGCCTAATTTATTATTACGCTCTACAACAGTTACCACTTCAAACCAAGTAAGTTCTTTAAGTCCATTTGTGACAGTTCCAGAGCTAAGCTTGTTAGAGCCCTTTAGCTTTCCGCCCTGTAATTGACGATGTGATATGTGATCAGAAGGCTTGTTAAAACCATTAGTAAAGCCCATGATCGCCGAATACACGTTCTTAGCAGCATCAGAAATGAACGGCTCTACCTCATAATGATAGAGACGGCTTTTCATAATGAAGCCCTTAGTGAGTGAGTCCGACATTATTGGTCGCTCTTTTTTAGGAAACTTGAGCACCTCTGCTTGAGGTGGCTCATGCTTATGTGCTAAATTTGTTTTCATTCATTGGTTCCTAAATTGATGAATAACTAAGCCTGATCTAGTACATCAGGCTTTTTCTTTGTCTGAATCCCAGTGAATCCCTTCAGGTTCCTCTTCAAAACTCACTTCTGTAGAGATATCCCGTACCAAAGCCCCTAATCCCAAGCGCTGAAATGCTTTTGCTTGTAAATTAAAGACATGCCACTCACCAACGATTTCTTTCTCCAAAAGGAAAGCTAAGTAGCTGGCAAGATCTTTTTCTTTTACGGAAGCGAGTGTTTTAGCTCGTTCATGGATTTCGGGAGACAAACGCACATGCGTAGATTTTTTTTCAAGGCTCATAAAATTGTCCTTAAGCAGCAACTGCATTTGAGCGAGATTTCTTTTTTAGAAATATCTCTGGATGTAAAAGTTTTTCTTTTGGCGGAATGCCTCGAACGGTCCAGTTCTGAACACGTTGAGTTTGGTACTTAAGTTTTCGCGCCAGTGCTGAAGCTCCACCATTCGCTTCAATCAGGGCGCGATCTGCATCGATTGAATCCATATGTAATTCCACGTAAAACATTTTGTTTTATAAATATAAAACGTTTTGTTTGCATGGTCAATCATTTTGTTTGACACAGATTGTGTTTTTTTTGAGAAAATTTAATTAATTGTTTTAGGTTGTTTTATTATGAGTGATAAAGAGCTACACCCAACAATGCAGCGCATTTATGATGAGACAGGTTTGAATGCCAACTCGTTAGCATCATTACTAGATGTTGATTCCCAACTTGTGTACAACTGGGATAAACGAGGTATATCTAAAAAAGGCGGGCTGCAAGTTTCGCAAAAGTTGGGATTAGACTATGGTTGGATTCTTTCTGGTACTGGAAGCCCTAAGATAGAAAAAGTTTTTAATGAAAATAAAGTTTCCCTCTCAGGACGAGTGGGCGGATGGGTGCCAGTGAAGTCTTATAGCAAGATGGGGTACGATGGGTACTATACAGAAATGGGTTATGGGGGAAATGGTGGAGATGGTTATGTACCTTCACTTACAGCGGGTGTTAATGCCTATGCGGTAAGAGGTTCAGGTGATTCAATGTACCCAGCTATCCGCAATGGCTGGTATATAGTATGTGATCCAGATGCCGATCCAACACCTACTGAATTTGTAGAGGTACAGCTCAAAGATGGGCGACGCACAGTAAAGGAATTTATAGGCATTGTTAATGAAGTTCTTCATCTGTTAGCTGTTAATGGCGAGAAAAGAACTACATTTGATATGGATGATGTGGAGGCTATTGTTGCTGTGACTGACATTGTCCCACCTAGTCGCCATGTGAATGATTACCCCACTTTACCTATGCAAGATATCCATTACGACTAATTAACCAGAAGCAAATGCCGCCTACGGGCGGTTTTTTTTGTGCCTCAAAAAAATAACACATTTTGTTTTATATTTTTCTTGACCTTGTAAAACGTTTTGTTTTATATTGTGATAACACAGTTTGTTTTATCCAATAAAAAAATCCCCAACACTTGCAGGCGACGGGGATTACTCAATGAGTGAGAAGATTATGACAGAAAAGCAATTAATAGCAAAGCTGATCAAGAATCAGAACCGTAAGCAGACGATTAGACATTCTAATTCTGGCTTGGTAATGGCGAGCGTTTTTGTTCTTTTAGCATTCAGCGCCTTCGGTTACTTCAAATACCTTTCAGATGACGTGCAGAAGCATGACGAATATGTCCGTGTTCAGGTTGAGGGGGTGGAGTGATGAGAACCCCAACAGTTGAAAGCTTTTTAGCTGATGTGAAAGACCATGGTCTTTCTATAAACCTTGATCAGGGCGTGTTTAGAGACATTACGTTAAAGCGCCCTAATTCAAGTACTTTCTACTACAACATTACAACTCGACCAGGTCATCTGATGATATCTGGTGACATGGGAACTTTTGTATTCAAGCGTCTTGAGGACATGTTTAATTTCTTCCGCGATGAAAGTGATAGTTACCAAATCAACACGGGTTATTGGGAAGAAAAACTAGAAGCAGGCTGCAAACGTGGTGGCGTTAAAGAATTCTCTTCTGATGTTGCTAAAGACATTCTTTTAGAGCTTTTGGATGAACACTTAAAGGGTATTGATTCGGGTGACTATGATCGTGATAAGCGCGATGAAAGAGAAGCAATTGAAGAGATTGAAAGCCTTATTTCTCTAGCTGAGTCTGATGAGTATGACTTTATAGCTGAGATTAGAAACTGGGATAACGACTCAAATAATGTGGAAATAAATGATTGGTGGGAATGGGATTTCACTGAATACGGCTACCACTACATTTGGTGTCTATATGCAATTGTTCATGCAATCAAATTGTATGACTCAGCTAAGGAGCCCTCTCATGGATAACTACAAAATCAAAGTTAAAGATGAAGCTGAGAGCAAAGAGGCTCAGGAGTTGTTTGTACAACTTGGCTACGAGTTGGATACGTTCTTTGGGAACTACGAACCAAATACTAAATGGGTTCTAGCGTGTAAAGATGGCTCTATGGGTTGTGCCAGTGATGGAATGGCAAAGCATACATTGAAAGAACTCACCCTCCCCCAACTCCGCGACCTTGTTGTGTTGAAGCGGAATGATGTGAAGGATGCGAATTACAGAAGTACTAAGGTTTCAGATGGGCTTTACTTCAAAACCTGTGATGGAAAGTTCTACTTCATGTTTGAAGGCACTTGGGTTCTATCTGAAATTAATACAGATGAAGGATTAGAACCTTTCACTAAAGACCAAGGCTTGATTAGCGGGGCTGATGCGTTAAAAGCTTTGGCAGATCGTAAGGATGTTCAGGTTAAAACTGAGCCAACAAACAATTGGTATGACGACACTGCAACCTATTCAGCTGAAGAGATTCTTGCGGAAGAAACTACTGAAACTGATGACTACAACAGCATGAAGTTATTTTTCCGCCTCAAACCGCAAACCATCAAGCTTGAGCTGGAAATCCCTGCTCCATACAAAGCAAAGATTGGCGGACGTGATGACACTTCATTCGTTCTGAATGTGGGTAGACATCAATATCTTTACCAGAATGAAGATGACTACACAAAAGCTAGAAATGCTTTAGAAGCAGTGTTTGACGCAGCACTAGGAGGTAACAACTCATGAATATGTTCGTTACCCCTGTACTTTCTCCTAAGTCAAAGCTTTTGCAAGACCTAAGCAAACATCCTGAATTGTTAGCTGGTGCTGTTGAGTATGCATTTCAAAGTGGCGATATCAATTCTAAGGAATACCGCTACTGGACAAATAGGATTGCAGAAAATGAGCGCCAGCACACCGCAAACCTTCTAGCCACTATTAAAGCGTGAGGTGTGTATGGGATTCCTATTCAATGCAGCCTTTCTAGAACAGTTTGGCTACAGCGCAGGCGAAGAAGATGAAGCAACTCACTACAGTACGTTTGGTGGCAGTGACTGGAAATTAAAAGCCAATAAAGACCAAATGTTTTATTGGGATGCTAACGCAAAGTCATGGAGACGTTGGCACTTAAGCCTTGAGCACTGCACACCAATTGGTGAGAAAGAACCAAGTTACAAATGCGGACCAGTCAATCAAGTCGTGGCTAAGAAAGACGAAACGGCTCGTGAATTGTCTCCGATTTACTCAAATTCGAAATATAAAGGTGATTAAAGATGAACAAGCAAAGTAAAGAACAGTTCTCTTTCACTAAAGCAGAACGTAAAAAAGCAAAGCTTAAGTTAAATCTAAATGGTGCTAGTGGTTCGGGTAAAACCTACTCTGCCCTTGTGCTCGCTTCAAGTCTTGGCAAAAAGATTGCTGTTATTGATACAGAAAATGAATCAGCAGCTTTGTATGCAAATGAATTTAGCTTTGACACATTACCTCTTAAACCACCCTACAATCCTGAACGTTTTGCTGGTGCAATCCATACAGCATACAACATGGGTTATGAAGTTTTAGTTATTGATAGTGCAAGCCATGAATGGATTGGTACAGGTGGTTGCTTGGAAATCAACGATGAGGCAGCTAAACGATTTAAAGGAAATACATGGTCAGCTTGGTCTGAAACTACCCCCAAACATAGAAAGTTTATTGATGCGATTCTTCAGACAGATATGCACATTATTACTACAACTCGTGCAAAAACAGAGACTGTGCAGGGTGAAAAAGGAAAAGTTATCAAGCTTGGTATGAAGGCCGAGCAACGTGATGGCTATGAATATGAACTTACTGTTTCGCTGGATATGTTGCATGAAAATAAATTTGCAATACCAACCAAGGATCGTACGAAACTATTTAATCCAACTGGTGAAGTAATCACAAAGGAAACAGGTGAGAAACTAATTGCTTGGCTTAACGACGGTCGTAGTCAAGAAGAAGCATTACAAGCTTCATTTGATGAGGCTATTAAACGCATTAATTCAACTAATGATGTGGCAGAGCTTGGAATCATCTATTCACAGTTCAAAGGTACTGATTGTGAGGCAGAGATCGTTAGCGCTTGTAGTAGTCGCAAACAGTCATTAATTGGCACACAAGGCAATGCGTGAGGATAACGGCATGATGAAGTTTATCCCCGACACCATGTCCTTTCCTTTTACAGTGTGGATGAGTGAGAACGGATTCTACCCTTCACACAAGAAAGGTTTCATTGTCCTTAAACGTGGTAACGAAGTCGCAAAGATTTCAACACTCGAAACAGATGTCGGCTTTGCAATGAATGAAGTTTGTCAAAAGAGATTCGCATCATTTTGCCGAGCTTACTTAAACAGGGACAAACAATTTCTTGATCAGTTGCGTATGCGTGGCATGGCAAAGATGAATCAACTTAGTTATCAGATGGTGGCAGCATGACATTGAATGAAAGAGAGGCTTTCTGGACAGAACAGTTGCCTATTTTTAAAGAAAACTACATCTGTTTAGCGCAACTTGATGTGCTTTATTTTGACAATGAGAGTGGAAATTTTGAAATAAAAGAAGCTGCACTTGTTGATTTTGAAAAAGAGGATTTTCTAGAATCCTACCACTCAGTAAATACAGGTTGGGCAATGTGGTTAAGAGCTCAGAGTCTAGAAAAAGCCAAAGCTCAGGCGGTGCCAGAGATTCGCACCCCTAGTGTCACTTTAACGTGTGCCGAACTAAAAAAAGCCTTTGATTTTGGTGCACCAGATGGTGAGAAAGATCAATTCCAGATGGAAACTGAAATGACTATCAAATGGTTCGAAGACGGTTATGACGGTGCTGGATACTACTGTTGGTATGCAGATTTACCAGAAGAAGGCTGTATTAAGTTGGGTGAAAGCGAATCGGGAGCTGAGGGATGAGTGACTACATGCACATGACTCTTGAGCAGCTTCAGCAAGAACATGCAGAGCTGCTTGCATTTAATGAAGAACTGGATCGTCGTTGCAAAGCTCATAAAGCAGATGCACAAAAATATCAAACTAAGTGCTGGCGCATCACAACGCTTCTGATGAATCCAGTTGATCAAGACATGACTTTGAAAGCAATCAAAACAGTGATTGAAAGGGTTGGTGAAGGATGAGTGAAGTATCAAAATTAATTCTTGCTGAGATAGATCGTTTTCAGCAATCAGAAACACCATTAGATATTGATTCTTTCGTAAGCAATATTTCAATCATTGCTCAAGCTGGGCTATACGATGAATTGGCTTGCCCGAATGGTGTGAGAGTAATGTTTGATGGCAAGTCAATCCAATATTCTGATCATGTGGCTATTGAGTGCGATCATGATGAAGATTTTGATCAACCATTATTCAACATCTATCACGATGGCGTTTCGGTGAAGATGAATCTTACTAGGATTGAGCAAGCTCATAATTGTGCTTTACGTGAGATTGAGAAAAGAAAAGCGGAAAGTAAGGAGGGGTGAAATGGGAGCACATAAATATATTATTACCGTTGAATCTGATATTCCCCCTCAGATTCTATTAGGTCAAAACCTTGGTGGAGCAATCGTCACCAAGTTAGAGCAAGAAAAGCAGGATTTAGTTAGTGCGGCCGATTTGGCCAAACGATACAGCTTAAGTGTTCCGACAATTAGAGCTAGATTAGCATCAATAAACCAAGGAACAGAAGGTAAAAGCCTTTATGATCCACAAAAAGCACACTCAATCCTGACTCAAAAAGAAAATAAAGTAGGTAGACCGAGAGCTAATTAGCTCTCACTACTATTGAACATTTCTACCAAATCTTGTGCATCTGGGTTGTAATAAGTATTAATTAAAATCCCAATTGTTTTATGACCTGTAATTTTTGCTAAAACCTCTACTGGCAACTTCCTTTCCTTAACCATTCGTGTAATTGCTTCATGTCGCGTGTCATGGAAATTGATATGTTCTAGCCCTGCCTCATCGCGCATTCTAATCCATGTTCTTTTAAATGATTTAAGTTTGACAGGAACTATTAAATCATTTGATTCAGGTATTAATGATAAAAGCCTTCTAGCCTCTTTAGACAAAGGAACGTTTCGAGATTCACCATTTTTTGTGATTGGTAAATGCACGTAACCATCGTAAATATCGGCTTTTTTCATTGCCAATATTTCACCTTGTCGCATAGCTGTCTCAAGGGCAAATAGCATCGACCATCCAACATAATGCATAACTTTATTTGGTTGTGAGTTAGCATCCCATTTTGATCGAGCTAGTATTTTTTCCGCATCTTCTCTTGTTATACGCTGACTTCTAGGCTTTCCTTTTAAAGGTTTTTTCACCTTATGCCAGACATTCGATTCAATTAAAAATAACTCTTTCTCTGCATAAGTAAAAATAGATGAGAACATTGAATACTCACGCAATGCGGTACTTGAAGTAACCTCAGTTATCCTTCTATTTCGCCAGTTAACAATATCATTAGGAGTAAATTCATAAATCGACTTTGTAGCTAAAGCCCCTAAAATTCTTTCTAGATTATCTAACTTATTTCGTATCACATGACCTGATTTAAAATCTTTAGCTTTCTCAGAGTAATATTTCTCACAAAGGCTTTTGAAAGGATAGGCAGGCTTAATGCCCTTTTCTTCTTCCGCCTTTCCAGTTTTTAGCTCAAGAAGTTTAATTGCTGCCCACTGTTCACATTCTTTTTCAGTATCCCTAGTCGCTGAATATCTTTGCTTGTTAAAAGTTACAGTTATGCGCCACGTAGAGCCGCGTTTTATTGGTTTTGGAAGTTTCATTTCTTGGTGTAGATTTGGTGTAGATTATTTTCTAATGTAGCAGTTTTGCTGAAAAAATGGGAAAAATAATCACCTTTTTGGTGTTACGTGGGTGACAAAAACAATAAAGGGATTGACTAGCAACCCCTCTATCTATCTGTATTTACTATTATTTCTTAGCAACAGTTGCTTCAGTTGTAATGTTTACAGTGATCTTATCACCCACGTTTGGAAGGTAATATTATTTACTATAAATCAATACCTTAAAATGGTTTGGTGTTAATTTGGTGTTTTTAATAACTTATCCACAAGTGATAAAA
>Ga0157370_10003323_pt1 | contig 18952 bp, 21 predicted proteins | sample C35metaG_FD_113463 | JGI IMG/M metagenome (GOLD analysis project Ga0157370, IMG submission 113463) | Corn rhizosphere microbial communities from Kellogg Biological Station, Michigan, USA - C3-5 metaG | ecosystem: Host-associated > Plants > Roots > Rhizosphere > Soil | place: USA: Michigan...
GTGAACTTTCCTTATATGGCCTGCCTGGCTGCATTAGGGGGCGACCTTCCAAAAGTAATGCACCAACCCACCCGCTTTGTCAATAATAGCCTTGCTATACAGATAATGCTGAAACGCTTTTTTCATAAAAATTATACAGACCTGTATTTTGATCATTCTAAAATGGAATTCCTTTTAAAAGACCCGCTACCCAAAGTTGTTGAAATATGTTCCGGGAGTTATTCAAGGTTTATTCATAAAAGATAAAAAAATTATTGCCCGCCACACTCAATAGCATTATTAAAAAGAAAGTTAATGCCATTTGACGAAGCAGCGTTTTTTCATAGAAGCAAGTCATCTTTGTAAAACTACCACATGAGAAAAATTCTATTTTCAACTTTATTATTTTTTTTCTACAGCCAAGTTTTTGCTCAACACGAAGATGCTAAAAAAAGAATTGAAACGGTTTCAACTAATAAATCTTCAAGTTCATCACATAATTCAGAAAGTGTTTTAAAGTTGAATGTTTTTGCTCCTTTACTCGGCTATTCGCAATTTTCTTGGGAGAAATCTGTTAGCCACCACAGAAATATTGAATTTGGTCTTGGTATTATTGGGGCAGGCAAGAATTTAAACATACAACCACATCCTATTTTCACCTTGGCTCGTTTTGCTAAATACCGGCCTGGCCATAAAAATCAATTCGGTGGTTTCTTTGAGTTTGGGTATAAATTTATAAAGCCTTTTAATTCTAAAGAAAGATTTCAAAACAATTTCAACGCAGTTAACATTTTCGAAGGGCCATATATAAAACCTTCTTTTATAGTTGGGGCTTATAGCTTCAACCAATTCAGTAATGATTCAACAACGATTAGAAGGCAACACAGCTTTGGTGCTTTAATGCTGAATTTAGGATATCAATGGGTTTTTGATAGTAAAATAGTTCTTGAATTTTACATTGGCGGAGGAGCAGAAATTGACAATGTGAAGGACGGAGATGATTTATATGGACATCCGTTTGTCCTCGTAGTAGCAAAGGATAATCCTTCTGTTAACTTCGCGTTTACTGCTGGTTTTCGCTTCGGTTTTCTTTTAAAATAAAGTAAAGAAATTATTCTTTATCAGATAAAAAGATATTAACCTAAGTTCACGATAAAGAATGTAAAAAAATTATATCTTGTTCATTGAATGAAAATATTCAATTATAATAACTAAAAGTTATTTATGCCGAGAGGTGAAATCAATTAAATTAAATTAAATTAAAAAAGATTTTCTTTTAGGTATCGGCTATCGCTTTTAAATAATTCTGCAACAACAAAGAATCTGAATAAAAAAACCACCGCATCTGCAGTGGTATTATTTAATCAACATAATATTTTTTATGCTTCGCTGGCTCCTTCTACCAATACGGTTGCTTTGTTGTGCAATACTTCCACAAAACCGCTCTTAATAGTATATAATGAAGTGGTGTTTTTATCTTTTAAAATTTTTAGCCTTCCGCTTTTTAAAGCGCTTACCAGAGGTGCATGTTTATCCAGCACTTCAAACATGCCGCCAATGCCCGGCAATTGAACGCCGACAACATCGCCACTAAAAATTTTTTGTTCCGGAGTTAATATTTCCAAAATCATAATTACACAATTTGAAAATTACACAATTTGAAAATTTGAAAATGATATGCAATAAAAGTTCATTTTCACATTTGCACATTTTCACATTTTCAAATTAATTAAGCATTCGCCGCTTCCATCATTTTCTTACCTTTTGCAATTGCATCTTCCAATGTACCTACCAGGTTAAATGCCGCTTCAGGATATTCATCCACTTCGCCATCCATAATTGCATTAAACCCGCGGATGCAGTCTTCTATTGACACCAGCACGCCTTTCAGGCCGGTAAACTGTTCCGCAACATGGAATGGCTGCGAAAGAAAACGCTGTACTCTTCGTGCACGCCTCACCGTTAGTTGATCTTCATCGCTCAGTTCATCCATACCCAAAATCGCAATAATATCCTGCAATTCTTTATAACGTTGCAATGTTTGTTTTACGCGGTTAGCACAGTTGTAATGTTCCTGCCCTACAATAGCCGCAGTAAGAATCCTCGAAGTAGAATCCAGCGGATCCACCGCAGGATAAATACCCAGGTCGGCAATCTTTCTGCTCAACACCGTTGTTGCATCAAGGTGGGCAAAAGTAGTTGCCGGTGCGGGATCCGTAAGGTCATCCGCCGGCACATACACCGCCTGCACCGAAGTAATAGAACCATTCCTGGTAGAAGTAATTCTTTCCTGCATCAATCCCATTTCTGTGGCAAGCGTTGGTTGATAACCTACCGCGCTTGGCATACGACCGAGTAACGCAGATACTTCTGAACCTGCCTGTGTAAAACGAAATATATTATCAACAAAAAACAAAATATCTTTTCCTTTACCAGTACCATCTCCATCACGGAAATATTCTGCCACTGTTAATCCGCTCAAAGCCACACGGGCTCTCGCTCCCGGCGGTTCATTCATTTGACCAAACACAAACGTAGCTTTCGATTCTTTCAATTCATCAAGACTTACTGTTTCCAAATCCCAACCACCTTCTTCCATGCTATGCTTAAACTTATCGCCGTATTTCATAATGCCTGCTTCTATCATTTCACGCATCAGGTCATTGCCTTCACGCGTTCTTTCGCCCACGCCTGCAAACACAGATAAACCGCTATATGCTTTTGCAATATTGTTGATCAACTCCTGAATCAATACTGTTTTACCTACACCTGCACCACCAAACAAACCAATCTTACCACCTTTTGCATACGGCTCTATCAGGTCAATTACTTTAATACCGGTATATAAAATTTCGGAAGCAGTGCTCAGGTTTTCAAACAAGGGCGGCTTTGCATGAATGGGTCTTCCCTTTTGTTTGCTCACTTGCGGCAATCCATCAATGGCATCGCCGGTTACATTAAAAAGCCTTCCGTTTATGGCAGGGCCTGTTGGCATTAAAATTGGAGAACCTGTATCCGTTACTTCCACGCCTCTCTTTAAACCGTCGGTGCCATCCATCGCAATGCACCGCACACTGTCTTCGCCAAGATGTTGTTGCACTTCAAGTACGAGTTTATCACCATTTGGCCTGGTTATTTCCAATGCATGATAAATTTCAGGAAGTTTATTTTCACCTTGAAATTGTACGTCAACAACGGCACCGATTATCTGTTTTACTTTCCCAATATTTGGCATAAAATATATGTTGAATGAACGCTTTTTTTGATTGGCGGCAAAGGTAAGGAGATAGCATTAAAAAGCAAGTTATGAACAGAACAATATTTTCAGGAATTATTTGCCTGCCTGGTGAGAAATTTTTAGTAAAAACATACATTGATTTTGATAATAAAAACCAAACAGTAGCCAATGCGAAACAATTGTACTTTTACAAATGAAAAACTTGCTATGAAAAAAATTATCCTGGTTATTTTATCGGTGTTTTTATTTTTTATTGCTGCTGCTCAAAATGATACTGCCACTCCAAAAACGCTTACACTGCCCAATGGCTGGAAACTTTCTCCCGCCGGAACCGGCTTAGTGCTCGGCGATCTTCCTTTAAACATTGCCGTGAGCAATTCAAAAAAACTGATGGCTGTGATTAACAGCGGCCAAAGCACCCAAAGCATTCAACTGATAGATGCGGTTAAGGGAAAAGTGATAGACAATATAGTGGTAACGGAATGTTGGATGGGCCTTAAGTTTAGCGCCGATGAAAAATTTTTATATGCTTCGGGCGGCAATAATAACTACATATTAAAATATGCCATTGTAAATAAAAAATTGGTTTTAAAAGACAGCATCATACTGGGTAAAGAGTGGCCCAATAAAATTTCGCCTGCGGGTATTGATATTGACGATGCAAAAAACCGGATGTATGTAGTTACCAAAGAAAATAATTCTTTATACATCGTAAACCTGAAAACTAAAAAGCTAACCGGAAAATATCCGTTAGGAGGAGAAGCATACACTTGTCTGTTATCGCCCGATAAAAAACAATTATACATCACCTGCTGGGGTTGCGACAAAGTATATTTTTTCAATACCATTCTTAAAAAATTTATTGATACCATCAAGGTTGGCGACAATCCAAATGATTTGTGCATTACGCAAAACGGAAAATATTTATTTGTTGCCAATTCAAATGACAATTCCGTTTCGGTAATAAATACATTGACAAAAAAAGTGATGGAAACATTAACTGCATCGCTTTATCCCAATGCCCCGCAAGGCTCCACCACCAATAGTGTTGCACTCAGCCCCGATGAAAAAACTTTATACATCGCCAATGCAGATAATAATTGCCTTGCTGTATTTGATGTAAGCGATCCAGGCCATAGCATTTCAAAAGGATTTATACCTACGGGCTGGTATCCTACTTGTGTAAAAGCAATCGGTAATAAAATTTTTGTTGCCAATGGCAAAGGTTTTTCATCATTCGCCAATCCGCATGGACCAAACCCGGCGGGAAAAAAAGGCTTGGTTATTTATCATCATGGAGATATTATAAAACATTTCAAAGAACAATACATAGCAGGATTATTTACCGGCACCATGAGTATTATTGATGTTCCCGGCAAAGAACAACTCGCCACTTATTCGCAGCAGGTATATGCGAATACACCTTATACCAAACAAAAAGAAATGATAGCACAAGGTGAAGCCGGCAATCCAATTCCTGAAAAAGTTGGCGACACTTCGCCCATCAAATATGTATTTTATATTGTAAAAGAAAATCGTACGTACGACCAGGTACTGGGCGATGTTGCAAGCGGCAATGGGGATACAAGCCTGGTGCTTTTTGGAAAAAACATCACGCCTAATGAACATAAAATTGTAAATGATTTTGTATTGCTCGATAATTTTTATGTGGATGCAGAAGTAAGTGCCGATGGGCACAACTGGAGCCTTGGCGCTTATGCAACCGATTATCTTGAAAAAACATGGCCCACCAGTTATGGCGGCAGGGGTGGCAATTATGATGCAGAAGGGAACCGTGCCATTGCCAACAACAAAAATGGATTTTTATGGAATGATTGCAAACGAAATAATGTGAGCTATCGCACATATGGAGAGTTTGCAGATAATTATCAACCTAACATTCCGGTATTGAAAAATCATTTATGCAATTATTACACCGGGTGGGATCTTAGTGTACGCGATACCGTTAGGTTCGGTGAATGGAAAAAAGATTTTGATTCGCTGGTAGCCATAAACGCTTTACCGCATTTAAATACAATGCGTTTCCCTAACGATCATACCGAAGGAATGACAAAGGGAAAGCCTACGCCTTATGCGTTTGCAGCAGATAACGATCTTGCCGTGGGAATGTTTGTAGATTATTTGAGCAAAAGCCCGGTGTGGAAACAGAGTGTTGTTTTTATTTTGGAAGATGATGCACAAAACGGCCCAGACCATGTGGATGCACACCGCAGCCCGGTATATGTGATTAGCCCATATATAAAAAGAAATTTCGTTGACCATACACCTTATACCACTTCAGGGGTATTAAGAACTATTGAACTGATACTTGGTCTGCCGCCGATGAGCCAGTACGATGCGGCTGCAACGCCGTTATGGCGCAGCTTTACAGCCACACCCGATTTTACTCCGTATAATTTTTTACCGGAATCAGTAAATCTCGATGATAAGAATACCACCGTCAATGCGCTATCTGAAAAAAGTGCTGCATTCAATTTCAGCAAAGAAGATGAAGTAAACGACAATGCATTTAATGAAGTATTGTGGAAAAGCATAAAGGGTATGAACAGCGCACTGCCTGCACCAAGAAGAGCTGCATTTGTGAAAGTGAATGAGAGTAAGGATTAGGATTAGCTTATTATGAATTTTAACTAATGTGGGGTATATTTTAGAGTGTTGCGTACAATGTTATTGGCAGCGGTGCAACTTTTACCAGGGAGCTTTGAACAAGCAGTTTCCGGATAATTATTGATAACAACTGACACCTATTCTTAAGGTTACAAAGAAAATAATCTTATTAAAAAGCCCGCCACGCAAAAAAGTTTTGGCCTTCGCAGATTGTACACATTTACCTTTACTTGCTTACCCACAAACCCACCCAAAGGCAAAGTCAAAAGGGTGCACTCGCTAGCGCTTTTTTCGGCAACATATTGAAGCATGTCAATAACTTTTCTCAAACTGTTGATAAATATATTTGCACGTTATTTTAACTGTCAGTTAAACTACATTATCTTTGCCCCAGTTCTTTGAAAGTTTATTTTGACATACCGAAAACTAAGTTCAAAATGTAAAGTGTATTCAGTTACACAACCCTTTGTGGTTCTGTTTGGGCATTCATGTGATTCAGTAATTACCTTACTACTCACTACTACTTGTTCTTACATCTGTTACAGTTATTTTTTGTAGCAGGGAAATCTTGGGGGTGATACAGCGAACAACGCTTATGAAATTAGTTACGGGCTTTGTTGAAGCGTAGCAGGCAATAGTGCCTTAATTAAATTCAACAAAATGACAAAACATGTCAAAAATCTTGATGACCTCTTACGAGGAGTCAAGCATCTCCTGTTGGAGAACCGTTGTTCGTTTTCGGACGAAGAGAGAGTTCTTTTACAACAATGTCTTGACTACTTGCAGCAAGCAAAGAAAGTCAGTGTGCAAACTGGTTTACCCGACATCGGGTTAATCACAAGAGCCATTGAAATTTTGCTTCAACTGTTTTTAGTAGCCGAACATCTGAAAGACCTGTTCTAATCCGACACCCCTAATTTTTTTTTAATCAATGAAACATGGATTTAGGTAGCACAATAAAAAATTTAAGGCAGCAGCAGGGAATGAAACAAAATTCCCTGGCTGAATCTTGCGACATTACACAGGCATATCTTTCGCAAATTGAAAACAATGCGAAAGAGCCGAACATTTCTACACTTCGTGTAATTGCGAAGAAGTTAAGTGTTCCGCTTCCAGTTTTATTTTTTCTCTCACTTGACGACAAGGATATTAAACCAGAAAAGCGAGCAGCATACAATCATCTTGCACCTTCAATCAAATCAATGATTGCAGAATTTTTCACCAACGCTTCTACAAGATGATTAACACAATAAATCATTTAGCTTTCGTCTTGAAAGTAGAACCTAAAGAAATTTTATCAATCATTGCGAATATTGATAAATCCTATTACGAAAGGAAAATCATCAAGACGAGCAAAACAGGAAAAATTAAAAAGAGAGTTTTAAACCCAAGCATCAACCGACTGAAAGTAATTCAAAAGAGAATTCAGAAAAATATTTTCAGCCAATTGGAATTACCTGATTACGCTTACGGAGCAGTTACAGGACGAGATAATGTAATGAATGCAAGAAGGCATCAGGGAAAGAAATACAACTTCACTACTGACCTGAAAAAGTTTTTCCCTTCAATCAGTCACAGAAAAGTTTTTGAAATGTTCCGTTCATTTAATTTTTCTCCAACAGTTGCACGGTTGCTTACGCAACTGACAACTTACAAAGGGAAAGTTCCCCAAGGTGCTCCAACTTCTCCGACACTTTCTAATTTGGTTTTTATCAAGACAGGAAAAAAGTTGCAGAAGTTTGCGACTGAAAACAAATTGACTTTTACAACTTTAATTGACGACCTGACTTTTTCTGCACCAGTTGACTTCAAAGACAAGGCACATTTTATCATTGAAACAGTTCAGGCAGACGGCTTCAGAATCAGTCACGACAAAACGAATTACAAAACAAAAAATCCACTGGTGACAGGTGTTGTTGTTAAGAATAACAACCTTGCCTTACCTGACAGTTTCAAAATCAAACTTCAAGAAGTCGAAGGCAAGTCGGCAGAGCAAATCAGAGGGCTAAAACTTTATGCTGACAAAGTGCTAAACGCAAATTGACTATTCATACATTTGTAAATACCCGATATTGCGCGGATATACGACTTAGCCTTGTGCTGATCTGTATCCGCGTCTTTGAAAATGAAACTCAAACGCAGTCATCTATAAATCCCTCACCAACTTTTCCAATTCAACTTCTTCCAGCACAAATCTTTGCGACGCATCATTTACCCAATGCCATCGGATAAGGCTGATCTTTCCATTCGCTATTTCAATACCGGTAATATCAGCATCGTTGTAACAGCAGCAGCCGCTGTTGAAATAAGTGGGTTTTAATTTTCGTGTACGCGTACCCGCTATGTTCTCATTATGGCCGGGTATCCTGTTGCTCGGATGGTCGGAATATAAGCCCGAAGCAAACACCGGTTTGTGTGTATGGCCGGTTATCAACAGCACATCTTTTTGCAAAGCACTCCATTCATACATCATAATGTTATGCTTGTCGGTAAGGTCAAGGTTGGTGGCAGGCGTATTTACATTTATTTCAAGATACCGCTGCAACGGCCGCCAGGCGTGGCTTACCACCCATGTACTAAAACCATTGTTGTCGCTCATTTTATCGCCCTGGTGGCCATGGGTAAGAAAAAAAGAAATCTTTTTATCGTTGACCGTGGTTTTTAAAACCAATCCTTCATACACCGGCAATGGCAATTGAAATATACCTTTGAACCAAAAATCAACATCCAGTTTATTCTTCCAGGTAAGATCGTGATTGCCGAAAGTTTTATAATATTTTTTTTGTTCATGAAATTTTGCTTCTGCCCCCAATGATTCGGTATTGTTGCGGATCACTTCGGATGGTTTGTATTTCCACAACTCTTCGCCATCGCCAAGGCTTACGCAGCAGAAATCATTATTCAAATAATATTTCATTGCAGCCAGGTAATTTTTTTCGCTCGATGCAAAGTCATCGCCATCGTCTTTATTGCCTTTGTGATGATCGCTGAAAATGATAAAGCGGTTTTTAGTAACATCAACAGGGATGCTAATGCCCCGTAACGGTTTTTTCCGGTGCAGGTCTTTGTACAACTTGCCGAGAGATGCAAACACATCCTTTTTGTCGGGCGCTGATGCGCGCGATGCAAGCCTGGTAAGAAAAGGGCCTAATATTTTTTTTAAAAATTCTCGCAAGGCAAAAATATTAATATCATACCGGCGGATCAGTATAAACAGGAACCAGCTTTTTTATAACTGGAATTTTTTGCATCTCTTTTTTTTCGACCCTGATAACAAACCATGCATACGCCATTAAAAGAATAGTACCCGAAATAAAATTAACTGCGGTACCTTTCATAAAATAAATGATGGCTTCGTGCACAAAATATAATGCCACCACTATTAAAATATATGCACACAATTTCTTCCATGCGTATGGCACAAAATATTCTTTTTGACCCCAGAGAAATGAAATAACCATCATACCGAAATAACACAAAAATGTTGCCCAGGCACAAGCCATATATCCAAAATAAGGAATAAAAATAAAATTGATCAACAATGTAACAGCCGCCCCAATCAGGGTTATATATGCGCCTGCAATTGTTTTATGGGTCAGCTTATACCAGATAGAAAGGTTGTAATAAATTCCCAGGAACATATTCGCCAAAAGCAGTATGGGCACCACTTTCAGGCCAGTCCAATAGATTTCTAATTTTGCTTTATTGGTACTTAAAAAATATTTCCATATATCAAGATACATCGTAACAAAAAGAAACATGAGGGTAATAGTGATTACGAAAAACTTCATCACGCGGGCATACACTTTTTGAGGGTTTTGTCCTTCGGCTTGTTTGAAAAAAAATGGTTCTGCGCCTAACCTAAACGCCTGGATAAATAAGGTAATCAAAATAGACAATTTATAACATGCAGAATAAATGGCCACCTGGTCTTTTGCTGCTGCAATATTTGTTACAGGTGCCAGCCATGATAACATGATGCGATCAAAAGTTTCATTGATCATTCCTCCAAAACCCGCAATGATTAAGGGCATTGAGTAAATCATCATAGTGGCCCATATCCTTTTATTGAATTTGAGCTCAAAAGAGAAAAATTCTTTGTGCAAAAAAATCAAGGCAGAAAAAGAAGCGATCAAATTTGCTATTATAATATACCCTACTCCATAATTTGGGTTGTAAAATGTAGCAAAAAAACCATTTGGATTTTCTGAAGCCAAACGCGGGCAAACAGACAATAAAAAATATGTTACCAATATTTGTAAACAAATAGTTGAAATCCTGATTAGCGCATATTTTCTTGGCCGCTGATCCAGTCTCAGCTTTGCAAATGGCAGTGTACATAATGTATCGAAAGCAATGATCAGTGCGGCATACAAAATATATTCAGGATTATTGTCGAGCCGGAGCAAATGAGCAATAGAATTTTTAAAGAAAATTAAAATGACAGTAAAGAAAAAAGTACTACCCAAAATAGAGATCATGGAAGTATTGTAAATGGCTTTTGAATCACTTTCTTTAGTTGCAAATCTGAAAAAAGCAGTTTCAATTCCATAAGTAAATATCACATTCAGAAAAGGAATGGCAGCATACATCAGGCTCATGTCACCATATCTCTCAACACTTAGTTTTGTAGTAAAATAAGGCGTTAGCAGGTAAAACAAAAATCTTGCAGCAATGGAGCTTACTCCATACCACACTGTTTGCCCGGCCAGTTTTTTTATGCTGCTCAAAAGGGTTCAGGTTTTTAAAAAAATCAAATTTAATAGTATAAAACGTAACAAAGAAGAAAGGTATTACAGGTGGTTAAAATCGCGGGTATGCAGAAGTGACAATGAAAGAAACAAACCAAAAAAAAATTTTATAAAAATTCACTCATGATGGCTTCTTACTTTTTTACGGGTTTCTTTAACCAGGCTTTTTTCTTTTTTTGTTTTCAGCCGTTGTTCTTTTGAAGCCGCGGATGGTTTTGTTGCTTTTCTTTTTTCCGGTTTTATCAATGCATGGTTGATCAGTTCATTCATCTTTTTAATAACATCTTGCTTATTACTCAACTGGGTTCGCTCCCGATCGCTTTTCACCAGCAAAAAACCTTCAACGGTTATTCGTGCAGCAAGTTTTTCCTGTACCAGTTTTTTTTGTTCTTCATTCAACAGAGCCGACGACATTACGTGAAAACGGCCTTCTACCATGGTTTCCACCTTATTCACATTCTGCCCGCCTTTTCCCCCGCTTCGCGCAGTTTGAAACAAAATTTCTTTTACAAAGTTTATCATAAGTAAAATTACTAATATGGATTCAAGCAATTCTCTAATCTATCCGCAATTTTATAATTTTGTAATTTTACAATAATCATATATCAGATGCCTAACGGAATTATATATAAACGATCTGCATCCGGAAAACCTATTTCAGTAACTATTGATTTAAAAAAACATGGGGCGCTGTTTGAAGATTTTCTCGACAGGTTGGAAATTAAAAGAAATCGCACACAGCCTAAAGAGTCTTTACAAAAAGTAATTGCACGTATAGATAAAAAACATGGCATCAAAAGATCCCATTAAGTACAAAGTTTTGCTCACAAAGCAGGCTGCAAGGTTTCTTTCCACAATCCCAAAAAATTATTATCAGATTATTTCAGAACATTTGTTGGAGATGGAAGATAATCCCTTTCCAGCTGGTATAATAAAACTTCATGGCTCAGGAAATGAATACAGATTAAGAGTCGGTGTTTATAGAATCCTGTAAGTCGTCGAATACAAACGCCTGATCGTTACAATTATGAAAATAGGCCATCGAAAAGATGTATATCGCTAACTTGAAAGATATTAGCAGATATTTTGTTACTGATGAAATTTTTATAAGAACAAAAAATTTGACATTTTTGCATTTAAGCACCCGCAATGAAGATAAAAAGCATATACCATTCACTTTGTGAAAGAAAAAATTCCGGCAAAAAATCATTTGCTGTTTTAATTGATCCCGACAAAGTTGACGACAACAAGGTTCATCAACTGGTGGAACTTGGCGTTGCAGCCAATGTTGATTATTTTTTAGTTGGCGGCAGTCTTGTTGTTTCCAATTATATTGATCAGTGTGTGCGATTGATAAAACAACACTGTGCTATCCCGGTTATACTTTTTCCCGGCAGTGCAAGCCAGGTAAGCAAACACGCGGATGCATTGCTGTATCTTTCATTGATTAGCGGGCGCAATGCCGATCTGCTGATTGGCCAGCATGTAGTAAGCGCACCGGTGATAAAACAAAGCGGGCTTGAAATAATGAGCACCGGCTATATGGTAATTGATGGCGGCGCACCCACCACCGTTTCTTACATTTCCAATGCAACACCGTTGCCTGCTGATAAAAATGAAATTGCCATGTGCACGGCCATGGCTGGTGAAATGCTCGGCATGAAATTAATTTATATGGATGCGGGCAGTGGTGCAAGAAAACCTGTTACGGAAAGTATGATTGAAAAAGTGTCGGGTTGCATATCAGTTCCCTTAATCATTGGCGGCGGCATTACCCATCCTGAAAAAGCCTACCTGAACTGTAAAGCCGGCGCAGACGTGATAGTAGTGGGCAATGCTATTGAAAAAGATGAACACCTTATTATGGAAATGTCCTCTGCGGTACATTCAGTGCCGGTGAAAGCATAACTACCGCTGACGCTTACACTATCAAATGTAAAATGCAAAAGTGAAGGCCTAACTAACGGTTGGGGATACACGAAGTTTTATTTTTCATTTCTTCACTTTAAAATCCTGATTGGTTACCGGCGGGGCAGTGGGAATCGTAATTACATTAAATGAAAAATTGTTATCGGAGTGGCAACTGTTGCAGGTGGTCGTCAATGTTTGAAATGAGGATTTGAATTTATCCAGGCTTTTTTCTTTAATGGCGGCAGCTACACTATCAATGGCCGGGTAAATCATCGGGATCATTTTTACTTCGGGACGTTCTTCCGTATTTCTTGCCTGTTCAAGTCTTTCTTTCAATTCATCAATTTCATATTGTGCCAAATCCCAGTTATCATTAATAGCAGCATACCACAGCTTGGCATGATGTGTTTGAATGCCGCCCATTATTTCGCCAAGGCCCGGCTCATACTGCGCCATTAGCTTATGCAGGCTGTCTGCTGTTAATGACGATGATGGATTAGTTGCAGGTTGCTGGCACGAAAAAAAATAAATGAATGCACTTACCAGGAGTGTCAGGAGTGTAGATCTCATTATGTATTTTTTTAATCAGGTGAAAAGTATCGAATCAAAAATTACAGGCTCATCATCTCTTTAAACTTTACTGCCTGCCTGCGGCTCACTTCAATTTTTTCGCCACCGATCAGATCTAATAACAGTCCTCCATTAAAATAAGGTTCTATTTTTTCTATCATGCGCAGGTTGATGATATGTTTCCTGTTGGCGCGAAAAAAAACCTTTTCATCAAGGCGTTCTTCCAGTGCATTGAGCGATTTTAAGATGAGTGGTTTATTATTTGCAAAATATACTTTGGCATAGTTGCCTACGCTTTCAAACAAACGAACGTCTGCTAATTTTACAAACCAGCAGCGCTCGCCATCTTTTACAAACACCTGGTCTGTTTCATGCAGCAATCCCCGGTTATTTGCATAAGAAAGCATTTCTTCTTCATCTTTTTGTTTCAGCTTCAGCAATGCATCGGCAAGCCTTTTAGGCTCTACGGGTTTCATCAAATAGTCCAGTGCATTTACTTCAAAGGCTTTTAATGCATATTCATCATACGCCGTTACAAAAATTACATGGGGTACTTTTTCTACCTGCGTAAGCATATCAAAACCGGTTTTTCCCGGCATCTGGATGTCCAGGAAAATGAGATCAGGATTAAGGTTTTCTATTTTTTCTATCCCTTCATTGGCATTAGCCGCTTCTGCAATTACTTCCACTTCCGGAAATTCCTGGAGTAGTTTTTTTAGTTCATTCCTGGCAAGCCGCTCGTCATCTATAATGATCGCTTTTTGCATGATTATATATTTTTAGACTTCGATTGAAATTTTCTCAACAGCAAATTACTCGATTTTGCTTTGGGGATAAAACAAGTTTACACAGAAGTATAACAAGTTTAAATATCATATAAATGCGGGCATCACAATTTTTGCTTCCACCTCGCTTCCATTTATTTTTCCGATTTGAAAATCTGCCTTGCCCTGGAACAGGAATCGCAGCCGGTCTTTGGTGCTCCTGATGCCAAAACCTTCGGGGGCGGTATCTCCTTCAAAGGAACCTGTATTCTGAACAATCAATTCAAATTGATGATCGGTGAATCGTGAAATGATTTTGATGGTGCCTCCTTTTATTTTTTTACTGATGCCATGTTTGATGGCATTCTCCACCAGCGTTTGCAACATCATGGGTGGCACCGGCTGGCTCAGTGTATCTTCGTCTATCTCCATTTCCACTTTCAATCTTTCTTCAAAACGCATTTGTTCCAATGCGAGGTAATCTTTTACTATATCCAGTTCTTTTTCTAATGGAACCGTTTCCATTTTTTCTACCTGCATGCTGCTTCGCAAAATGTTGGAGAGCTCGGTAATGGCGGTCCGGGCGCGTTGCGGATTTTCATCTACCAATGCACGAATGCTGTTTAACGAATTAAAAATAAAATGTGGATTGATATGTGATTTAATAGTATTCAACTCCAGTTCTTTTACTGTTTTTGCAAGCGATATTTTATCCACTTCATCTTTCCGGTTACGCATCAGGTAATGCCACATCATATACACCAGCAGCCACAATGAAATGAGCAATAGAGTAAATATAAAATCCCACCAAAAGCTGGCCTCGTGTTGTTCTTCATATTTCCAATCGCCATTGGAATTTCTATACCAGCCGGTACTTTTTTTAATATCTATCACCGCCGATCGTATGGAGTCGCTTGCATTTTTTTGTATATTTTTAAAATAGTCGGTTCCTACAAGGTTAAACTCCTTTTCTTTGGCAATGGCTGCTTTCAGGTTTTCATTTTTCTCATAATTTATTAATGATATGCCCGACACCTGTCCTGTAATGCGATCGGCACTGTACACCAAAATACCAGAAACAATCACGCATACAATAAATAACCCGATTACCTTATTGATGGAAAATTTTATCCAGTTAATTTTTTTTAAGAAAGTACGAAGCAAATGGGTGATAGCTACTGCCCAAAAAAATTCGATAAGAAGCACGCCCAATACTATTCGTCTTTTTTCCGGAGGGGTAAAGTACATTTCTCTTGCAAAAAGATAGAGCAGGAAAAGATTGATAACGCCCCATCCACCCCAGCCCAAAAGCTGGCAAGCCCAGTAACGCACATTTAGTTTACGCATACGCAAAATTATCTTTCCAAAAGGTTTACCGCAGGGTTCTTTTGATTAATGGCTAAAAGAATTGGTGAAAGGTTGGTTTTCCCGGAAAAATCAGTTGGGCAAAGGTAATTGTATTTAAGCAAAGCAGCAGAAGATATGCAAAATTATTGACTGTAAAAGTTTAGTTTTACAACGTATTCAACCGAACATGAATCAAAATCTGAACACAGAAAAAGATCTTTTGTCGCCGGCGGATAAAGAATTTGAAAACAACATCAGGCCAGCCATCATTGAGGAGTTCAGCGGTCAGCAACAAATAATAGAAAACCTTAAAATTTTTATTAAAGCCGCAAAACTCAGGGAGGAAGCATTAGATCATATTTTATTTCATGGCCCGCCCGGCCTTGGCAAAACAACCCTGAGCAGGATTGTAGCCAATGAACTTGGCGTAAACATAAAAGAAACCAGCGGGCCGGTAATTGAAAAGCCCGCAGATCTCGCCGGACTGCTTACCAATCTCGAACCGAAAGATGTGTTGTTTATTGATGAAATACACCGGCTCAGCAATGTGGTGGAAGAATACCTGTATGCGGCCATGGAAGATTATCGCATTGATATAATGATAGACACCGGTCCCAATGCAAGAAGCGTACAGATAAACCTGAATCCATTTACATTAATTGGCGCTACTACCCGAAGCGGGTTGCTGACTGCCCCGTTGCTTTCACGATTTGGAATTAAGTCTCGGCTTGAATATTATAGTTCGGATATTTTACAAAAAATTATTTTACGCTCGTGCAGTATTCTTCATACCAAGGTAACTTCGGATGCGGCCAGCGAAATAGCACGCAGAAGCAGGGGCACACCGCGTATTGCCAATGGCCTCTTGCGCCGGGTAAGAGATTTTGCCCAGGTTTTATCCAATGGGATTATTGATCTTGCCATTACCGAACATGCATTAAAAGCTTTGAATGTAGATGAATACGGGCTTGATGAAATGGACAATCGCATACTGAGTTGTATTATTGAAAAATTTAAAGGCGGGCCGGTGGGCATTACTACCATTGCCACAGCAGTAGGCGAAGAAACAGGCACTTTGGAAGAAGTGTATGAACCATTTTTAATACAGGAAGGTTTCATGATGCGCACGCCGCGTGGAAGAGAGGTAACTGCAAAAGCATATAAACACCTTGGGAAAATGCCGGGAAAAAATTTTAAAAACCCTGACCTGTTTAATAATGAAGGATAACTAACTGTAACGCATATACGAAATTTAAGCGAGCAGTAAAAAAATCACCGGTTTCCTATTTAATACAAGTATTTGCTTTTTCCATTCTGCAATTGATTTTGTTTTTATCCATTCGGCAGAAGAAGTAAGCTCCGATGCAATACACAATTGCGTATCATGATTACAGGTGTGCAAAATATCTTTCAGAAGATGATCATTGCGGTAAGGCGTTTCAATAAAAATTTGCGTGCATTTTCTTTTTACTGATTCTTCTTCCAGTTGTTTTATCTTTTTTATGCGTGCTGCCTGTTCAATGGGCAAATAACCATGAAATATAAAATGCTGGCCATTCAATCCGCTTGCCATTAATGCAAGCAATATAGAACTCGGGCCTACCAAAGGTTTTATTAGTACATTCATTTTCTGCGCTGCCGCTATCAGCAACTGCCCTGGGTCTGCTATGCCGGGACACCCGGCCTCACTGATGATGGCAATATTTTTTTCTTCTTTTATTTTTTGTACGAAAATTTTTATTTGTACCTCTTCCGCTTTGTGAATAGCATACCATTCGAAGTTATCAATTACAATTTCCTTATCCAGCTTTTTCAGAAACCTGCGGGCCGTTCTTTCATTTTCCGCAAAGATTACCTGGCAATTTTTAATGGCGGATAAAATATATGCCGGTATGGTCTCCACTGCATCTGCTGCCAATAATGACGGAATTAGATATATCATGAATTGAATGATGAATGTGAACTGCTAAATTATGAATGATGATTAAATAGGAAAGTCCGTTATTCAACTCTTTGTTGTAAGGTTAATGTAGCGGCAATCACTGCATATCCAGGAGCCAGCACCCATCCCACAAACGGCAACACATGCATGATGTAAAAAACCATTCCGTTACCCATGGCAATGCCTTTATGATTAGTGGTGAATGTTTCACTTTCATAAAATGAAAGCTCTCTTTTTTCATTAGCATAATCAAACATGGAAAAACCAAAGTAATAACATTCCATAAAAACAAGCAGTACCGGCGCCGCCCAGCCCGCCACAGGAATTAATGATAAAAATAAAACACAGACAATGAAAAAGGTTTGCCACACCAAATTGCGCAGTGCTACCCGCACCCTGCGCCCGATGTTTTTTCTGAATTGCTTTGAATCCGTAACTGTTTTGGCATCAATAATTGTTGCCGTTTTTTGGCTAAGCCATTCAAACACGGGCGAGCCGATAATTACAATCAAATATTTGAACCATGAAAAATAAAGCAGCAGCAGTATAAGATGCAACACCAGTTGCCCGAAAAAAAACATAAACCGCAGCCATCCTCCTTCTTCCTGTTGCAACCATGTTTTTAATCCCGTTTTGGAAAAAAAATAATCCATTACATGTGCAGAGGATTGCCAGAAAAAATATAAACCGGCAATAAACAAGATGGCATAAAAAATACCAGGAAGGATAATCCATTTCCACAGCTTATGTTTTGCAATAAACCGGTGAGCCATAAAATAACCCTGTATCGCTATGATGATTTCTTCAAGCAAACGGTAATATTAGCTTTTCAAACTTAAATAATATAATTTAGTTTACTTATATTTTCCCGGTGAAGAAATTACCACGCAAATTTTATGCAAGAAACAATGTTGTTGAAATTGCCCGCGAGCTTATCGGAAAAATTTTGGTAACCAATTTCGATGGCAAGGTTACATCCGGAATGATAGTGGAAACTGAAGCATACATTGCTTTTACTGATAAAGCATCACATTCATTCGGCGGGCGAAGAACCCCGCGCAATGAACACATGTATGCGGATGCAGGCACCGCTTATGTGTATATCTGTTATGGCCTTCATCACATGATGAATGTGGTTACTAATAAAAAAAATATTCCCGATGCCGTGCTGATAAGAGCTGTTGAACCAATTGATGGTATTGACATAATGCTTCAACGTACTGGTAAAAAAACTCCGGATGCAACACTTACCCGTGGTCCGGGAAATGTTGGTAAAGCAATGGGCATTTTTAAAAAACATTCCGGCAATCATTTATCCGGAAACGAAATTTATATTACCTATGGAAATACTGCGATTGAAAATTCTCCAATTGACGTGAGTAAAAGAATTGGCGTGGAAGGCGCCGGCAAGGATGCGCTGCTTCCATACAGGTTTTATTTAAAAGGGAATAAATATGTAAGCGGGAAGGCCTCACCCCAAAAAGCAAAAAATAAAAAATAAAAAGTAAAAATTTATAGAATTTATTTGGAACCTGCCTACCCGGTCACGAATGACTCCTTTGGAGTAGGCAAGGTTTGTTTTTTGCCTCTTGGAATTTGTTTCCTGATTTATTAGTGATTTGCATCTTGGTTTTGGAATTTATTTTCTGGTTTTTGGCCATAATAGAACAACCAATTTTTTAACGCCAAGTATCTGTGATAAATCGTAATTTTGCATCCGAATTTTTAAATCAAAATAAATAAATATGAGCACAGTTAAAGTCGCAATCAATGGCTTTGGAAGAATAGGCAGATTGGTTTTCAGACAAATTTATAACATGAA
>Ga0157370_10003326_pt1 | contig 18948 bp, 12 predicted proteins | sample C35metaG_FD_113463 | JGI IMG/M metagenome (GOLD analysis project Ga0157370, IMG submission 113463) | Corn rhizosphere microbial communities from Kellogg Biological Station, Michigan, USA - C3-5 metaG | ecosystem: Host-associated > Plants > Roots > Rhizosphere > Soil | place: USA: Michigan...
CTTCTCTTGTTTCAGGTTTACTCCATAATTCACGAAGTTGCTCTTCACTACTAAATAAGTTGGGTAAAAATTCGATCAATTTCTCCAAAAATTCTGAAACCGTAAGCGGTCTTCCGTTATCTCCAACATAACGAACCTCCACATCTATCACCTTAATATTTTTCCCATTTAACTTGACTACAATTTTTTCTTTTTGGGGTTCAGGTGGTATATAAATGCCTTCAACGCCTTCATCATTATCATCTTGTGAATTAGGTTTGGGTTTCGGTTTTGTTATTGGGTTTAGATCTTCTTCGCCATCAATTATAATTTCATCCTCTTCTTCTGCAGAATCATCCCAATCTTTATCATAGAAATTATTTGTAGCTCCAGTAAAATCTATAATCGTAAAAAAATCTTTATTCTCAAAAATACGGGTGCCTCTACCAACTATTTGTTTAAATTCCACCATAGAATTTATAACACGAACTAAAACAACATTTCTAACATTTCTTGCATCAACTCCGGTAGTGAGCATCTGTGATGAAGTAAGAATTACAGGAATGTCTTTGTCATTATCCTGAAACCGTTCTAAAAGTTGTTTTCCAATTTCTCCTTCATTACTTGTAACTCTTACACAATAATGTGGGTCTTTTACGGATTTATGTTTATTAATCGCATCACGCATCATTAAAGCATGTTCTTGATTGACACAGAAAATAATTGTTTTATCCATTTCTCGAATATTTGCCAAAATTGCTCGGGCAATTAAATCCGTTCTATCTTCAACAATGATTCTACTTTCAAAATCAGAAAGACCATAAATCCTGTCTTCAAGCTCTCCACTTACGACAATGTCATCCTTGGTTGGAATATACTCATCAATATTGGTTCTGATTCTTTTAACCTTATAAGGTGTCAAAAATCCATCATTAATTCCATCCTTAAGAGAATATTCGTAAACAGGTTTTCCGAAGTAATTATAGGTGTTTACGTTGTCGTTACGTTTTGGAGTGGCGGTAAGTCCTAGGTGAACTGCCGTTGTAAAATAATCTAAAATATCTCTCCAAGAACCATTCTCATTGGCTGAACCTCGATGACATTCGTCAATAATAACGATATCAAAAAAATCAGAAGGATATTGTTTGTAATAACCTCCAATGTTTTCTTTTTCGGCAATTGCCTGATAAATTGCAAAAAATACATTGGCATTCGTTGGAACCTGGCCGTTCCTAATCCGGATTTCGTCACCATTGATTTTAACCAAATCTCTTTCCAACGGATTAAATGTATTAATGGCTTGGTCAGCCAAAATATTTCGATCAGCTAAGAATAAAATTTTTGGCCTCCGTTCTATCTTATCTACATTCCAACGAGCTGTGAAAAGTTTGTAAGCAATTTGAAAAGCAACAAATGTTTTTCCTGTTCCTGTTGCTAAAGTAAGAAGAATACGTTTTTTATCTTCAGCTATGGCTTCAATTATCTTGTTTACTGCAATTTCTTGGTAATATCTAGGTTTAAAGTCTCCTGTTAAATAAAAAGGTATGCTTAAAAGCTTTTCTTTTATGCTATTTTTCTGAGCAAAGATCCTATTGTACATTTCTTCCGGAGTTGGATAATTTCTAATAAAATCTCCTTTTCCTTCTGAAATGCAAAACTCATAAATCTGTTTTCCGTTACTGGAATAAACAAAATCAATTTTTAGCTTCTGAGCATAATCAATAGCCTGCTGTAAGCCTTCAGTTGGTTGTTTATCGTATCGCTTTGCCTCAATGATTGCAAGAGGAACATTTTTATATTTAAGCAAATAATCAACATATAATCGTTCTCCTCTTTTATTCCCGGATAATTTTCTTCCGTCAGTAAAATAATGCTCACGGATAATGTAAGCCTCGTCCCATTCAGATAATCTTAACTGTGGGTCTATAAATTTAGCTCTGGTATCGTGTTCTGAATAGGACAAATATTAGTTTTTAAAGTTTTCAAATTTACAAAAATAGTTTAGCAAAGTCGAATAAATATACAACACTATAACAATCAATATATTATATTATTACATATTGTAGCTTCTCCATTTTTGAAAATGCTTTACAGAGATAAGTAAAATATATTTTGTATATATTTCTTAAAATTCTCACAATACATTTAAACACCAAAAATTAGTAAAACTTCTTGAAGTAAAGCCCAAACTTACCGAAAGAAATAATATTGGAAGAAGAATTATTCAAAAGGTTCAAAATTTTGTAGATGTTTTCATTGATGGAGTTAACGCCTGATTTAATAAAAAAGGTTCAGCATGTGCTGAACCTTTTATATCTTAAACAAATTATCTATTCTCAATCAACCTCTCCAGCCTCACCATCATCTCATCCTTCTCCTTCAGCATCCTTTCATAAAGTTCCATTTTCTCCTCATGTAATTTCTTAATTTCTTCAATAGGATTTACATTAAAGGTAGGAGTATGGCCTGTGTTCAGGAAAGAACCATTATCAAACGTATTAGAAATAATATTCACCGCCTGCTCCTCATCAAAATTCTGAAATGCTTCCACCGGAATTTTCAATACTTCAGAAATTCTTTTCAGCAAAGGGTCTTCAATAATTTCTTTCTGTTCCAGCAGAGAAACTTTCTTCTGGTTCCAGTCGTCCCCAAGGTCAAGAGCCAATGCCTCCTGCTTGATGCCCAGCATTTCCCTGAATCGTTTTACATTGCGTCCCTGATGTATTGTATGTTCCATGATAAATCAACATTTATGAAGTTTTAAATATAGAAAAATATTTATAAAAACTGTCCTTTAGAAACAGTATAATTATAATGTATGTTCATTCTGTTTTTCTTTAGGAACAGAGAATTTACCGTCTTTCACAATTTTCTTTTTTTCACCCTCTTTTTTTCATCAAAAAGTGATAAATACAAAACTCCTTTATAGTGTTTTAATTATCTCATGAACGCCTGCCAAAAAATTCACTTCGTGTTGATTTTTTATATACCATACTCATTATATTTGAAGTAACAACAAAACACAATAGTATGGCACTAGACAATTTAATCAGCATCAGCTTTTCTGCAAGTGACTTAGAAACCATTGACAAAGCTATTCAGGATATCCAGACTGTCCTTACAGGAAAAACCATCAATCTTACTCCGGATGAGAGACAGCAATACGGAAGAATTGCAGAACAAAACAAACTCTTTGTGAATAAAGCCAAAACCTATATGGAACAATATGTGCAACACGTTCCGGGGTTTATTGATAAGGCAGAATTCGACAGAGATTATGAAGCCAGAGAGCAGATAGAGCAAAGGCTGCAGCTGTTAGATTCCTTAGTAGAACAACTGGCTGATACCAAGGTTTTGCTGGATCACGATAATTATCACAACGCCATCAGTTTCTACCGAAGCATCAGATTTCTTTCAGAAGAAAACGTTCCCGGTACCAATGTAATTTATGAAGGGATGAAACAGTTTTTTGTGACCACACAGATCCCTCAGCAAACGCAGGTTCCTCCACCTTCAACAAATAGCAATAATCCACCTCAATAGATGATGCAGAAGCAAATATTTTTTTTCTCAAAGAGCACGTGAAAGCGTGCTTTTTTTATGGTTACAGGTCTGCTTGCTTTAGTTGGAAATCGCAAAGACGCAAGATCTTATCATAAACACATTTTTTAAGGCGCAAGGATTTTATCTCCGATAAAATTCTAACACGATGTTTGTCATTCCGGGCAAAGCAAGGAATCTAAACTTTAAAATAATCAAAGGGTGCAAAGAGAATGGAGGCTGCGCCTCTGATGAAGCGATATGATGATGAGAATACTTCTTACAATAGCATTTTAGTCCTTCTCCCCCCTTCATTAACCCTCTCTAGGTACTTCATCAACGGCCTCCAGCCCCTTTGCTAACCCTCTCCACCCCCTTGACTAAGGGTCTCTACCCCCTTACATAACCCCCTATACCCCCTTAGACAACCCCCTCTACCCCCTTGGGTAAGGGGGTAGAGCCCCTTCATGAAGTGGGTCCAGGCCGTTCGGAAGTCCCTGGAGGGGCTTTGGAAGGGGGTAAAACTGTTTTCATTCATTATTGAAGATGACTTTTAGAGAAAATTTACGTTTTCCCATAAACAAAAACTGGAGATTTTTATTATTGCGTATAAAGAGAGTCTTAAAATTCATTATAATATCTGATCTACACATAAGAATTGGTAATGAATATTTATCATCCTAGGCTTTATATATAGCTCAATTTGAAGCTTTGTGTTATGTTTTACGGAGTTTTTTTATATCTCTATGTGTGTGATAAATTTTACATGCCTCAAAAGAAATAAAATACCTTTTGATTATAATGCGACATGTTCTGTCGCTGTTCTGAAATAGTTTTGCAATATGATAGATTAAGATAATTTAATATAAAAACAAAACATATGAAAAATTACATTCTATTGAGATAAAATAATATATCATAAAATCATAGTTGAAATATGGGGTTTTTACGGAGTATATATTTCCCATATTAATAATATTTTTACACGTCAACAACACAAGCCTATGAAGAAAAATTATTTCTGTGCATTTACTTTATGCACAATCTTGAGTTTATCTGCTCAGGAAACGGATGTAATATGGCAAAAAGACATCAAATCCTCTACTCAGGATTTTTTAAGCCAGGTTACCACTACAATAGATCAGCAGTATCTGATCACGGGAAGCTCAATTCAGAGCGACCCTTCGACAGGCTCAGGATTAGCAGGCCAAAAACAAAACAATGGTTATGATTTTCACCTTGTAAAACTCAATCAGCAGGGAGAAGAAGTCTGGGAAAAATACTTCTCAGGGCAAAATCATGACTATCTGTCTGCTACAGTCACCACACAAGATGGTGGATTTTTAATTTCAGGAACCACTTATTCAGGAAAAGGTCTGGATAAAAGGGATAATTCTAAAGGCGGCTCAGATATTTGGTTAATCCGTATCAATGAATTTGGGGATGAATTATGGCAAAAAACGTTGGGAAGTTCTTCAGATGAAGAAGCCAGAGCAGTAATTCAAACGACAGATTTAGGGTTCTTTGTTTCAGGTAATGTACAAAATGCTGCAAAAGGTCACGGCTCAAAAGATATCTTCATTACCAAATTAGATAAAGACGGAAAAGAATCGTCACAATTGATTTTAGGTGGAAAAGGTTTGGATGAGGTGGAAAAGATGATTCCAACCCATGACGGAGGTGCATTACTCGGAGCTTATTCAAGAAGTAATGCCAGTGGAACAAAGAAAACGGAAAATTATGGTGAAGGAGATTTTTGGGTGATAAAGCTTGATAAAAACTCAAAAGTGGAATGGGAGAAAAATTTTGGAGGAAAGAGTGATGATCATATAAGAACATTGGCTGTAACCTCATCAGGATATTTGATCGGTGGAGAATCACGATCTGAGCGTTCAGGAAATAAAACAGTTGGAATTCAGGAAGGAACAGATCTTTGGCTTATTTCTTTAAATGAAAAAGGGGAAGAGCAATGGCAGAAATCCTATAATTTCAAGAACCGTGATATTCTGATGGGGATGAGCGTTTTGCATTCAGCTGACGATAAATCATCTAGAGGCATTCTATTAGGAGGTTACACACAGGCTGAAGGAAGAGTACAAACCGATGATGAAACTTTCTGGATGCTGTACCTTGATCAAAATGGAAATGAGCAATGGAGAAAACACGTTAAAGGAGAATCCAGACAAAAAGAAGAAAGACTTTCAGATTTGAAACTGAACAGAGATGGTTCAATTGTACTAGCCGGAACCAGTGCTACGGAATTAGGAAAAGAAAACTGGAAGATTGTGAAACTGGGTGACAAGCAAGTTAATCAGTTAATTGAAAAATATGACATCAAAATCTACCCCAACCCTGTTTCTGATTATGCCTACGTAGAAATAGGATTCAACGACTTCAAAGAGGCAGATATTGTTTTGTATGATATGAGCGGAAGACAGCTTCAGAATCTGAAAACCAAAAACAAAGTCACAAAAATTAATACTCAGGCTTTGGTGCAAGGAGCTTATCTGGTGACCATCAAAACAGATTCGGGTAAAACAGCAAATGCCAAATTAATTAAGAAATAAAAACACAATGAAAAAGAATATAACGAGTTTATTTTTCTGCTTATCCTTGGGGACAGCTCTAGCGCAAACTACAGGAAATAAACAATCAACGCTTCCTAACATCCTCCCTCCCTCTGCGGAGTCCTATAAACTGGGAGCCTTTGGAAATCTTCCGGTAAGTCTTTTCACCGGGAATGCCAATGTAGATATTCCAGTAACATCTTTTGCAACTGAGAATATTAATATTCCCATCAGGCTCAATTATTTCTCTAATGGAATCAAAGTAGACGATATGAACGGCTCTACGGGACTTGGTTGGAATCTTATTTCAGGAGGTGTAATAACCAGGGTAATAAGAGATATGCCTGATGAAGACCATCAGAGTAGTATTGTGATCCCCACTAATATTGATGAGCTTGGCGTCAATCATCCAACAGTCATGCAGTTCTTTCAGGATGCCTCTCTTGATGGTGTAGATACGGAGCAGGATTTGTATATGGCTAGTTTTGGAGGGATGCAGATTAAATTTGTCTTTGACAAAAAAGGAATTCCTGTTATTTATTCCCAGAAAGATGTGGTCATTGAAGGAACCAGCGGAGGAAATTCCTTTACCATAACAGTAGATGATGGAACCAAATATTACTTTACAGATAAGGAAACCACCTCCAATCGTACTGCAGGAGACGGGCACTCCCTGATATCCATTTCTACTACAGCCTGGTACTTGACAAAAATAGAAGACATAACCAGTGGAGAAATTGTATTTATTGAGAATGTAGATGGTGGGTATACGGGTACGATGAGCCAATCCCAAACCTTGTCTTATACCACGCCCAATGGTGGAGCTATGTATTCCTCCTGTGGCAACCCGGCATTTATCCGATATCCTCAGGTAAGTGAGCTCATCAGCCATAACCAGACTGTTACCGGAAAACAGATCAAAAGAATTTATAGTAACAACCCTTCCTATGGAGAAATTATTTTCGATTATCTGCAATCGGGAGGCAGCAGTGACTATAAGAGATTACAGAAGGTTACAAAAAAGGTTAATGGCAGTATTATTAATGATGTTACCCTCAATTACAATCTTACCGCTAATAACCGCTTGTTTCTTACTTCCGTCGTAGACAGTGTTTTAAATACTACGTATGGATTTGAGTACAACCTGCCGGATGTATTTCCCCAAAGACTCGCCTTCAGCAGGGATAGTTGGGGATATTATAACGGAAATACCTCCAATACGAATCTGATCCCTTACAAGGAGGATGTGTTAATGTGGAGTTCATATCCCAGTTCATCCCAGTCGGTTGTTCCGCAAGAAGCTGCAATTGGAATACTTAAAAAAATTATTTATCCCACTAAAGGATCTACCGAGTTTACCTATGAAAATAATACCGCGATTGAGCAAAATGTAATGCTCAGTCCATCGGAAAGAACAGGAACTCAGATTAAAGCCACGGCCGATGATAATAATGGTCATGTTGAGAATACGGTAGTTTTTACACCGCTTCGAACAGAAGACATCACTCTGGGAGGAAGTGCTCAGTTTAACAGTGCTTGTGATCCTGCCGAGCAGGTTACCGGCAAGCACAGGGCAATTGTTTCATTGCTAAAGTCTAATGGCCAGGCTGTCCCATTATTTTTTAAAACTCCTACCGGGATTGTTACCAGTGCTGGTAATTCGGTTACTTTTCCTACCAATAATGGAGCAGGTCTTTTTGCCCATGTTCAAAAAGATGAGCCTTTGACCCTTAAACTTTGGACGCTCTTTGTTTGTACCCGTTCCACAGCATCAGCAAGCTATACCACTAAAGAGGCTGTTTATGGAGACAAAGAAGGACCAATTGGAGGTTTAAGAATTGCTAAGATTGTAGATACTTCAGAAAACGGGATAGCCAATACAAGAAAATTTGTTTACCATGATCTGAATGAACAATTCACAGAAGCCGTTGTACTAAGACCTCCCGCATTTGAGGAACAGCTCAAGTTTACAAGAACCTGTTATACAAATCCTCCCGCAGGAAATATTGGTGGGCCAGTTCCTAATGGGGTTGAAAGGTTTCCTTACACGATGATTACTTCTACTAATATCAATCAGTTATTTGCCACCCATCCCAATGTATTTTATAAAACCGTTCAGGAGATTGTAGAGGGAAAATCCAATATTGTTCATAAATATTCAGTTGCCTCGGACGATTTTGGAAAAGTTCTCCGTGGAGATAATATCCGCAACTCTGTATGGACGAATTTGGGATGGAATAATGGGCGGGAAATTTCGACCCAATACCTGGATGCCGGAAATAATCTGGTTCGCACTGTGGAGATGAACTATGAGGAAGACAACAGTAGAAAATACCAGGTAGATGGCTTTTCGATTAGAAAGAACTATGAGAATCCAATCCCTAAGAATGTTACCTATACCTGCAGCGCTGAAGATATCACAAAAATGGTTTCATTTACCTATTGCACTGCTAATCATCATCATTTTTATTCAACTTCCGCTGCACTTGAAGCCTGTATTGCCCCTGGAGCCAATAACGTGACAACTTATTACAAAACCAGGTGCTATGGCAAAAATGCAGGTGAAGTAATCACCTATGAAGAACAATTGGATAACCTGGATATTATGCAGTACAAAAACATTTCTCATTTCGAATACCTGAAATTTCAGAAAACAACAGATTATCTGAACGGAAATGCTATGAAAACAGAAACCCAGTATTTCTACAATAATCCAAAACATACTCAGCTGACCAATCAGAAAACCATATTCCCCGATCTGTCGACAGCAGAAAAAACGTTTCAATATGCCTATGAGAAAGGCAACCAGCTGTTGATCAGTAAGAATATGGTAGGCATTCCACTAGAAACAAAGACCCTGCAAACGGTGGATAACATCACTAAGTTAACATCTAGGGAAGAAACCATTTATCCAACTGCTCTGCCTCATGCGGTAACCGGAAGTTTAGTGCTCCCATTATCTGAATTTTCTTATGACACCCTGAATCCGGCTATTTCCTCTAAAGATGTCTCCTATGACAAATATGATGACAAGGGAAATATTCTTCAATACAGAGAAAAAGATGGAACTCCGGTAAGTATTGTTTGGGGATACAACAAAACAAGACCTATTGCAAAAATTGTTGGGGCTTCTTACTATACTGATGTTGAAGGGTTGATTGCTAATATTGTGGCTAAATCCAATGAAGATGCAGCTGATCCTACCAAAGAAGCCGAACTTCTACAGGCTCTTGATGCCTTTCAGCCCATTGGAATGGTAACTAAGTATACTTATGATCCATTGGTGGGGGTAACTACAATAACACAACCATCAGGAGTTAGGGAGCTGTATGTCTATGACAGTGCCAACCGGTTGAAGCAGGTTCAGGTAAGGGAAAGAGATAATACAGGGAACTACAGCTTTAAGGTAGTCAAAGAATTTAAGTATAACTATAAACAGTAAACACAAATGAAAAAAATACAACTATTAGGTCTGCTGTTTACAGCCATTACGACCTATGCGCAAAGTACAACAGAAAATTATATACAATCCAAAACCTGCCTAAATGGTGATTGCAGCAAGAAAGCTGAAATAGTCACCTATGTTGATGGATTAGGAAGGCCTAAACAAATTGTCAACGTAAAAGCTACCTCTAGCGGGAAGGATATGGTTACCCCTATTACCTATGATGGGTATGGCAGACAAACCAAGGATATTCTTCCTGTTCCGGCTAATACACTCAATTCAGCAATTCATACTGGAATTGTAAATGAGACCACGGCTAATTCTTATTATGGTGCAGCCAATGCCTATACGGAAAAAGAAATTGAAAACTCTCCATTAGACAGAGTATTACAATTAGCCCAGGCGGGTGATCCATGGAAAATAAGCGGTGGACATACGCAGAAATATAAATATGAGACAAACAGCTCCAGTGACATTTATAAATATGTTACCACCACAACAACACAGGGTGGGATTACAAAAAGCGATTTGAGTTTAGCACCAAGTCAGACTTATCCGGCAAACCAGTTATATAAGAATACAACAACGGATGAAGATGGAAGTGAAACTGTAGAATTTAGAAATGCAAAAGGACAGGTTATGCTGATCAGAAAGATACTGGACATCTATACTCATATTGATACCTATTACGTGTATAATGAATATGATCAGTTAGCCTTTATACTTCCTCCCAAGGCTATTCATAAGCCCATCACGGAAGAGCTGCTTAATACCCTTTGTTACCAATACCGATATGATGGGAAAGGAAGACAAGTAGAGAAAAGACTACCCGGAAGAGATGACTGGGAATCTGTGGTGTATGATGCAGCTGACCGTCCGGTGCTTACCCAGGATGTGAACTTGAAAAATAAAGGAAAATGGCTGATGACCAAGTATGATGCCTTTGGGCGTGTTGCCTATACTGGAATATTTAGCAGTAACGAGAGTAGAAGTGTAATTCAGAATCAGATTGCCAATCTTGTGATTTATGATGCACCGGATTCAGCAGGCTTTTTCAGGAACGGTATAAACATTTATTATACAGCTGTATATTTTATCCCTGAAAGTATTCTTTCCATTAATTATTATGATACTTACCCAAGGGACGCTAAGGAATTTCCTCCTGCTAAAATCCTTGATCAGTATGTTATTAATGAAGATAAAGCAGTTAACGGAGGTGTAAGTACCCAAGGTATGGCCACAGCTTCTTATGTGAAAAATATTGAGGATGATAGCTGGACAAAAACCTACTTTTATTACAATACTAAAGGTGAGAGAGTAGCTGAAAAAAGCTGGAATCATTTAGGGGGATATACCAAAAAGGAATTTAAGCTTGACTTTTCCGGAGCAGTAGATGAAAGCTATACTTATCATAAAAAAGAAGCTTCTGACACTGAGGTTCTTATCAAAGAAAGATTTGTGTATGATGATCAGAAAAGACTTCTGAAACATTATCATCAGGTGAATAGCCAGTCTGAAGAACTCCTGGCAGAAAACACCTATAATGATCTAGGACAACTAGCAAATAAAAAGACAGGTAATACGACAGGTACTCCTTTACAGTCTATAGATCAGAGCTACAATATCAGAGGCTGGCTTACCAAGGTGAATGACCCTGCGAACTTAAACGGGAAGCTTTTTGCCTATGAACTTAAATACTATAATCCGGTTTATTCAACCTCTACAGGGAAATATAATGGAAATATTGCAGAGATAGACTGGCGGAGTGCAGATAATGGAACGTTGAGAAGGTATAATTATCAGTATGATAGATTAGATAGGTTGAGGATTGCATACTATTCTGAACCCAATGCCACTGTACCACAAAATAATTATTATGATGAAGCCATAGCGTACGATGTGAACGGGAATATTCTAAACCTTGCAAGAAACAGCTTCTTCCAGGGAATTGGAGTGCAGCAGATTGATAACCTTAGTTATACTTATACAGGGAACAGGCTTAATACGGTAAGCGATGCTTCAGGAAACTATAGTGGTTATCCTAATGCTTCCGGAAATATTATACCCTATGATGGCAATGGAAATATGAGCAGCCACGAAGATAGAGGCATGCTCCAGATAGATTACAATTATCTTAATCTTCCCAACTATATAAAGTTTGATGCAGAATATTTTACTCATGATGGGGGCAATACGTTTAATGTCAACACAAAATATCTGTATAATGCTGCGGGAGCTAAACTGAGAAAGGTCTATACCTATGGGGCAGGAAAAACACATACGGAAGCCATTAAGAAAACAGACTATCTGGATGGATTTCAATATACTGATAATGTATTAAGCTTTGTTCCAACATCAGAAGGGTATTATGATTTCGTTCAAAATAAGTATATTTACAACTATACAGATCAGGTCGGAAATATCAGATTAGCGTATTACAAAGATGCTTCCGGCAGCCTGAAAATAGACAGGACCAATCATTATTATCCTTTCGGGCTTGAGTTTGGTGGAGATTTTAATATTAATGGTACAGTAACCCCAAGCTATAGATACTCTACTCAGGGACAGGAAAACCAGATTGATACTAAATGGAGTTCTTACAGATGGAGAAACTATGATGCTGGCATGGCGAGGTTCTTTAATGTAGATCCTTTAGCTGAAGATTATAACACATGGACTCCTTATGCTTTTAGCGGAAACAGAGTTGTAGATGCAAGGGAGTTAGAAGGATTAGAACCTGTACTACTACCTGCATATGGAGTTGGAGCTATGACACCTCCTCCTATGTATTCTGGAAAAGCGGGAGCCGGTTCTTCTATTTATGAGACAGCAAAGAGTAATGCCATCAATAATTATAATGGGTTACTAAGAGTTATTGGTACTCAGATAAATGTTGCTGCCGCAGTAGGTAGTACAGGATTAGTGATTGCAAAGCGTGTTCTGAACAGTGAAGGAGATAGCAAAGCCGAAAATAAAGGAAGTGACACAAAATCTGAAGAAGAAGGTATTATCTACAAAAGAAAGGAAAAAACGGGAAAAGAAAAAGACTATGTAGGACAAGCCAAAGATTCAACAAGATATAAGAAACGACAAAGAGAACATCAAAGAGCTAATAAGGATGCTGACTATGAATTTGAAGAAATCGATAGAGGCAAGCCGGGAAAAGATCTTGATAGGAAGGAGCAAAAACATATAGATGAAGGAGGAGGACCAACTAATAAATCCAATCCTAACGGAGGATTACAGAACAAAAGAAATCAAATTAAACCACCAAAATTACCAAAACAACCATAAAATGGCTAAGAGATTTAAATTAAACGAAGGTGATGTTTTCGCAATCCCTTTGGGAAATAACGAATTTGGTATAGGGCAAATTATAAATTTTCCCAAAACCTCTGATGCATTTATTGTAATAATATTTGATCGAAAAATTGATGATTTAGAAAAGTATGCAGATTTAAAAATAGAGGATTTAAAAATAATTTTTCTTGGGTATACCTTTGATGCTAAATTATATTATAAAGATTGGTTAATAATCGGAAATTACACGAATAATATAGTATCCATTCCTTTCCCTTTTTTTAAACTTGGAACAAGTGATGATGCTCGATTGGTTGATTACAAAAGTAAGGTTTTGAAACATATAGACGAATCTCAATTTAATAAGTTAACATATAAATCTGAAATAGCCCCTATCCGTTTTGAAAATGCATTAAAAGCCCATTTTGGTTTGCAAGAGTGGATTCCAGAGGATTATGATAAAATTTTGTATGAAAAAACTTTGGAATCTGTAAAGATTGCTGAAGAGATATTAAATAATGAATAATTTCTGAACCGCTACGCAAAGTCTCTCGACTTTGTGCATATAAAAAAACCTCGCAAAATGCGGGGTTTTTATTTTTAGCGTATTTTCTATGAATACGCTTTTTTAGCTTTATAATCACGAATTGTAAGATCAAGAAAGCGAATGATAATTTCTTTATCTTGCTCGCTCATCTCCTGAATGATCTCAAATTTTTTGAGAAGTTCTTTATCTTTAATAGTTACCGTATCATCATTTAATAAGGCATCGCTGGAAACGCCCAGAGCATCTGCAATATTTTTAAGCACATCAGCTGGTGGAATACTGCTTCCCAGTTCATAACGGGAAAGACTTTTGTTATTCACCTGAGACTTTTCTGCCAGTTCAGCTTGTGAAAACCCCTTCTGTTGTCTGTATAGCCTTATACGTTCTGCGATAGTCATAAGTGAGATTTTTTAGATATTAAACGTCTTATAAATGCGAATTTAAGACAAATAAGAGCAAAATAAAAATATAAATCTCACAAAAGACTTGTTTTGTGTTCTCGTAATTGTTACTTTTGGGACAAATATGAGACAAGAGTTTTTTTTAATTTTTTATTGATAAAAATATATTACCATGTTATTTACCAGAGACCATGCCCATCAGCTTACTTATGAAAACAAAATCCTGCATATCTCCGTATTAGGCGGCATCCGTTTAGAAGGCTTAGACCGCCTGCGGGTCACCTTAAAAATCCATCACCCTGAAACTCCGCTTATCGCTGTACGTCACAATCTTGATCTCTATAACGATACACAGGTAGAAAAGCTGATCAGGAAAACCGCTTCAAAATTAGAAATCGGACATTCCGTAATAGAAGCCTTCATTAATGAGCTGATAGAAGAACTGGAAAAATACAGGCTGGAGCAGCTGGAAAATCAAAATAGTAAAGCTGAAGTAAAACCCCTGTCAGAAGAAGAGTGTAAAGAGGCCTTAGAACTTTTGGAATCCGAAAACCTTTTGGAACGCACCAATGAATTGATTGGAGAAAGCGGAATGATAGGCGAAGAAATTAACAGGTTAATCATGTATCTTATATTCACCAGCAGGAAGCGGGATCATCCTTTGCATGTGGTGAGCCTGGGCAGCAGCGGAACGGGAAAAACCCATTTGCAGGAATCCATCGGAAACCTGATCCCGGAGGAAGAAAAACTCGAAATCACCACCTTATCAGAAAATGCATTTTATTACTTCGGGCAGCAGGAACTCAAAAACAAACTTATCTTAATAGAAGATCTGGACGGTGTTTTACAGGCATTATATCCGCTTAGAGAATTACAATCCAAAAAGAAAATATCAAAAACCATCGCTTTTAAAAACACCAAAGGAGAAACCAAAAGCATCCCTATTACCGTAGAAGGCCCGGTATGTGTAGCAGGCTGTACCACACAGGAAAGCATTTATGAAGATAACGCCAACAGAAGTTTTTTGCTTTATCTTGATGAAAGCCCGGAGCAGGACAACCGTATTATGGAATACCAAAGGAAATTATCAGCAGGGAGAATAGATACAGTCCGTAAACAACATGCCATAAGAATATTACAGAACAGCCAGAGACTGTTGGAGAATATAAAGGTCATTAATCCTTACGCAGAATATTTACAGCTTCCCAAAGAAATCCTGAAACCCAGAAGAACCAACGCCCATTACCTGCAGTTTATAGAAGTAATCACCTATTACAGCCAGCACCAGCGATGCAGGCAGACAGACAAAGAAACCGGAGAAGAATACATAGAAACCACGATAGAAGATATAAAGGCAGCAAACCTTTTGCTGAAAGAAGTACTGATCAGGAAAAGTGACTTACTCACCGGAAACAGCAGAAACCAATTGGAGAAATTTAAAAATACATTAGAAAGTTTAGGGCAGACTTTTACCAATCTTCAATTACGCTATACCTTGAAAGTTACTAAAACCACAGCACAGCGCTATTTAAACCAGTGGCAGGAAATAGGATTGATCAAAAAAATGCAGAACAAGGAAACGCAGACCTATTACTATCAGCTGCTTGATGAGAACGAATACAGGAATCTGGAAGCGAGCATTAACGAGGTGATGGAAAACGCATTATTACAGATCGGAAACCGAAACACCGAAACCTACCGAAACACTAGCATAGATGTGTCGGGTAAAGCCCCAACAGAAAAGCAAACCCAGCCACCGAAACAGCGAAACACCAAAAAGAATACCGGGACTGAAAAATGAAAACCTTAGCATTACACAATACAGGATATGTATATTTAGAAAAAGCCTTTGGAGAATGGCTCTCCACACTGGGGTATTCTAAAATGTCTGTGTATAACTTGCCCCATTATGTAAGAGAATTTTTACATTTTTTAGAAGAACGCAAGATCAGTGATCTTACCGGATTGTCTTCTAAACACATCAGGGAATATTATTTTTATTTGACGACAAGAAAAAATTACAGAAGAGAAGGTGCTTTAAGCAGTGGTTATATCAACGGACAGTTTCTGGCACTGGATAAGTTCTTTGAGTTCCTGTACCATAAAGGGATGAAAAACCTTCCTTCCCTTCATCTGAAAAGACTGCAAAGCGAAACCCTGAAAAAAGAAATCCTGACCATTGACGAAATAAAAGAATTATACAAAGCATCCGAGGAACAGGAATATATGACAGAGAAACAGGAGGCTCTCAATTATCAGGATAAAGTATTATTATCCGTTTATTATGCCTGCGGACTTAGGAGAAGCGAGGGCATCGCCTTATGTATAGAAGATATCAACCTCGATACCCGAATCCTTCATGTAAAAAAAGGAAAAGGCGGAAAACAAAGATTAATCCCTTTCAGTCCCTTTGTAAAAGAATGCTTTACCCTTTGGATCTATGAATACAGGATGCTTATTGCAAAAGACAAGACAGAATCACGGTTACTACTCAACCGCTACGGAAAACCTACCACAGGTGAGCTGATGAACATAAGGCTGGCCAGCCTGATTACAAAAACAGAGAACCCCAAACTCAGAGAAAAGCACATTACCCTGCATGGGCTAAGGCACTCTATTGCCACCCATCTGTTGGCAGGCGGAATGGATATACAGAAGGTACAAAAATTTTTAGGACATACCAGCTTAGACACTACCCAGATCTATACCCATTTAACCGAAGAAACTGAAAGCTTGATGTAGCCAGTTTGAAAAGAAAACCCAGTCATCCTATGTCAGATTTTAAATCCTATTTAAGACAAAACGGTTTAGCCAAAAGTACAGTAGAACACTATCATATACTGGCTATGGAATTTATCACTTTTTTAGACCGGGATCATACAGAAACAGAGCACTGCACAGAAAAAGAAATCCTCTCTTACATCCGGCTGTTACAGGCAAGAAATACCATACAGGAAACCATACAGATAAAAATGTTTGCCCTGAAGCACTTTTTTAACTACCAGATAGAAAAAGGAATGCGGGACAGCAATCCGGTAAGGAATATCAAAATAAAGACCCATAGAAAACAGAATATTTATCCGGCATTATCTTCACAGGAACTGCAAGACCTTTACCATAGCTATGATACGGAAAAACCTGCCCTTCGCAATATAAAAAATACGATTCTATACTATTATCAGTTATGCAGAAAGCGCAATAAAGTTATCCTGGGAATCCTGCTTTATCAGGGAGTTACCACCGCAGAGATCAAAAGAATACAAGTACAGGACATAGACATCAGAAAAGGAACTATAGACATCAGGGGCGGGAAAATAGGAAGAGACAGAACCCTGGAACTCAAGTCCCATCAGATCGTAGACCTTATGGAATACCTCTATACCACAAGAAAAGAGTTCTTAAAATGCCAGCCCGAAGAAACAGAAATTTTGTTTTTAAGCGCACCCATCAGAGGACAAAACAAAGTTGAAACAGAAGAGCCGCTGAATATATTTAAAAAGATATTACAGGAACTGAAGATGCACAATCCTAAGCTTATCAATCTACAGCAAATAAGGGTATCGGTCATTGTTAACTGGTTAAAGAAATACAATCTAAGACAGGTACAGTATAAAGCGGGACACCGGAATATTTACTCTACAGAATCTTACTTAAAGAATGATGCTCAGGAACTTCAGGCCGAGATAGACAAATACCATCCGCTGGGATAAAAAAACTAATCTTGCTCATACTCAAATACACCAATTATTTTGCTGTTATAATGAAATTTAACAGGGCGATCTGTTGATGAAACTTTACAGATAATCAGATAAATAATAGTTAATGCAAGAACTATAGAGATCAATACGGAGATAATATTCTTTTTCATAGTGACAATATTTATATGACAAAGATTATCAATAGAAGTGAATATTTTCTATAAAAGCCGTGCGGAAAATAAATACTGTAATATATTGTAAATTAAATTATTACAGGTGTTTGCGTAAAATTCTATTCGTAAATTAAAAGCTTCAACGCCTGCATTTTGAGTTAATGATCCCGCCCCCAGCCACAAAAAAGACATTTTCCACCAATCTTTCTAAATCTTCCCTGGGCTAAATGCCCCAGCAAATTACATAATGAAATTATACGCGCGGCAGCTGCTAAACGTTGCCTTCCACTCCGCTACTGGCAAAGCCCAAGGCGCCTATAATTTGGTATTATGTAAAATGCTTCCCTTAGCTTCGTGCAGAGCAACTCCGCTGCCAACGCCCCCGAATCTTCCCAATCCAAAACCAGCACCGAAAAATACCTTTTTCTCCAATGCTTCAACCACCCGAAATAAGGAAAAATGCGCCCCCACTCTGAATCGCAGTTGAAATGGAGGTATGGTAAAGGATGTGGATTTGTGGATAAAGCCAAGGCTTTTGCTATTGTTATTTTACCCACAAGTCCACATCTACAACAACAGCGACAACAATACCACCGGAACCACAAAACAAATCGAAAGAAAGTATATATTTGTAAAATAATAGCCCACCTGGCGGGGTGGACTATTGTAAATAAAATTGAAAGAAAGTGGTTACAACCGGGTTTGTAATCACTTTTTTACTTTTCCTGTATTTTTAGCAACAATAACAAAGGCTGTCATCGCTAAGATCACAAGGAAAAGCATTACGAGAATTATGATAACATTTTCCATAGTCACAAATATAATATCATGTTTTACAAAAAATCGGTTTGCTAAAACCTTTGTGTAATAATACCGTGGTTATTAAAAACAAAATAAAAAATCTTCTGTTAAAATCATTTAATACAGCAAATAAAAACATTGTCTGCTTACAAACAAAGTTATTTTTGCACGAGTTACTTATATTTTGACCAGCTATAACACTATTTTAGCTTTAACATATTTATCTAGGAACTCTATCAGTATTTTATCCTTGTAAAACATCATCTTTAAATCTCTTACAAAGAAAAATATTGTCTGTTACACTTGCACTACTATTTTTGACATTAATTACTTTTTTATCTAAAAAAAATAGTAAAAACCCCATATTCTGATATAATAAAAATGCATATTTTTGAAAGATGGGCAAGCGAAGATGTTATTAAACAATTAAAAAATTAGCCCATAAAGAAACCCACCACCCTGTTGAAATTTGGCTGAAATAAGTATATTTACAACTA
>Ga0157370_10003330_pt1 | contig 18933 bp, 15 predicted proteins | sample C35metaG_FD_113463 | JGI IMG/M metagenome (GOLD analysis project Ga0157370, IMG submission 113463) | Corn rhizosphere microbial communities from Kellogg Biological Station, Michigan, USA - C3-5 metaG | ecosystem: Host-associated > Plants > Roots > Rhizosphere > Soil | place: USA: Michigan...
CATATTAATCGCCTATGAGTTTGCCAGCGCCACGCGCACCATTCGAATGGACTGGAAAGGCGAGGCGCCCACACCTTCCTGGATGGGCTGGTCGAGAGGGCGCTGGGAGGGAGACACGCTGGTAGTGGACGTAACCGGGTTACGGGAAGAGAGCTGGTTCGATCGCGCGGGCGATTACCACAGCGAAGATCTGCACGTGGTGGAGCGATACACGCCGGTGAGTCCCTATCATCTTATGTACGAGGCGACGATTGAGGACAAGAACGTCTACACGCGGCCGTGGAAGATCAGTTTTCCGCTGTACCGGCGCATGGAAAATAACATTCAACTGTTGGAATTCAAGTGCGTGCCGTTCACGGAAGAGCTGTTGTTCGGGCGGTTTAGCAAGCAAGCAGCAAAATGAGGAGGCGTCAGATGCAGCATCGATTCTCGATTTCGATGATTCTGGCAGCGACGGCGGTTTTCCCGCTTGCTGCTCAGACCGCGGCTCCCAAGAAAGTAGTGGCGAAAACGGGCGCCGCAAAGAAACCGGGGACGTTTCGCACGCCCTGGGGCGACCCCGACCTGCAAGGAGTATGGAACGATGCCACCAGCACACCCTTGCAGCGCCCCGGAGAGGTGGGCGAAAAAGACGTTCTGAACGATGACGAAGCGGCCGAATTCCGCGAGCAACTGGCTCGTAATTTGAGCCGCGACCGGCGTGACGGCGGAGCCGAGGCCGACGTCAACCGCGCGTATAACGAGCACTGGATGGATTCGCGGCGGCTCAAGATCACGGCCGACCATCGCACCTCGCTGATTGTGGACCCGCCAGACGGACGCATTCCAGCGCTGGTGCCGTTATCGCCGGAGCGGGAGCAGCGGAAGGCCGCGCGCGCGGCGGCGAATGCGCGATTCAACGCCGGGCTGCCGGAAAGTTATCACGACTTTACCCTGCCAGTGCGCTGCATCATCCGCACGGACTCGCCGCCCTATCTGCCGACCATCTACAACAACGACTTTCATATTTTCCAGTCTCCGGGATATGTGGTCATAGGGCCCGAGATGATCCATAGCGCGCGTGTGATTCCGCTCGATGGGAGTCCGCATTTGGGCAAGAACTTGCATCAGTGGCTAGGCGACTCCCGCGGGCATTGGGAAGGCGATACCTTGATCGTCGAGACCACCAATTTCCGTTCCGACGATGGCGTGGTTTTCATGGAAGCCAATCCCGACACCTACAAAATCACGGAGCGTTTCACGCGCGTCGACGCGACTACGCTCAACTATGAGTTCACCGTCGAGGATCCGCAGACCTGGGCGCGCCCGTGGACCGCACGGATTCCGTGGAACAAGATCGATCCCGGCGAACAGATGTACGAGTATGCGTGCCATGAAGATAACTACGACATGGTCCACTTCCTGACGGGCGCCCGCGCCCGCGAAAAGAGAGGGGAAACGAAATGAAATCCAGTGTTGCTGCGGTTCTGCTGACGATTCTGGCCGGGGCGCCGGCATGGGCGCACCACGCGTTTGCGGCGGAGTTTGACTCGAAGAAACCAGTAAAGCTGCGGGGCACGGTGACGAAGATGGAATGGATTAATCCGCATGCGTGGATCCACGTCGACGTGAAAAAGGCTGACGGCACAGTAGACGAGTGGATGGTGGAGGCCGGCACCCCGAACACGCTGCTGCGGCGGGGTTTCACCAAGGACTCGCTCAAGCCGGGAACGGAAATTCTCGTGGACGGCTATCAATCGAAAGACGGGTCGCTGCGGGCCAATGGCCGCGATGTAACGCTGCCGGACGGCAAGACGCTATTTCTGGGCTCGTCGTCGCCGGACGCACCGGACGATAAGAAGTAACATTGAGATTATGAGCGACAAATATCTTCGGGAGAATCAGTGGTGGATCAGCCCTTATAACTTCGTCCCGGAAGTGCTGAGCAATCGCGAACTTCCCGCGCGGGTGAGTATTCACGACGCAACGTTGCGCGACGGCGAGCAGACGCCGGGTGTGGTATTCAGCGTCGCCGACAAGATCGCGATCGCCGAGAAACTGGACGAAGTGGGCGTTGAACGGATCGAAGCCGGGATGCCGGCGGTGTCGGACCAGGACTTCGAGGCCATCAAAGCGATTTCGCGAATGGGGTTGAAATCGCAAATCTTCACGTTTGCGCGCGCCATGACCGCGGATATCGACAAGGCGCTCGAATGCGGCGCGCACGGAGTGATTGTCGAGGTCCCCATCGGGTATCCCAAGCTGAAGTATCAATTCAAGTGGACCTGGGAAGATGTCCTGCGCAAGAGCGTGGACGTGATCAATTACGCCAAGAAGCGCGGATTATACGTAGTGTACTTTCCTTACGACACGACGCGCGCGCGCGAAGAGGATCTGCGGAATCTTTTCACGCGAATCATGCTGGACGCGCCGCCGGACTCGATTGGGGTGGTGGATACCATGGGATGCGCGCTGCCGGACGCCATTAAATATCTAGTGCGGCTGGTGAAGTCGCTCACCAAGCTTCCGGTGGAAGTGCACACCCATAACGATTTCGGAATGGCAGTGGCGACGGAACTGGCGGGAGTCGAGGCGGGCGCGGAAGTCGTTCATAGTTGCGCCAATGGACTGGGCGAGCGCACTGGGAATGCGGCGCTCGAGGAGTTGATGGTCGCACTGCATGTGCTTTATGGCTACGAGACGCAATACCAGCTGGACAAGCTGCCGGAACTAGGCGCTCTAGTGAGCCGCATCAGCAAATTCCCCATCGCGGCCAACAAACCGATTTTGGGAGATCGCAACTTCACGCGAGAATCAGGCATCGGCGTGGATCTGGTGGTGAAGGAGCCGCTGGCGATGTTCGGCACGCACCCGGCGCTCACCGGGCGCAGCGGTGAAGTGGTGCTCGGCAAGAAGAGCGGGAAAGCTTCGATCACTTACAATCTGGAAAAAATGGGAGTAGTGGATGCCGACGACGCGGCGGTGGCAGAGATGCTCAAACGCGTTAAAGATCTGGGCATCGAGAAGCGCGGGCTGGTGGACCAGGCCGAGTTCAAAGCCATTGTCGACGACGTACTCGCGAGTGTAAGGGCTGCGCGCTAACGCCGAGATTCTTGTAACTTCGCAGCTGCGCCCGGTGTCAACGATAGGTGTTGTTGGAGGTGTGGTCCCCCGCGAGCCAGCGTTGAAGGTCGGCGTGGGCATTGGCACGGCGAAGGCCGGCGCTCTTCTCCGCATCCGGATTGTCGACGGTCAGCTCAATAATCATGCCGTTCGGGTCAGTCGCATATAACGACGTGCAATACCCGTGTTCGAGGACAAACATGGCTGGTTCCTTATACCCGGCGTCTTCGAGACGCTCGCGGGCTTGGCGCTGAGTATCCGCATCGCAGTTGAGCGCGATGTGATGGAACGGGGAAGCGGGCATTTTGGGCCCGAAGAGCTCCTGATCCGCGGGCTTCGCGAATTGAAAGAAAGCAAGCGCGCTGTCATCCGCCAAGCCGAAAAAGCAATGGCAATAGACTCGCTCCGATCCGAACAGATGATCGGATTCACACCAGGTTGCTACTAGCGGAAGCCCCAGAAGGTCTTCATAGAAATGACGCGTTGCTTCGAGATCACGGGTTACGTAGGCGTTGTGATGGAGGCGGGTAGGCAGTTTCGCTGCGATGCTCATTCGCTTTTTAGCATAACCCTATTGCCGCGGCGAATCGTCGCCCTTGCAAACGTCCACGATGCAAATGGTGGTGGTGGCGGGCGGGGGCACCTTCAACCCTCGATCCCGCATCAATTTGCGCAGTAGCGCGGCGGCTTCCGGATGCGCGATGGAGGATTGCACGCCGACGCGAACCACCCCATCGGCGTATTCGACCGGCTGCCAGGTGTAGCCGTATTTTTTTTGATTGGGGTTGGTGGTATCGCGGCTGCCGAAGTCGTGTGCGTCCAGTTTGGCGCCGTGGTCGACGAGCGCCTGAATCACGGGGATTCTGCCCTTGTGCGCAGCGCCATGCAAGGCAGTGCGCCCGTCGGAATCGACGGCATTGACGTCGAGACCCAGATTCAGACACATCTGAACGGCTTCCATGTTTTGCGCCTCCGACCATTCGAAGGTGATGCCTTCCACCCAGCCGATTCCTGAGGCAGCGGCGAGCGCCGTCACGTTGTGCGCGGTCGCGATCTTAGGATCGGCGCCGCGTGCCAGCAGCAGCTTCATGAGCGTGACATCGCCCGATTGGGCGGCGCGCACGAAAGCGGTCGCGCCGTCTTCGTACAGCCATTGATTGGTGAAGATGGTGCGGGTTTCGGTACTGTCGCCGCTGCAAACCGTGGGCGTCGATTTCATGCCGCAGACGCGGGCATTGACGTCGGCGCCTTTGTCGAGGAGCAGCTGGATGAATTCCAGGTGATCCATGTCGGCGGGGCGAACCGGATAGTCACCGCCTTCGATATTACGGTTATCGGTAGCGAGATAGAGCGGACGCCAGCCGCCGTGGTTAGCGATATTGGGACCGGCTCCATGTTCGAGCAGATATTTTCCGATCTTGTAGTGCTTATTCTGCGTCGCCGTTAGCAGCGGAGTCCAGCCATAATTGGTGGTTTGGTTTACTTTCGCGCCGGCTTCGACGAGAACCTTTACGGTAGCGAGATCGCCTTCGCGGGCGGCGAAAACCAGCGGGGTGATGCCGCCGCCGTCTTTAACCTGATTGCGATTGCCGAAGAAAGCCGCCGCGTCGGCAACATCGTCGCCGCTCGAAATAGCGCGCGCGGGGGCGGTGGGGGCCGGCCGGCGCCGTCTCTCCACGCTATCGCCATTGGCGAAGCGGGCAACCGCGGACGGAGCCAAGTACGCGCCGCGGGGACGAACTTCAGGGGCGGAGGCGGCGTTCACGTCCGCTCCCTGCGCTATCAATAATTGAACCGCGGCTGCATGCGATTGTTCCGCGGCCCACATCAAAGCGGTGGTGCCGCGCAGAGTTTCCTTCGCGCTCAGGTCGGCGTGGTGATTTAGCAGAACCTTCATGGCTTCGACGTTGCCGTTGCGCGATGCCATCATCAGAGGCGTCTCGCCATGCGGACCCTTCTCATTTACCTCCGCGCCGGCGCTTAGAAACTTTTCGATCATCGCGGCGCTGCCGTTCTCGCAGGCGAGCGATAGAGGAGTGGCACCGTCGTGGTTGGCAAGCTTTACACTGGCGCCGGCGCGAAGCAGCAAATCCGCCATCTCGAGATCGTTGGAGTAGGCGGCCCACTGCAGCGCCGTCGCTCCGTCCGCTTGAGAAGCATTGACGTCGGCCTGGTGCTCGATGAGAGCTTTCACCGCCGCCTTATCGCCCTTCATGGCGGCGTCGGCAATGGCACTCGCGCCATATGCGGATCCGCACAACCACAGCGCTATTGTGCAGATGGCGAACACAGGTCTCATACCAGCCCGGGCATCCTTCCGGTGCTGTCGCCGATGCTGTCCTTATGGATTCCGTATAAATCCAAAATGCTCAACAACAGATTGCCGGTGGGCACGGTCTTCGACGGCACCGCAATGTGGCGCCCGCCTTTGAGCTGGCCCGAGGCGCTTCCCAGCAGAATGTGCGGGACATCGAAATGCAGATGCTGATTGGAGTTGCCCATGTTGGTGCCGTAGAGGACCAGCGAATGATCAAGCAGTGTGCCGTCGCCTTCCTTTATGTTCTTCAGCTTCTCGGCGAAATACGCCAGGCACTTCACATGATAGGTATTGATCTTCGAGTAATTGAGAATATTCGCAGGGTTCTCGGCGTGGTGCGAGGCTCCGTGGAAACCGGTGGTGGTGCCGCTTTCCGGGTAGGCGCGTGCCGTGAGATCGCGGGCGTACAGGGTGGTGGAAACACGCGTGATGTCCGCCTGAAACGCCAGCACCTGCAGGTCAAATTGCAGCTTGATGTGTTCGTCGAAGGACGTCGGCACGCCGTAGGGCGTCTCCATGGTCGGGATGGTGGCGGAGGCCTTGCGGGCGATTTCGAGACGGCGCTCGATCTCGCGAACGTCTTCTAAATATTCGTCGACGCGATGCCGATCGCCGGCGCTGATGTCGCTCTTGAAGCGGCCGGCATGCTGCAAAATCTGATCGAGCATGCTGCGGTCCTGCTCGCGGCGGGCGGTTCGCTCCGCGGTCGAGCCGCCAGCTCCGAAGAGGCGCTCGAAGACCACCTGCGGATTAATCTCCATGGGAAGCGGCCGGGTGGGCGTCACCCAGGAGATTGAATTGGTATAGGCGCAGCTATAACCTTCGCCGCAGTTGCTCGAATTCGCCCCGGGGTCTTCGACACCCAATTGGAGCGAAGGCATCAGGTTGTCCTGGCCAATTTTTTGCGCGATGAGCTGATCGATAGTGACGCCGTCCCGAATATCGGCTCCGGCGGTCTTCTTGGGTTTATCGGCGCACAGGAACGCGGCGGCAACCCAGTGGTCCGCGCCAGTGACTCCGGGAGGCGGTTCGGCCGACTTGCTCCACATGCCGCTTAAGATGGTGGTTTGATCGCGGAAGGGTTCGAGCGGCTTCATGATAGGCGTGAAGTCGAAACCAGCGCCGACTTTCTCAGGAACCCAATATCCGGGGGCCATGCCGTGCGGAACAAAGATGGCGGCGAAGCGGGTGGGGGCGACGCCCGCGGTTTGGGCCAGCGGCGTTTGCGCGGGAATCATCGAATCGAGGAGCGGGAGCGCCAAAGCGACTCCGGTGCCACGAAGAACGGCGCGCCGGGACAGATGTTTCTTGGTAATGATTGCAGATTTATTGGGCGGCATTTTCGTCTCCATAAGTCAGTCCCTTCATGTTCATCTGGAATTGTTCGCTCTTTACGACGCCGAGCACCAGCGAGGAGAAACGATAATTATTTTTTTCGGCTTCGTGCACGATGGAACGAAGTGTGGGCATGTCGTAGTATTCGACGCCACGGCCGAGCGCATAGGTCATCAGGTGTTCGGTAGCGACGCGGACAAACTGCGGCGAGTAGCGCACCAGGGCATCACGCAAACCTTTCAGGCCATCGAGCTTGCTGCCGTCGACCAGGAACCCGGTGGCATCGATGGGGTTTCCGGCGTCTTGGGTGCGCCAAGCGCCGATGGCATCGAAATTTTCGAGCGCGAAGCCGATAGGATCCATGATCTTATGGCAGGTTGCGCAGGGCTCATTCTTGCGGTGCATTTCCATTTGCTGGCGCATCGAGGGTTTGGCGGCTCCGTGCACGTCACTATCGGTCGAAACCAGCTTGATCACTACGCCGGGCGGCGGATCGGGAGGGCTCACGCCCAGGAATACTTGCATAACGGTCTTGCCGCGCCCTACCGGAGAAGTCCGGTTGGGCTGCGACGACACTTCCAGGAAGAAACCTTTGCCCAGCAGACCACGGCGCATATCGAGATCCGGAGTAAGCGTGATACGGCGGAAATCGCTCCCGTAGACGTTGGGAATTCCGTAATGTTTGGCGAGGCGCTCGTTGACAAAAGTGTAATTCGCATTCAGAAGGTCGATCAGACTTCGATCTTCCTGAACGATGCTGGAGAAGAACAGGATGGCTTCTTTTTGGAAGGCGTTACGCAGATTGTCGTCAAAATCGGGAAACGCCTGAGTGGCGGGAGCCTGGGCTTCCAGCCCCCGAATATTCAACCACTGTCCCGCGAAGTTCACCACGAACTGCTGCGATCGCGCATCAGCCAGCATGCGCCGGGTTTGACGCTCCAGCACGTTGGGATCGTGGAGTTGATTACGCAGGGCCAGGTTCATCAGCTCGTCGTCGGGAACGCTGCTCCACAGGAAGAACGACAAGCGGCTGGCTAGCTCGATATCGCTGATGCGGTACTTCTGGCCGGCGGCGAGGCTGGACGGCTCCAGTTCCTTGCGGAAGATGAAATCCGGGTTTATAAGGATAGCCTGCACCGCCATTTCGATGCCTTTATCGAAACTGCCGCCTTCATTGCGGCCGCGTTGATAGAACTGGAGGAGCGTTTCTATGTCCTGGTCAGTCGCGGGCCGGCGATACGCATGGCGCGCCAGGGCGGTAACGATCTTCTTGGCACAGGTAGTCTCCTCGCCGGCGTTGGCAGGGTGGCACACGAAAATCTTGCGCCGGCTGGGCGAGTCGGCTGCACCGGTGGCCTTGAACGGCCCGTCGATGCGAATATAGCCCACGTGGGGGTAAAACGTGTATCCGGCGATGCCTCCGGTTTCGATGGTGCTGCGCAGAAAATGCTTGTTTAGATCGGCGGTATTGGGTGCATATTGCGTGGCGAGGAAGGTGACGCCTACCGTGTGCTCACCGGCCTTCACCGGGAACCGGAACGGCGGGGTGCCGCCATGGATGGCCGGTCCACTTTTCAGTTCGCGATCCCAATCATAGAGGTGGATGCGCTGGCCATCGAGCAGCACCTCGAGTTTCTCGCCGCTGACGCCGCCAAAGGCCTGGTTATTATCCATGTTGCCGAGATTCACTGGCCAGACCTTAATTTCGTATTCGGCATCGGCGGGAAACTCATGGGTAACCAGCATTCCGCCGCGCGTGCCGAAGGGCAAACCTGCAATGTGGTAATCCTGCGAGGTATCTTCGGGGACGTGATAGGGCGTCTGCGCGGGAGTGGACACATCGCCCATGGCCACGCGGGCCAGTTTCCCCGCCGCGGACCGGTAGGCGTCGATCAGGGCGGGCGATATCGTGAGAGTGCCGGCTTGGTTGTCAAATCCGTGCGTCGAATCGTCCGAGGGCAGGAACTTCGCGGCATCCACATCGAGCGCAAGCACATCGCGGACGGCGTTCGAATATTCGGCTCGATTCAATCGGTGCAGCCCGGGCTGGGGCAGCTTTACGGCCACGTGACGATCAAGCTCGCCTTCTAGGAACGCAATCATGGCCGCGTAGGTGGTGGCGTCCGGCCGCGGAGCTCCGGCCTGCGGCATCATGCCGGCACGCAGTTTTCTGACTACCTTTTCCCAGCGCTCCGGATTGGCTTCCACATGCGCGGGATCGAGCTGGTCCAGCGCGAGGCCACCGGTTCTAAGCCGCTGGTTGTGGCAGGTGACGCAGTAGCGATCAAGCAAGGCACGTTCGGCATGGGAATCGAGAGCAGGCGGCTGCTGAGATTGCAGCGAGATGCTCAAAACCAACAGCATCAATACGAGGATGGCGCTCCGGTACATGCGAACTTGGCCCTTTAAATTATAGACATTACAACTGTGGGAGTCATGCGCCACCAGGATTGGCCATTACGCGCTTGGACCGGCGCTTGATTGATCTTTAATTCGACTCGGCGTAGACGCGCTGGACCACGTTCGGGAGGCCGCGCAGGTTGGGCCAATCCGGATATTTAGCTTGGATCGATTCGGTCACCTTCTTGCCAGCGTTCTCGGCTGAGACACCCTGGCGTTTGAGCTGGAGGGCCTGGGTTTGGAGGTCCTGGATGAACGCGCGCTCCTTCTCAATGAGCGAGCCGTCGCCTAGCTCGCCGTGGTCCGGCACAACGAAACGCGGCTTGAGCGCCGCCACCTTGTCGAGAATCGCCAGCCAGCCTTTGACGGTGGAAGCTTCACCATAGATGGCCGGCACTAGCTTATTCTGCACGATGTCACCGGAGATCAGGGTGCTATCCGGCTGAACCAAGATCAGTTCATCGCCCTTGGTGTGGCCCGGACCGAACCACAGCAGGCGGCAGGTAACTCCTCCCCCCAAATCGAGCGTTAGTTCTTGGTCGAAAAGAACATCGGGTTTACGCAGCACTAAGCCATCCAGCAACTCTTTGTTCTGCGCCGACATTTTCGAGAACATTTCGATCATTTGACGGCCATTGGCCTCCATTTCCTGCTGCTGCACGGCGTCGCGGATCAGGATGGTGCGCGGCGGAAATCCAGGCTCTCCGGCGGCATGCTCGGGATGGAAATGCGTGGTGGTGAGATACAACACCTGATTTTTCGAGAGTCTTTCCACCTCGCGCATGATAATTTGGCCGTTGCGGGCTCCCATACCGGTGTCGACAACCAGGGTCGCACGGCCGCCGATTACGATAGCGATATTTGGAAATCCCATGATCGCGTAAACGTGTTCGGATACCCGCTTAGCGGAGTTTTCCGGAAGCATGACGGACTGGTTCATTTGCGCCAGCGCCGCGGCAGACATTCCGCTCAGCGCCACTGCCAACAGAATCGGTTTGAGCCCCATGATTTTCTCCAGTATTAGAATAGCTCTGCTATGCTACAAAGGGCATTTTAGGGGGTTGGCAATATGCAAATTCGCTGTATCGCGCTTTCCGGGCTGCTAGCAGCGCTGTTCCTGGCAACGCCAGCATTTCCGCACCACAGCAATGTCGCATTCGAAGTAACCAAAATCATCACGGTTACGGGGGCAGTGAAGGAGTTTCGCTGGGCAAATCCGCATACCTGGCTGGGCCTGACTGTCGACGATGGAAAAGGCGGGAAAGTGGAGTGGGCCATCGAAGGACGCGCACCGGGAATATTGATTCGCTCCGGCTGGAGTAAAAATTCATTGAAGCCGGGGGAGACGGTTACTGTCGACATGAGTCCGGCGAAGGATGGCTCGAACACCGGCTTGATTGCTCGCGTAACCAAGGCGGACGGCACCATCCTGGCGAATGCGCCGCCACCTACGGAATAGGGCCTGAGGAAAGGATCGTATGACCAAATCGAGTGTCCTGATATCGATGTTGATCGCAGGGACTCCCGCCGCCTTGCTAGCCCAAGGAAGTAGCGCGACGCCTCCCGATTTTTCCGGCGTATATTACCCGATTGCGCCTTTCGGGCGGACGCCGATCGGTGGTCCGCCGCCCGGTGCGGCACAACGGCAGGGTCCGCCGCCGCGCCCGACGGCATCGGCGCCGCTCTCCGATGGGTCACGGGGCCGGACTCCAAATGAGCCGTCGCTCACGCCCGAGTATATGGCGAAGTGGGAGGCCATTTCGAAGTCGCGCATCGCGGGTTCGTCGGAGTACGACTATAGCGCCAAATGCCTTCCACCTGGAATGCCGGCCATGATGAACATGGCTTACGGTATGGAAGTGATGCAGAACAAGAACAAGATCACATTCTTCAGCGAACTAAACGACGCCCTGCGGCGAGTCTACCTGGATGGGCGCAAACCTACGCAGAAGATTCTGGACGATCCGACTTATGCAGGTTACTCGACGGGCCATTGGGAAGGCGATACCCTGGTGGTCGATACGGTGGCGCTGCACACGCAATCCTTTATCGAAGGCTTCACGCCGCATAGCGAAGCGATGACGGTGCATGAGCGCATCCGGCTCGCCGCACCGGATCTTCTAGAAGACCGGATCACGGTGACGGATCCCAAAGCGCTGACCAAACCCTGGTCGACGGTGAAAACCTATCGCAAGGCGGGACCCGGAAAAGACGAGTTGCGCGAATTCGCGTGTCCGGAGGGGCTGAGCGAGGCCAAGTGAGCCGCTACGCCCCGTCGCCCTCGCGACCCTTGACGATGCGGATCAGCTTTTGGGTGTTCTGCGGCCGGTCCACGGTAACACTGAAGAACGGAAACATCATTTCTTCCCAGGTCATATCGCCGTAGTAAACCGTTTGGTTGGGATCCGGGTTGAACTTATTATTGACGGAGTTGTCGTAGTGCGCGCTCACCTTCATGCGCGTTCCTTTAGGGATCCGGATGGGCTGCGCAACGTCGTAACCCAACTGCCAGTTGAAATCGTAGTGCGGCACGCTGAGTAACGTCTGAGTTTCACCGTTCGGAAAGATCAACTGGTAAGTCATATCCTTGCCGCGGACGTGCATGTGCGGGAACATGCTGACCAGCTCGACGTCCTGCAGGAATTCGGCTATCATCGGCGGACTTTCCCAGTTGGGATTGTTGGGGGGAATCGCGAAGCTTTTGGCATCGCTGGGCGCGGAGGTTCCAATGGTGACATAGGTACGCTCCGCGGGTGATTTGGCGACGGTGAATCCAACCCGGGGGCGGTCCACCACTTCCCTGCCGATGGGCGTGTAGTGCAACTGGAATACGATGTCCGTGCCGCCCTTGATAAGCTTGGCGGCGTGGAACTGAGCATAGTTCTGGGTGAATTGTCCGGGGACATAGCAACCCTCGGGACCGCTGCTTCCCTTCAATACGGAATCGGGCAGGCCGCGGCCGTTCAATCCGGCAGCTTCGGGGGGCGTTAGACCTTTATCGTCGCGCGGGCGGTCCGCCCACACCGGCGTGTTGTACTGCGTGTCGGGCGTGTGCGGCTTGAAGTAGATGCAGATGTGATGGGTGACGGCAAGCTCGCTCGGCCGGATTTCCATGGAGCTGACCCAGGTGTCTTCTTTGATTCCGCTGGGTACAGTGATGTAAGTCCATTCAATGACGTTGGCCTTGGGCTTCGCCGGGACCGTAAACTCGTCTCCGTTGATGATGATGTCGGGCGGGATCTCCCAACCGTCGGCGGGCCATTTCACGGAGGCGGGGGCGTCGGAGGCGTTGCCTTCCGGGGCGCCCGAATCGGCCCACTGCGCGATGGTGTCGATGTCAGCCTGCTTGAGCGAGCGGTCATTGACGAAGTGTCCAAAGCGCGGGTCTGCGAACCAGGGCGGCATCTTGCGGGTGGCCACCGCGGCCTTCATCGCCTTGGCCCACGGGCGTGCACCTTGATAGGTCAGGAAAGACATGGGCCCGACTTGACCGGGGCGGTGACAGCTCTGGCAATTCTTTTGGAGGATGGGCTCGACATCCTTATGGAAGGTCACGGAGTCGGCTGCGAAAGCCGTTCCGAATAACAGCACAATAGCGGCTCCGAAAGTCAGCTGCATTGCGAATCCCCTTGGGCTTAATGATATCGAAGATTGGTCTTTATCGCGGAAGGCGCAAATCGTGCGTAGCGGCCCCTTGCGCGTTTTCGGCGGCCACCAATCGAATGAAATCCGGCAGTTCGTGAAGAGAAACAATTCCACCGGAGGGCTCATGCATGGAGAGTCGACGGGCTTCGTCAGGATCGTTCATCATCAGGATGGAGTTGACGCCCACACTCTTGGCGACTTTCAGACCCTCGGCGGTGTCGGTGAGAAACATCACCTGTTCCGGATCGAGTGATGCGCCGCCGATGGCACTGCGAAGAGGCGCGGCTTTGATGCCTCCGGCGTTGTCTCTCGTCCAGACTGCCGATAGCAATTCAGCCAGGCCGCACTTGGTGACGAAGTGCGTTATGGCAACGCTCGATAGCGAGGATGCAAGCAAGAGCTGGATACCCATCGCCTTCAGCTCCGTGAGCGCCGGCAGGACATCGTCGTAGGCGCTGGCTTGGTCGACGGCCTCGAGTTCGAGAGCTTCGGCTGCTGCGTCGATTGGCTGGCCTGCCGTATCCATCAGATTGAGCATGTGCCAATAGGCCCTGCTGCCGGATCTGCTCGCCTTCTTATTACGGCCGAAGAATCGAGCTGCGATCTCCTGAAATGGCTCGGCGGGGAATTCGGCGAGGCAACCGACCGGCTCGAGTAAGACGGCCTCAATAAGATGCATGCGCGGCTGGCTGGAGCTACGCGGTTGCATTCATCTTCGCCAGACCGGAAGCGAGCAAGCCCTTGGCCATATCAATCTTGGTCGAGTTGTATTTCAGCGGCGCGGCATTGGCGAGTGCAACGGAGACAGCCTGATCGCCCAAATCCGCGCTCAGCGTCTTTCCCTTCAGGAAGTTCTCGACCGCGGTCTCCCGCAACGGCTTCCCTGAGATTCCTCCAAACACGACTCGGGCATCGTCAATGGTCTTGCCGCGAAGCTGAAGGCTCATGGCCATTGAGGCCATGGCGAAGTCCCACACGCCGCGAGGGCGCAGTTTCTCGAAGGAAGCTCGCAGGCCGGGCTGGGGCGGCGGAATCACCACCTCAGTAAGGATCTCGTTAAAGCGGACCACGTGCGACTGGATTCGACCATCCACCATCATGTCGCCGGGCACCAGTTGTTCCACCGAGAGTTCCTTAACGCCGGAGGGTGTGGCAAGTTTGACGCGGGCATCGAAAGGGATCAGCGCGGTAGCGGCGTCGCCGGGATAAACCGCGTAACACAACCGGCCGCCCATCGCGGAGTGGTAGTAACTGTTGTCTCCGATCGCGCCGTAGCACAGGTAACCGCCGTTTCTCCAGCACGAATACCCGCCGCGCAAATATTGGCACCAGACTTCCTGCAGTAAATCCCCGCCGAGCGTGGATACGTTGCGGAGTTCCGGCGACGAGATCAGGTTGATGGCCTCGATCAGCATGGGGTATTTCTTCTGCAGCAGGTCAGACTCAGCCAGTTCGGACAATTTGGTCGCAGTACCGATCTGTACGCCGCCCTGCGCATCCTCTTTGATGTAACGCAGGTTGTCGATCTTTTTGATGTCGACCAGATAAGTGGGCGCCTGCTTCAATCGGTTCTTCAGGCGCACTAGAAGGTCGGTTCCGCCGGCGTAAACTCCGGCGTCGGTTCCGTGGCGCGACAAAATTTGGATGGCTTCGTCCACGGTCGTCGGCCGGTAGATGGATATGTTCTTCATGCTCGACTCCTCTGCGCTTTCAAACCAGCCATAATTTTTTCGCGGGTGATGGGATGCTCTCTAATGCGGACTCCGCAAGCGTTGTAGATGGCGTTAGCGAGAGCGCCCGGAACCGCGCCGATGCTGGTCTCGCTAAAACTTTTCACGCCGTAGAACCAGCGCGGCTCCAGACTGTCGATATACAACTGCGTTTGTTGCGGAACGTCCATGATCGTGGGAAGCCGGTAGGATAAGTAGCCCACGCTGTAATGCCGGGTTCCGGGAAACTCGCGATCCCAAGGAATGGGATCGGTGGAAATTTGAGTGCTCTCAACCAGTGAACCAACCATGTCGGCTTCGGCCACGAGCGGGCTGATGACCAGGCCAGTATCGTGCGGATACATCGCTCTTATAAAATGCCAATCGCCGGTCCAGGTGTCCACCTCAACCTCAGCGAAGCAGGCGCCCACGCCCTTGTTCGATCCGCCTCTTTCGCCGCCGCCCACGCCGCGGCCGGTTTGGCGAATGACACCATTATTGGCTTTGACCAGTGCAATAAACGTAGTGCTCTTTGAAGGATCGCCGCTGGCTGAAATCACCCCATCGCGAATCGTGAGCTTGGAGGCGTCGACTTTCAGAAGATTCGCGCCGCGATCGAGCAGATTTTTCCGAAGCTTGTCAGCGGCGTTACAGATGGCCGCGCCCTGCAGCGTGATGGTCCGGCCGCCGAACCACTCATCGCTCGAAGGTGCGATGTCGGTGTCGCCCCAAATCAGGCGGATATGGTCCCGGGTTGTGAAGCCGAGCATCTCCGCCACCAAATGAGCCAGCGCCGTGGCAGCGTTCGACCCACTGTCGGGAAGAGCGACCTTCATGGTCACGGCGCCGTCGGCGCCCAATTCCAACTCTGTGCCGAAAATTGCAGCGCCCTTGGCGGCCGCCAGTTTCGCGAAGGCTTCCTCGCCTTCGTGGTAACCCATCAGGCCGCCATGGTGCTGCGTCATGCCCATGCCCACACCCCGTTTAAATCTTCCGGGCGCGCTTCCGGGTTTGGCGTTTCTCCGGTCCCATCCAAAAGCTGTGGCGCCCTCGGTGAGAACTTCGACGGACGGAAACGAATCATACGGGTGCCGCGCATCGCTCGGCGTGGGGCGGGTAATATGCATCAGCCGGAACTGGACCGGGTCGAGGCCCAGCGTCTCCGCCATTTCGTCCATCATGCTTTCCCAGGACCACTTGGTTTCCTGCTGATAATAGCTGCGCGACGGGCCGGGCCGCGGGGCATTGGTTCGATAGGCGCACCAGAGAGATCGCCAGTTGGGGACCAGCGACGTATACAGTTCCATCTGGTTAGTGGCGCTTCCCGGACTCGACGCGTGCCCGCCGAATTCCAGATCCCCGCAACTGACATAGACTTCGTGTTCGATCGCCGTAATGTGGCCGTCTTTTTTGGCGCCCACTTTGAACTTGGTAATGGTCTCCGGCTTGATCTGGAGCTGCGCGAGTTCCTGATCCTTGGGCAGCATGATCTTCACCGGCCGATTCGTTACTTTGGCGAGATAGGCAATCGACGGATAGAATCGCTCGGCAGCCAGCCGGGCTGCTCCGAACGTGGATCCATTGTATTTGTTGATGAAGCGGATCTTAGACGGCTCGATATTGAGGGCTGCGGCCAGAACCGCCCGCACCGGATAGATTCCCTGGCCCATGCCCCAGAACGTGAGCTTGTCGCCATCCCATTTGGCCACACTGCCGCTCGGCTGCATGGGAACTGAAACAGCGCCTGCAAATTGGTACGTAAATTCCTTGATGACGTCGGCTTCGGCGAATCCCTTTTCGATATCGCCCTGCTCCTCTGCCCAGGTGGCCTTGGGGAATTTCAGAGGGGCGTTCCGCGACCTCAGCAGATTCCCCTTCCCCGCGCCCAGATCAGGTGCGTCCGAAGCCATGGCGTCTTTGAGCGTGGATGCAAAGGGAAGGATTTCGTAGCCTACTTCGATTGCGTTGACGGCATCCTCGGCCCGATCTTCAGTCTCCGCGACCACAATGGCAACCACTTCGCCTTGCAGATTCAGTTCCTGAGGAAACGCTTCAGGCACGGCCCGGAATCCGGCTGGGGTCGGACCACCGGGCTTGGGAGAATTTTTGTAGGTGAGGATATAGGCAACTCCGGGCATCTTTTCGGCGGCCGCCGTGTCGAGGCTCTTGATCCTCGCGTGAGGATGCGGGCACGTGAGAAATTTCGCATACAGCAGGTCTCGGAACCAGACGCGGCTTGCGTACTGGGCTTTACCGGTGAACCTCGGAATCGAGACTTCCGGTAGCGGTGGCAGCGATTTTCCCACCACGTTCAAGTTCTGCGGCGGGTAACCCTGCCATTTCCTGGTTACGGTTTTCTCCGGACCTTCCAATATTTCATCGCCGGGCTGGTGTCCGCCATGCGTGGAATAATTCCGCACCATCGGCAGCTTGATCTGGATAATCGAATCCGGTTTGGGCTCGATGGGAGTTTTACTATCGCGCAACACCGCGGCGGAATCCACCACTGTGCGAATGATTCCAGGATAGGCCGAGCACCGGCAGATGTGTCCCGCCAGGGCGGACTTCACTTGGTCGACAGAAGGATCGAGGTTCTTGTCGAGCAGCGCTTTCGCTGTGACCACCCAGCCGGCGGTGCAGAAGCCGCAATCGGCCGCCATCCGGAGGTGACCAATCCGTTGCAACGGGTGCAGGTTCTTTTCATCACCCACTCCTTCGATGGTGAGAATCTTCTTGCCGGCGGCTTCGGTCGCCAAGGTATGGCAGGAGTAAACCGGAATCCCATCGACCAATACACTGCAGGCGCCGCAACTGGCGCGATTGCAGCTCCGGTTGGTTCCGGTCAAGCCGAGCTTCATGGAAATCACTTCCCATAAAGTGGTGCGCGCTTCGTATTCGGCGACCTGAGGTTTCCCATTGACGAGGAAGGTCGCTTTCTCTTTCGTCATCGGCGTCGGGAGAACGTAAGGAGACGTGGGAGCGGCAAAGATAGCGTCGCCTCCGACCGCGGTCAGGACGATGCCCGATCCCGCAGCTTGCAGAAAATTCCTGCGCGAATAACTCATTTTGAGCCTCCTTCACGGGGAAACACGTTAGGCCGATATTGTTTGTGGCACGCAGTGCAGCTCGCATCCAGCGGCACAGCAAGTGTAGCGAGTGTCTTGGCGTCCTTTGCCAGCGCGGCCTTGTAGGCGGCGCTCCCGACGTCGACCAGCATTTTCACATCCTTCGCCCAGTCGCCTTGGTCCCGGGGGCGGCCCGGCGCCATCAGCAGGTTTCCCGCTTCCGCCAGAGTCACCGCGCTGCGCCGCACCAGAGCCCACTCTTTTTCGTCTTGGGGTGAACCGCGATAGACAAACAACAATATCTCATTGGAAGCGGGGTGGATCATGTCAACCATCAGCTGTTTCATGGTCGCCGCAGGTGGAAACGCTGCTGGCGGGGCCTGTGCAAACACCAACGGGGTGAGCACCGCCCAAAGGGAAATGAGCGGGCTCCAACGCGTGCCAGTTTTAGCTTTCATCGAGTACTGAAATTACCATACCAGTCTTCAGGCCACTGTGGCGCTTTCTCCGCGGCGCTAGGAAGGTGGCTCCTGTTGCCGATCGAAGCTTTCCTGCAGGGGAACCGCCAGGGCTGTTCCCGCCTGCTCCACGGCCCGTAACAATTGCAGGAGCAGATCCTGCTGAATCTCGAGGAATTCGTCATAGTCGGGAGTAGCCACATAGGCCTCGACCGCAATGTCCAATGAATACGCCCCCACTCCGATGAAGCGTACCGGGATCTTGCCGGTCTCCACCTTTGAATGACCGGTGAGAATTTCGCGAAATGATGCCAGCACCTTTAATAGCTGATCCGACGTGGTATCCCTGCGCAGATTGAGAGTGGGATGAAACCAGACTTTATCGCGCCGTGAGATGTTTTCGAGCGTCGAGGTCGCAAACTGGGCGTTGGGGACGCTGATCACGGTGCGATCCGGTGTACGGAGGCGCGTCGAGCGCAGGCCGATGTGCATCACCGTGCCGGTACGGTCGCCAAATCGGCAAACATCGCCGACCAGCACGGGGCGATCGCTGATCACCGAAACACCGCCAAACAGGTCTTCGATGGTCTTCTGCGCGGCGAGTGCAACGGCAATGCCGCCTACCCCGAGTCCGGCGAGAATAGTAGTGGTGTTATAGCCCCAGGCACTCAGGACGCTCAAAATCGCGATGAGAAACACGGCCAGCTTGAGCACCTGCCGGCCCAGAGGCAACACCGAATAGCTCACCGACTGGACCCGGGGATCGATACGCGCGCGCCAGCGATCTGCAATCAGGTCGATGGCAACCGCGGTGGCCCAAGCGGCCGCGAGCGAAATGATCAATGCCAGTGCGCGTTCGAGAAAGGTTCGCGACAGCGTGGCCGGGGAGGCGTATTCGAGCG
>Ga0157370_10003331_pt1 | contig 18930 bp, 18 predicted proteins | sample C35metaG_FD_113463 | JGI IMG/M metagenome (GOLD analysis project Ga0157370, IMG submission 113463) | Corn rhizosphere microbial communities from Kellogg Biological Station, Michigan, USA - C3-5 metaG | ecosystem: Host-associated > Plants > Roots > Rhizosphere > Soil | place: USA: Michigan...
CGGTCAGCGACGCCAGCTGGAACACGATCGCCTTGACCGCCCCGGCGAGCCCCGCCAGAGTCGCCGACAACACGAACGCGAGGAGCTTGTAGCGGTCGGCGTCGTAGCCGAGCGAGACCGCCCGCGGCTCGTTCTCGCGGATCGCCTTCAGGACCTGGCCGAACGGCGAGTGGACGATCCGGTAAATCAGCAGGAACGCCGCGAGGAAGATGACCAGTACCGTGTAGTACATCGCGAGCGAGTTGCCGAGGTCGATGAAGCCGAACAGGTGCCCGCGAGGCACCGACTGGATGCCGTCCTCGCCGTGGGTGAACGGCGTCTGCACGTAGAAGAAATACATCATCTGCGCCAGCGCGAGGGTGATCATCGCGAAGTAGATGCCCTGGCGACGGATGGCGAGCAGCCCGACGACGACGCCGAGAAGCGCCGACGCGAGCGTCCCCGCGAGGATCGCGAGCTCCGGCGGGAAACCCCAGCTCTTCGCCGCGTATGCCGTCACGTAGCCGGCCGTGCCGAGGAACATCGCGTGACCGAACGACAGCAACCCGCCGAACCCGAGCAGCAGATTGAATGCGCAGGCGAACAGCGCGAAGCACATTGCCTTCTCGAGGATCACCGGGTAGACGTCGGCGAGCGGCGCGACGACGAGCAGCACCGCCATCACGAGCGTACCGGCCACCACGGCATTGCGGCGCGGCGCGGCGGCCACGGAGACGGGGGCGGGACCCGGCGCGGATCCCATCGTCAATGCTCCTTCCCGAACAGCCCGGCCGGCTTGATCATCAACACGATCACCATGATGACGAAGATTACTGTCGTCGACGCCTCCGGGTAGAAATACTTGGTCAGACCCTCGACGATGCCGAGTCCGAAGCCGGTGACGATCGCCCCCATGATCGAGCCCATGCCACCAATCACCACGACGGCGAACACGACGATGATGATGTCGGCCCCCATCATCGGGCTCACCTGGTAGATCGGCGCGGCCATGACGCCGGCGAGCGCGGCGAGCGCGGCGCCGAACGCGAAGGTCAGCGTGACCATCAGCGGCACGTTGATGCCGAACGCCTGCACGAGCGCAGGGTTTTCGGTTCCGGCGCGCAGATAGCTGCCGAGCCTGGTGCGCTCGATCACGTACCAGGTCGCGAGGCAGACTACCAGCGACGCCACGACGACCCAGCCGCGATAGAGCGGCAGGAACATGAAGCCGAGGTTGAAGCCCCCGGCGAGCAGCGGGGGGATGTCGTACGGCAGCCCCGAGGACCCGAATTCGTTGCGGAAGACCCCCTGGATGACCAGAGCGAGACCAAAGGTCAGCAGCAATCCGTAGAGATGGTCGAGCTTGTACAGCCGCTTCAGCATCGTCCGCTCGATCAAGACGCCGAAGGCACCGACGACGAGCGGCGCGATGATGAGCGACGACCAGTAGCCGAGCTGGAAATCACCGATGTGGACGCTCTGCAGGATGTACCAGGCGCAGAACGCCCCCAGCATGTACAACGCGCCATGGGTGAAGTTGATGATGTTGAGCAAGCCGAAGATCACTGCGAGGCCGAGCGACAGCATCGCGTAGAACGCGCCGTTGATGAGTCCGACCAGCAACTGTCCGAACAGGGCCTGCATCGAGCTCTCCTGTCCCGTCGCCGGCGCTCCGCCGCGATGTCGCGGCGGAGCGCCGATGCGCTGACCTCAGGCTTCTATTTCACCAGGGAGCAGCCGTCATCCTTGAGCGGACGGAACGCCTCGTCGGCAGGAATCGTCGCCACGAGCTTCAGGTAGTCCCATGGGTACTTCGACTCCGCCGGCGTCTTCACCTGCATCAGGTACGCCGGATGAAGGACGCGGCCGTCGACGCGGATCGAGCCCTTGCCGAACAGCGGATCGTCGGTCGGCATCTTCTTCATTTCGTCGACGATCTTCACGCCGTCCTTGACGTCGTGCAGCGCCTCGACCGCCTTGAGGTAATCCAGTACCGCCGCGTAGACTCCGGCGTGCACCATCGTCGGATGGATGCCCTTGTCGAGCGGCGCGAAGCGCTTGGCGAACGCGCGCGTCTGGGCGTTCATGTCCCAGTAGAACGTCGTCGTCAGCGTCAATCCCTGCGCAGTCTGCAGACCGAGCGAGTGGATGTCGGTGATGAACACGAGGAGGCCGGCGAGCTGCTGGCCGCCCTTGACGATGCCGAACTCGCCCGCCTGCTTGATCGAGTTGATCGTGTCGCCGCCGGCGTTCGCCAGCCCGATGACCTTCGCCTTCGACGACTGCGCCTGCAACAGGTACGAGCTGAAGTCCTGCGTGCTGATCGGCACGTTGACCGATCCCAGCACCTTGCCGCCGGCCTTCTCGACCGCCGCGGTAGTGTCGTGCTGAAGCGCGTGGCCGAACGCATAGTCGGCGGTGATGAAGAACCACGTGTTGCCGCCATGCTTGGTGATCGCGGTACCCGTGCCGTTGGCCAGCATCCACGTGTCGTAGGTCCAGTGGATGGTGTTCGGCGAGCACGACTTGCCGGTCAGGTCAGACGAACCGGGACCTGAAGCCAGGAACACCTTGTTCTTGTCCTTGGTCACCTGCGCGACCGCGAGCGCGACGCTCGACGTCGGCACATCGACGATCGCGTCGACGCCCTCGGAGTCGTACCAGCGGCGGGCGATCGCCGAGCCGACATCGGGCTTGTTCTGGTGATCGGCCTGGATGATTTCGACCTTGATGCCCTTCTTCTCGATGCCCGAGTCCTGGACCGCGAGCTTCGCGGCGACGACCGAGCCGTCGCCCCCCAGATCCTTGTACAGACCCGAGAAGTCGGACAGCACCCCGAGCTTGATCGTGTTGTTCGGGATGTCCGCGCTCGCGGTCCCGACGGCCAGCGCGCCGGCGACTGCCAGCGCGAGCAGACTGCGTGTTGCCTTGTTCATCTCACCTCTCCTCGTTGAAACACTGCTGCGAAAACGGATCGATGCAGGTCACACGCCCAGGTAACGGTGCAGCTTGGGCATGGCGGCATCGAGCTCCGCGTTGGGAATCATGTCGACGACGCGCCCGTGCTCCATGACGTAGTGGCGATCGGCGACGGTGGCTGCGAAGTGGAAGTTCTGCTCGACGAGAAGGATCGTGAATCCCTGCTCGCGCAGCTTGACGATCGTTCGGCCGATCTGCTGGACGATGACCGGCGCCAGCCCCTCGGTCGGCTCGTCGAGCAGGAGCAGGCGCGCGCCGGTGCGCAGGATCCGCCCGATCGCCAGCATCTGCTGCTCGCCGCCGGAGAGCTTGGTGCCCTGGCTGCGGCGGCGTTCGCGGAGGTTCGGGAAGAGCTCGTAGATCTGCGCGACCGTGAGTCCGCCTTCGCGAACTCTCGGCGGAAGCATCAGGTTCTCCTCGACGTCGAGGCTCGCGAAGATGCCGCGCTCCTCGGGGCACCACGCGATCCCGAGACGGGCGATCCGGTTCGATGCGAGCCGAATCGTCTCGGCTCCTTCGAAGATGACCGAGCCCTCACGGCGCGGAACGACGCCCATGATCGATTTCAGCGTCGTCGTCTTGCCGGCGCCGTTGCGCCCGAGCAGCGTCACGACCTCGCCCTCGCCGACGTCGAAATCGACCCCATGGAGAATGTGCGATTCGCCGTACCACGCCTGCAGCCCGCGCACGCCGAGCAGCGACGCAGTGGCCGGCGCTGCCACGGCGGACCCGGAGGACGCGACGCGCACGCCCTCAGCCATGCCCGATCCGGTTTCCGAATGCGGCGCTACGCATGACCGCCTCCGAGGTAAGCCTCGATCACATCCGGATTCTTCGATACCGACGCGTAGTCGCCATCGGCGAGGATCTCGCCGCGGGCGAGCACCGTGATGTGGTCGGACAGGTTGGACACGACCGAAAGGTTGTGTTCGACCATCAGCACGGTGCGGTTGGCGGCAACCTTCTTGATCAGCGCGGCGATGCGTTCGACGTCCTCGTGCGTCATCCCGGCCGTCGGCTCGTCGAGCAGCATCATCTCGGGGTCGAGTGCGAGCGTGGTGGCGATCTCGAGCGCGCGCTTGCGCCCGTACGCGAGTTCGCCCGCAGCGCTGTCCTCGAAGCCCGCGAGGCCGACCGCGTCGATCAGCTCGCGCGCCCGCGCGTCGAGCGCGCGCAGCACGCGCTCCGAGCGCCAGAAATCTAGCGATGCCCCACGCTTTCCCTGCAGCGCGATGCGCACGTTCTCGAGCACCGAAAGGTGCGGGAATACCGCCGAAATCTGGAACGAGCGCACGAGCCCGAGCTTGGCGATCGCCGCGGGCCGCGCACCGGTGATCTCCCGTCCGTTATAGACGATCGTTCCCCGGCTCGGAACCAGGAAATGCGTCAGCAGGTTGAAGCAGGTCGTCTTGCCCGCGCCGTTGGGCCCGATCAGCGCATGGATCGTACCGCGACGGATCGCGAGGTCGACGTTGTTGACGGCGACGAACCCTTTGAATTCCTTGGTCAGTCCGCGGGTCTCGAGGATGATGTCGGTCGCCATGTACGATCGTACGCTGCGGCGCTCCGGCGCCCCCTGTCCCGCAATTGCCGCGAATTATCCGGTTTACGTCCCCTCTTGGCAATGACGGCAAAGCGCGCGACCGCGTGTCGAGGACGGCGCGCGTCAGCGCACGCCCGAGCTGCCCCATCGCGGCTGCCGCTTGCCGAGAAACGCGTCGATACCCTCGTCGGAATCCGGGTCGCCGAGATTGCAGGTCATGACGTCGCCCGTCAGCGCATACGCACCGGCCAGGGTGATGTCGATCTGCTGGTAGAAAGCGGCCTTGCCGAGCGCGATCACCGAGCCACTGCGCGCCGCGATGAGGTCGGTGAAGTGCGCGACCGCGGCGTCGAGCTCGGCCACGGGCACGACACGGTTGACGAGACCCCAGGCAAGCGCCGTCGCGGCGTCGATCGGCTCGCCGGTCAGCAACATCTCCATCGTGCGCTTGCGCGACACGTTGCGCCCGACTCCGACCGCGGGTGTCGAACAAAACACGCCGACGTTGACTCCGGGCAGCGCGAAGCGCGCGCCGTCGGCGGCGACGGCGAGGTCGCACATCGACACGAGCTGGCAGCCGGCGGCGGTGGCAATGCCGTGGACGCGCGCGATCGTCGGCTGCGGCAGCCGCGTGAGCTTCAGCATCACCCTGCTGCAGAGGTCGAAGATCGCGTGGCGCCCTTCGGGCGAACGCTCGGCCCTGAGCTCCTTGAGATCGTGCCCGGCACAGAAGCCGCGCCCGGCCCCGGCGAGCACGACGCTGCGCACGCCGTGCTCGGCGGCGACGCGATCGAGCGCGGCCTCCAGCGCCTCCAGCATCGCCCGCGACAAGGGATTGAAGCGCTCGCCGCGATTCAGCGTCAGCGTGCAGACGCCGTTGCGCGTCTCGGCAAGGACGTAATCGGCCGCGACGGAGCTCGCGGCTTCGGAAACGACGGCGGCATTCATTCGATCGCCTTCACGGATTGCGCGCGTTCGCGCAGGAGGAACTTCTGGATCTTGCCGGTCGACGTCTTCGGAAGCTCGCCGAACACGACCGCCTTCGGCACCTTGAATCGTGCGAGGTGGACGCGGCAATGCTCGATCACCTCGAATTCGGTCAGCGTCGCTCCCGGTTTCAGCTCGACGAAGGCGCACGGCGTCTCGCCCCACTTCGGGTCGGGCTTCGCGACCACCGCCGCGGCGAGAATCGCCGGGTGCCGGTACAGCACGTCCTCGACTTCGATTGAGCTGATGTTCTCGCCGCCCGAGATGATGACGTCCTTCGAGCGATCGCGGATCTTCACATAGCCGTCCGGCTGCAGCACGGCGAGGTCGCCCGAATGGAACCAGCCGCCGGCGAACGCCTCATCCGAAGCTTCCGGGTTCTTCAGATAGCCCTTCATCGTGATGTTGCCGCGAAACATGATCTCGCCCATCGTCTCGCCGTCGGCCGGGACCTCGCGCATCGTCTCCGGGTCCATCACCGTCATTCCTTCCTCGCAGGTGTAGCGAACCCCCTGACGCCCGTTGCGCTCGGTTCGCGCGGAGATGTCGAGGCGCTCCCAGTCGACGTGCTTCGCGCACACCGCCGCCGGCCCGTAGGTCTCGGTGAGCCCGTAGACGTGGGTGATGTCGAAGCCCATCCGCTCCATCCCTTCGATCACCGCCGCCGGCGGCGCGGCCGCGGCGACCAGCGCGCTTACGCGATGCTCGATGCCGCGTCTCTGCTCGTCCGGGGCGTTGATCAGCATCGCGTGCACGATCGGTGCGCCGCAGTAGTGGGTGACGCGGTGCTCACGGATCGAATCGAGCACCGGCTTCGCTTCGACCTTGCGCAGGCAGACGTTGGTTCCCGCGTTCGCTGCCATCGTCCACGGGAAACACCAACCGTTGCAGTGGAACATCGGCAGCGTCCACAGATAGACCGAGTGGCGCGGCATCTGCCAGTCGACGATGTTCGACAGTGCGTTGAGGTACGCGCCGCGATGGTGATAGACGACACCCTTCGGATTGCCGGTGGTCCCCGACGTGTAGTTGAGCGAGATCGCATTCCACTCGTCGTCGGGCGGCTGCCACGCGAAATCCGCATCGCCCTTGGCGATAAGCGTCTCGTAGTCGCATTCGCCGAGGAGATCGCCGCCCGGGCTCAGCGCGTCGACGACGTCGATCACCAGCGGACGCTTCGCCGCCAATTCGAGCGCGGCGGCGATCTGCGGCGCGAACTCGGTGTCGGTGATCAGCACCTTCGCCTCGCCGTGGTCGAGCATGAAGGCGAGCGTCGGGGCATCGAGACGCGTATTGAGCGTGTTAAGGACGCCGCCGGTCATCGGCACGCCGAAGTGGCATTCGACCATCTCGGGCGTGTTGGCAAGCATCGCCGCGACCGTGTCGCCGACCCCGACGCCGCGGTGTGCGAGTGCCGAAGCGAGCTGCCGGGCACGCGCGTACGTCTGCTTCCACGTGTAGCGCCGTGGGCCGTGGATCACCGAGGGATGGTCCGGCCACGTGTAGGCGGTGCGCGCGATGAACGACAGCGGCGTCAGCATCGCGTGATTGGCGGGGCGGCGCTCCAGATGCTGATCGTAGATTTGCTGACTGGCCACGGCGCGGCTCCTCCGAATGCGCGGTGCGATCGTCCGGATCGCGCGCGCGGAATCGACCAATGGACAATCGTAGCAAAATCGACGAGCATGGGGACGGAGGTTCAATCGATATGGGTCATCGGTTGTCGAAGATCGTCACGCGTACCGGCGACGGCGGAACGACGGGCCTCGGCGACGGCTCGCGCGTCGCCAAGGACAGTGCGCGAATCGACGCGATCGGGGCCGTCGACGAACTCAATGCCTTCATCGGGCTGCTTTCCGTCGAAACGCTTTCGCCGGCCACGACGACACTGCTCTCCGAGATCCAGCACGACCTCTTCGACCTCGGCGGCGAGCTGTCGATCCCCGGCCACGCGGCCATCGGCACGTCGCACGTCGATCGCCTCGAACGCGCTGTCGAGACGCTCAACGCCGATCTTCCGCGACTCAAGGAATTCGTGCTTCCGGGCGGCACCCGGCCCGCGGCGCTCGCGCATGTCGCCCGCACCGTCTGCCGCCGCGCCGAGCGGGCCGTGGTGTCCCTCGCGGCAACCGAGCCGGTGACGCAGCCGGCGCGGATGTACCTGAATCGCCTGTCCGACGTTCTGTTCGTTCTCGCGCGCTTCCTCAATCGTGACGCCGGCGTTCCGGACGTCATGTGGCGTCGCGACCGGGGCGCTTGAGACCGACGCACGAGCGCGGTGACGGACTCGCCGCGCTGATCGGGCGTACCGCGCTCGGCGACCGGAGCGCCTTCGAGCACCTCTATCGCGCGTCTTCGGCGCGTCTATATGCGGTCGCGCTGCGTATGGTGAAGGATGCGGCCCTCGCCGAGGAAATCGTGCAGGACGTGTACGTGAGCGTGTGGAATGCCGCGGCGAGCTACGATGCCGCCCGCAGCCAGCCGCTCACCTGGCTCGCTGCGATCACCCGCAATCGCTGTCTCGATTACCTGCGCCGGCGCGAGCTCGACACTGTCTCGCTCACCCCGGCGACCGACGACGCCGACCCGATCGATCTGCCGGTCGACGCGCCGACGGCTGCCGAGCTCCTGATCGCCGCGGCGGATGCGCGCGCCGTGCGCGGCTGCATCGAAGGGCTCGAGTCGCGGCAACGCCAGGCGATCGCGCTCGCGTTCTTCCAGGGGCTGTCCCACGGCGAGCTCGCGCGTCATCTCGGGCAGCCGCTCGGAACCGTCAAATCCTGGATCCGACGCGGTCTCGAAAGACTGAAGTCCTGCCTCGACGCAGCGGGGGCGACGCGATGAACCTTTCGCGCCCCGATCGTCCCGACCGGCTCGACCGCCTCGCCGCCGAGTACGCGCTCGGCACGTCGCCGCCGCGCGTGCGCCGGCGACTCGCCGCAATCGCGCGACGCGATACTGTTGTCGCGGCCGCGCTCGACGAATGGTCGCAGCGCCTCGCGGTGCTCGGTACGGCGCTACCCGAGGTCGACCCACCCGCGCGAACCTGGGACCGGATCTCCGCCCGCCTCGGCTGGAGCGCGACTGCCGACGCCCGCCCGTCCTGGTGGAACCGGCTCGCCGTCTGGCGCGCGGCGACTGCCGTGTTCCTCGCCGCGGCGGTGGCGCTCGGCGTCCTGCAAACCGTTGGGAAGCGCGCGCCGGCCCCCGGTATCGTGGTGATCCTCGCCGGATCCGACGCCAAGCCCGCGATGATTGCGACCGCCGCGCCGGGCGAGGAGGTCCTGCACGTGAAGTCGATCGGCGCCACGCTGCCGCCCGCCGGCCGCGTCTTCGAGCTGTGGGGCCTGCCAAAGGGGGCGGCGCCGAGGGCGCTCGGCGTGATCCCCGCGGGGGCCGTCGTCGAGCTGCCGACCCGCTCGGCGGCCGTGGCGCTGCTGGCGTCGTTCCCGGCGCTCGCCGTCAGCGTCGAACCTCCGGGCGGCTCGCCGACCGGGGCGCCGACGGGGCCGGTGGTCTTCACCGGGCAGGTCGAACAGATGTTCTGACCCCTACCCGCCCTACCCGCGCGGTTTCAGCGTGTAGCCGTCAGGGCGGTCCTCGATCTCCCAGCCCGCCTCGCGCAGCGCGTCGCGGATCCGGTCCGATTCGGCCCACTGCTTCGCGCGCCGCGCAGCGGCGCGCTCCAGCGCGAGCACCTCGATCGCAGGGGGAATCGCAGCCTCGGGCGGACGCCACGCGGCAAGCCCGAGTCCCAATACGTCGTCGAAGCGCGCGAGCGTCGCACGCTTCACGGCATCGTCGAGGTCACCGCGCAGCACCTCCCAGGCGACGGCGAGCCCGCGCGGCAAGTTGAGGTCGTCGTTGATCACTTCGGTGAAGCGATCGAGCGCCGCGCGATCGGCGGGTGTGCCGTGCGCTGCCGCGAGCGCGTGGAAGCCGCTGCGCAGCCGGGCGAGCCCGGTCGCAGCGGCATCGAGCGCCTCCCAGGTGAAGTTGAGCTGGCTGCGGTAATGCCCGGTGAGGCAGAGGTAGCGGAAGGCGAGCGGATCCACACCGCGGTCGACAAGCGCGCCGACGCGCAGGAACACGCCTGCCGACTTCGCCATCTTCGCGTCGTTCTGCAGCAGAAAGTAGCCGTGCATCCAGAAGTTGGCGAGACGCGTGCCGCAGCGCGCCTCGGTCTGCGCAATCTCGTTCGTATGGTGGACGGCGATGTGGTCCTCGCCTCCGCAGTGGATGTCGAACCAGTCGCCAAGGTACTGCTGCGCCATCGCCGAGCACTCGATGTGCCAGCCTGGAAAACCCTTTCCCCACGGGCTCGCCCACTCCATCTGGCGGCGGCCGCCGGGCGGCGAGAGCTTCCACAGCGCGAAGTCGGTCGCCGAGCGCTTGTCGCCGAGCTCGACGCGATGACCGGCTTCGAGACCGGCGCGATCGAGGCGCGCGAGGTAGCCGTAGTCGGGCTGCTTCGACGTGTCGAAGTAGACACCGTCGCCGGTGCGGTAGGTGTAGCCGCGCCGCTCGAGCTCGGCGACAAACTCGATCTGCTCAGCGATGTGGTCGGTCGCACGCGGCATCACGTCGGGCGGCTCGATCGCGAGCGCGCGCATGTCGTCGACGAACGCCTGCGTGTACAGCGCGGCAATCTCCCACGCGCTTTGACCGGTGCGCCGCGCGCCCTTCTCCATCTTGTCCTCGCCGGTATCGGCGTCCGACGTGAGGTGCCCGACGTCGGTGATGTTCATCACGTGCAGCACGCGGTAGCCGTTCCAGCGCAGCACGCGCTTCAGCCCGTCCTCGAAGAGAAAGGTCCTGAAGTTGCCGATGTGCTGGTAATCGTAGACGGTCGGCCCGCAGGTGTAGAGGCGGACCGGCCCGGCTGCGTCGAGCGGCGCGAACTCACGCAGGCTGCGCGTGTAGTTGTCGTAGAGAACGAGGGGGGCGGACACGGTCGGCGCGCGCAAACGGGGAAATTTAGCACGGAGCGCAGGGTAGAATGCGCTGCCCCGCACGGCCTGCCGCCGCAGCGCTCCCGACCCCAGACATTTGCCCGCTCCGCTCTCCCGCGCCATCGTCTTCGCGCTCGCCGTCGTCATGGCGCTCGTCTGGTTCGCCAACCTCGGCGGACGCGCGCTGCAGCACCCCGACGAAGGACGCTACGCCGAGATCGCCCGCGAGATGACGGTGACCGGAAACTGGATCACGCCGCGGCTCGACGGCATCAAGTACTTCGAGAAGCCGCCGCTGCAGTACTGGCTGACCGCAGCGACGTTCGAGGCGTTCGGCCTCGGCGAGGGCAGCGCGCGCCTGTCCACCGCCGCGGCCGGCTTCCTGACGGTACTCGCGATCGGTGCGACCGGCGCCGTGATCGCCACCCCGTCGGCGGGTCTGCTCGCCGCGGCGGTGCTCGCCGGCTCGGTCTGGCACTTCGGCATCGCGCACATCCTGACGCTCGACGCGATGCTCTCGTTATGGCTCGCCGTCGCGCTCTGTGCGTTTCTCCTTGCGCAGCGCGACGCGCTGGCGCCGCGCGCCTGCATGGGCTGGATGCTCGCTGCGTGGGTGGCGACCGCGCTCGGTGTGCTCACCAAGGGGGTCGTCGCGATCGCGATCCCGGCGTGCACGCTCGTCGTCTATTCGCTCGCGACGAGCGATTTCGGCCCGTGGAAACGCCTTCACGTCGGCAAGGGGGTCGTACTGCTGCTCGCGATCACCGCACCGTGGTTCGTCCTGGTGTCGCTGCGCAATCCCGAGTTCCCGCGCTTCTTCTTCATTCACGAGCACGTCGAGCGCTTCCTCACCACCGAGCACCACCGCGCCGGACCCTGGTGGTATTTCCTGCCGATGGTCGTCGTCGGGCTGCTCCCGTGGACCGGAGTGTTCTTCGCGCGGCTGCACGCGGCGTGGCGCGACGATGCTGTCGGCGGTCGCGCGTTCGCGTGGCCGCGGTTCTGCCTCGCCTGGGCCGCATTCGTTCTCGTCTTCTTCAGCGTCTCGGGGTCGAAGCTCCCGTCGTACATCCTGCCGATGTTCCCGGCGCTCGCGCTGGTGCTTGGCTTGCAGCTCACGGTGATGCCGGGACGACTGCTCGCGTGGCTTGCGGTCGCGCTCGCGGCGAGCACGCTCGGCCTCTGGGCCGTGGCGCTCGCCGGCTACCCGCAGCTCGCTTCGAGGCTCGCCGACACGAGAACGCCGCACGCGCTCTACGTGGCACTCGGGCCGTGGGTCGAGCTCGGACTCGGCATCGCCTCTGCGGGCTACGTGGTCAGCGCGTTCCTGCTGTGGCGCGATCGCGACGCGGGGCGCGGGCTCGGCGCAGCGCTGCACGGCTCGGGCACGGCGTCGCGACCCCTGGCATCCGCTCCGCGCACCCTTGCCGTTGCGGTCATCGCGATCGCGACGATGCTTGCGATGCAAGCGTTCTTCCAGGGTTCCGACGTGTTCCGCGCGACGCGCTCGGCCGCCGACCTCGTCGCAACGCTGGAAAAGCGCGCCGATCCTCCGTACGATCCCAACGCAGCCTTCTACCAGGTCCGCATGTACGACCAGACACTCCCGTTCTACCTGCGCCGCACGACGACCGTCGTCGCGTGGCGCGACGAGCTCGGACCGGGAATCGACGTCGAGCCATCGCTCGCGATCGCGTCGGTCGAGGCGTGGGCGTCGCGCTGGCGCGAGCTTCGCCAGGGCTACGCGCTGATGTCGCCGCAGACGTGGAAGGTGCTCGATTCGGAGGGACTGCCGATGACCGTCGTCGCGCGCGACTCGCGGCGCGTGCTCGTCGAGCGAACCGGCGCGAGTTCCCGCCAATGACGACGCGATGAGCGCGGCCGCCTTCATGTTCCTCGTCGCCGGCGTGCTGCTGAACGCCGCCGCGCAGCTCCTGCTGAAGGCCGGGACGAACCACCTCGGCGTGCTGACCCTCACCGCCGACACCTGGGTGCGGACCTTCGCGCGCATGGCGACCGAGACCCATTTCATCGGCGGCGCCGCGCTCTACGTCGTCAGCCTCGTCGTCTGGATCCTCGGACTGTCGCGCGTTCCCGTCTCGATCGCCTACCCGATGCTCTCGCTCGGCTACATCGTCAATGCGATCGCCGCACACTACCTCCTCGGCGAGGCGGTGACGCTGCAGCGCTGGCTCGGCATCGGCGTGATCGTCGCCGGCGTGTGGCTGGTCGCGCGAAGCTAGGCGCTGCGCGGAGACGATCCGGACGAACCGATGGAGACCACGCCTCTGGATACGCCTGCACCACTCAAGTTCGCGAGCCCGTTCCTCGACGAGACGACGATTGCGGCCGCGGCCGACGTCCTGCGCTCCGGGCACATCACGAGCGGGCCGTGGGTCGAGCGCTTCGAGGCCGCACTGTCGGCGCACTGCGGCGGGCGCCCGGTGCGCGCCCTGACCTCGGCGACGGCGGCGATCGAAGTCGCGCTGCAGCTCGCGGGCGTCGGGCCCGGCGACGAGGTCATCACCTGCGCACAGAGCTTCTTCACCGTGCTCAACATGATCGTCAAGGTCGGCGCGACGCCGGTCTTCGTCGACTGCGAGCCCGTTACCCGGAACATCGATCTCGGCCAGGTCGAAGCGAAGATCGGCCCGCGCACGCGGGCGATCATCCCCACTCATTGGCCGGGGTCGCTCGCCGACCTCGATGCGCTCTACGCGCTTGCGCGGCGCCACAACCTGCGGGTGATCGAGGACGCGGCGTTGGTCATCGGTTCGCGTTACCGCGGCCGGCCGGTCGGCGCGATCGGCGACCTCGTGACCTTGAGCTTCCACCCGAACAAGAACATCACATCGATCGAGGGCGGCGCGATCGTCTGCAACGGTGACGCCGAAGCGAAGCGGATCGAGACGCTGCGCTTTCACGGCATCGAGCGTCGTCCCGACGGCACGCGCGACGTCGCGTTTCCCGGCGGCAAGTTCAACCTCCCGGACGTCAACGCGCGCATCGGTCTCGCGCAGCTCGAACGCCTTCCCGGGTTTCTCGCTGTGCGAAGGGGCCTCGTCGAGCGCTACTTCGCGCGCTTCGCGACCGACCCCGGCTGCGAACTACCGCCGCGACCTGCCGATGGCGACGGCCAATCGTGGAACATGTTCTGCGTACTGCTTCCGCTCGATCGCCTGACGATCACGCGCAAGGAGTTCCGTGACGCGCTCGCCGCGCGCGGCATCATGACCGGCGTGTCTTACGAAGCGCTGCACCTGTCGACACTTGGCCGCCGGTTCGGCTACCGCGAGGGCGATCTTCCCGAGACCGAGCGGATTGCCTCGGCGACGGTGACGCTGCCGCTGCATGCGGCGATGACGACGGCCGACATCGACCGAGTCTGCGCCGCCTGCGCCGAGGTCATTGCGCGGCACCGTAAGGACGGCCGATGACTGCTCCGAGCCTCTCCGTCGTCATTCCGGTCTACAACGAGGAAGACGGCCTGCCGTCGCTCTTCGCGCGACTCTATCCTGCGCTCGACGGGCTTGGCGTTCCCTACGAAGTGATCTTCGTCAACGACGGCAGCCGCGACCGATCGGGAGCACTTCTAGCCGACCAGTTCGCAGCACGCCCGGACGTCACGCGCGTAATCCTGTTCAACGCGAACTTCGGCCAGCACCTGGCGATTCTCGCCGGCTTCGCTCGCGTTCGCGGCGAGCGCGTCGTCACGCTCGACGCCGACCTGCAGAACCCGCCGGAGGAGATCGCGAAGCTTCTCGCGGCGATGGACGCCGGCGCCGATTACGTCGGCGGGGTGCGCCGAACACGCGAGGATAGCTGGTGGCGGCGCGCCGCGTCGCGGATGATGAACCGGTTGCGCCAGCGGATCACGCGCATCCGGATGACCGACCAGGGCTGCATGCTGCGCGCGTACAGCCGCGACATCGTCGACGCGGTCGCGGCGGCGCGCGAGGTCAGCGTCTACATTCCCGCCCTCGCGTACACGTTCGCACATCGCCCGGTCGAGGTCGACGTCGAGCACGCCGAGCGCGTCGCCGGGGAATCGAAGTACTCGCTCTACCGGCTGATCCGGCTCAATTTCGACCTCGTGACCGGGTTCTCGCTGGTACCGCTGCAGATGTTCTCGGTGCTGGGCATGCTGGTCGCCGTGGCGTCGGTGGTTCTCTACGCGATCATCATCGTCGAGCGAACGATCATCGGCGGCCTGCTCGAAGGCATCCGCGCGCTGTGGGACCGCGACATCCTCGCGTTCTTCCTGATCGGCTTGACGATGTTCGGCGTCGGGCTGCTCGGCGAATACGTCGGGCGCATTTACCAGCAGGTGCGCACGCGGCCGAGCTACGTGATCCGCGCAGTGCTCGAGCGAGACGTTGACGACGAACCGCGAGCGCTGCCGCTCGTCGAGGCTGCCGCGCAACCGGCTGCCGCACAGTCGGCGTCTGCACGATCGGCACCCGCACCGTCGGCGAGCGGGCAACCCGTGAGCGACCAACCGGTGAAACCGGGGTGACACGCGCAGTCGTCTTCGCCTACCACAACGTCGGCGCGCGCTGCCTGCGGGTGCTGCGCGCCCACGGCGTCGACGTCCCACTCGTCGTCACGCACGACGACGATCCGGCGGAGAACATCTGGTTCGAGCGCGTGGCGGCGGTCGCCGACGACCTCGGGCTCCCGCACGCAGCACCCGCCGACGCGAACGATCCCGCATTCGTCGCCCGCCTCGCCACCCTGGTGCCCGATTTCATCTTCAGCTTCTACTATCGCCGGATGCTGGGTGCCGGGATCCTCGCGCTCGCGCCCCGCGGCGCGCTCAACATGCATGGCTCGCTGCTGCCGCACTACCGCGGTCGCGCGCCGGTCAACTGGGCAGTGCTCTTCGGCGAACGGCGAACCGGCGCGACGCTGCACTACATGGACGCCAAGCCCGACGCCGGCGACATCGTCGCCCGGCAGGCGGTGCCGATCCTCCCCGACGACACCGCGCGCGAGGTCTTCGACAAGGTGACGGTCGCCGCCGAGATCTGCCTCGACACCGTGCTCCCCGCGCTCCTCGCCGGGAACGCACCGCGCCTGCCGAACGATATCGCGCGCGGCTCGTACTACGGCGGTCGCCGGCCGGAAGACGGCCGCATCGACTGGTCGCGCGACGCGCAGTCGATCCACAACCTCGTGCGCGCCGTGGCGCCGCCCTATCCTGGTGCCTTGACGACGGTCGCCGGACGGCCCGCGCGGGTGCTGCGCACACGTCTCCGGACGGGCGCTTCCGCGGGCGCCGCCGCGACGCTCGCAGTCGACGGGGGCGCGATGATCGCCACCTGCGGTGGCGGAAGCACGCTGCGAATCGATGTCCTCGAAATCGCCTCCGAGATCCAGTCGCCCGCAGCGCTCGTGCGCCGGTGGGGTCAGGTCTTGCCTCTTGCCTGAATCCGCTACAATTCGCGCCCTCCCCGCATCAGGTTCCCCGCGCATGAAGCGCATCCTCGTTCTCGGCGTCAACGGCTTCATCGGTCATCATCTGTCGAAGGCGATCATCGCCGGCACCGACTGGGAAATCTACGGCATGGACATGCAGACGGATCGCATCGCCGATCTCCTGTCCGAGCCGAGGTTCCGCTTCTTCGAAGGCGACATCACGATCAACCGCGAGTGGATCGAGTACCACGTCAAGAAGTGCGACGTCGTGCTTCCGCTGGTCGCGATCGCGACTCCGGCGACCTACGTTCGTGAGCCGCTGCGCGTGTTCGAGCTCGATTTCGAGGCGAACCTGCCGATCGTGCGTGCCGCCGTGCGTCACGGCAAGCGCGTCGTGTTCCCTTCGACGTCGGAGGTCTACGGCATGTGCGGCGATGCCGAGTTCGATTCCGAGCGGTCGAACCTCGTGCTGGGGCCGATCAACAAGCCGCGCTGGATCTATTCCTGCGCGAAGCAGTTGATGGACCGCGTCATTCACGCCTACGGCATGCAGGAAGGGCTCGACTACACACTGTTCCGGCCATTCAACTGGATCGGCGCAGGGCTCGACTCGATCAATGCTCCGAAGGAAGGCAGCTCGCGTGTCATCACGCAGTTTCTCGGCCACATCGTGCGCGGCGAGCCGATCCGGCTCGTCGATGGCGGCACACAGAAGCGTGCATTCACCTATGTCGACGACGGCGTCGACGCGCTGACGAAGATCATCGCCAACGAAGGTGGCGTGGCAACCGGGAAGATCTACAACATCGGCAATCCGGCGAACAACTACTCGGTGCGCGAGCTCGCCCAGATGATGCTCGCGCTCGCCATGCGCTATCCAGAGTACCGCGACAGCGCAGCGCAGGTGCGGATCGTCGACGTTACCGCCAGCGACTATTACGGCAGCGGCTACCAGGACGTGCAGAACCGCGTCCCGAAGATCGACAATACCTGTGCCGAGCTCGGCTGGCAGCCACGGGTCGCGATGGACGACGCGCTGGTGCGCATTTTCGAGGCCTACCGGGGGGACGTCGCGAGGGCGCGGGCGCTGGTCGAATGAGGCTCGGCCTCAAGGTCGACGTCGACACCCTGCGCGGCATGAGGCGCGGCGTACCGCGCCTGCTCGAGATTCTGAAGCAGCACGAGCTGCACGCAACGTTCCTGTTCGCGCTCGGCCCCGATCACACCGGGCGGGCGATCCGGCGGATCTTCCGCAGCGGCTTCTTCGGCAAGGTCCGCCGCACGTCGGTGCTGCGCCATTACGGCCTGCTGACCCTCCTCTATGGAACGCTGCTGCCGGGCCCCGACATCGGACGGCGCACCGGCGACATCATGCGGCGCGTGCGCGACGAGGGGCATGAGACCGGCATCCATTGCTGGGACCACGTGCGCTGGCAGGACGGTGTCGCCGAGGCAACCGCCGACTGGACCCGCCGCGAGATGACGAAAGCGCACCAGCGCTATCTCGAGATCTTCGAGGAGCCGCCGACGGTCCATGGCGCCGCGGGATGGCAGATGAACGTGCATGCGCTGCGGCTCACCCAGGACCTCGGCTTCGACTACTGTTCGGACGGCCGCGGGCGCACCCCGCACCTGCCGGTGTGGCGGGGTGAGCTCGTCCGCTGCGCGCAGTTTCCGACGACGCTGCCGACGTTGGACGAGATGATCGGCATCGGCGGAGTCAACGAGGACAACGTCGCCGCACACCTCCTCGAACGTACGCGCGAGCCGCTCGCGGCCGGCCACGTATTCACGCTGCACGCCGAGCTCGAGGGAGGAAGGCTCGCCGGCGTCTTCGAGCAGCTCCTCGCCGGGTGGAAGGCGCAGGGCTGGTCCGTCGGGCCGGTGCGCGCGCTGCGCGAGGCCCTCGAGCCGATGGCGCTCACCCGCTGCGACGTCGGACCCGGCGAGGTCCCCGGGCGCTCGGGCACGCTGCTCGTTCAGGGCGACGAGTTCCTCGCCGGCGTCGCACTTCAGAATATCGGCTGACGAAACGGATGGCCAAGGAGCGGACGATGGCAGGCGAGCTTGCAGTAGGCAAGAAGGTGGCGAACTTCCGCGTGCAGTCAACCCACGGCGAATTCGACCTCGCCGCCCATCGCGGGCACCCGGTCGTGCTCTATTTCTACCCGAAGGACAACACACCCGGGTGCACGACCGAAGGGCTGCAGTTCCGTGACCTCCACGCCGAGTTCGCGAAGCTCGGCGCGGTCGTCGCCGGTGTCTCTCGCGATTCGCTGAAGTCGCATGCGGGCTTTTGCGAGAAGATGGGTTTTCCGTTTACGCTCGTCTCCGATGCGGACGAGAAGCTCTGCGATCAGTTCGGCGTCATCAGGATGAAGAACATGTACGGCAAGCAGGTGCGCGGGATCGAGCGCAGCACCTTTGTCATCGACGCTGCCGGAAAGCTTGCGCGCGAATGGCGCGGCGTGAAGGTTCCGGGGCACGCGCAGCAGGTGCTGGACGCCGTGCGCGAGCTGTGACGCGGCGCGTGCCGCCCGTGCGCAGGCGGTGATGCGGCTCGCGGCGGTCGTGCGGGTGGCGCGTTGACGGCTGTGCGCTTTCCACCACAACGGGTTGCGCCACGCCCCGCTCCGGACGCGACTGCTTGTTCGGCTCGGGCTTCGCGCCTACATTAGCTGCTGGCGGGGCGCACAAGCCCGCCGCGACATCCCCAGGAGGCACATGGTCGAACGCAAGCTGCGTCCCGTTCCGTCGAAGCTCCATCTCCTGCCCTCCCGCAAGCCGGCCCGCATCGGGCCTCCGCAGTCCTCGAAGCTCTTTGTCCTCGACACCAATGTGCTGATGCACGATCCGACGAGCCTGTTCCGGTTCGAGGAGCACGACATCTACCTCCCGATGCTGACGCTCGAGGAGCTCGACGCGCACAAGAAGGGGATGACCGAGGTCGCGCGCAACGCCCGCCAGGCGTCGCGATTCCTCGACGAGCTCGTCACCGCGCACATCGGGTCGGCGGGGGGCGAGATCGCACGCGGCATTCCGCTCGCCGAGAAATCGGGCCGTGCGGCCACC